>VMHT01152728.1_pt1 | contig 13249 bp, 12 predicted proteins | sample 4693611 | NCBI WGS metagenome assembly VMHT01 (sample SAMN12280063, study PRJNA550983) | marine metagenome | isolation source: seawater sampled from same location over 5 years 0.02-0.2 micron viral filtrate | place: USA: collected off the coast of southern California halfway between the port... ... | reverse complement strand
TCCAGGCTCTGATTCAGTGAGCTTTGCTGGCATCATTACAGACGCTGAGATTGGGTCAGCTGTTGGTGATTTGGTGACCGTAAGCTGCAATTTTGTGACGAGCGGAACTATTACCGGCAACCTCGAATAAGCTAGGATTTCTTTAATAGAAGCCTATTCATGCCAAGGAACCGCCCCGTTGATTTGCTGGTTGGGGAATTTGACCTCAACCAGCGGCGAAAATTTGACGTAAAGAATGCAGACGGCAAGGTTGTGATCAGTTTGTATTTCAAGCCGATCACAAGGGCAGACCGCAAGAAATCCCAGCAACTAGTTGGCACTGATGAAGCGTTGGACCTGAGCACTCAGATGCTGTGCCAAATGGCAGAGCTTGAGGACGGCTCGAAGGCATTTGCACCGGCTGATGCACCAAAGCTGCAGCGGCAGTTACCTGAAAGCGTGCTGAATGATCTGGAGCTGTTCCTGTTTGGTATTGGCGAAGAGGCCAGCCTTGAAGACGCAAAAAACGACTGAAGCAGGATGGGTGGCTCTTCTTTGAGTTTCACCTGGCCTGCGAGCTAGGCATGACCGTTAGCAGACTGCGAACAGAGCTGACTGATGCTGAGATGGTGCATTTTGCCGCGTATTACGAGTTGAAGGCAGAGAAGGAGCAGGAGGCAATGGACCGCGCAAAAAGAGGGGGCCGGTAGAATAGGGCCATGGCTGAGTCGATCGTCAAGTTAATTGTTGATGCCACGCAGGGCATCCGATCGCTTAAGCGGTTCAAGAAAGCAACGGCGGAAGTTGAAGGCGCTGTTCTTGATGCAAATGGTCGGCTTCGGGATGCAAAAGGAAGATTTATAGCATCAGGGAATGCCGCAGATAAAGCGAGCCTAAGCGTTGGCAAGCTCACAAAAACTGTCACAAAATTAACAGCGGCTTTCAGCTTTTTTCAAGCGGCAAGGTTTGTTTTTGTTAAGACCGCTGAGATCGAAAAGCAGTCAAAGAGCATAGAAGTGCTGACGGGCTCAGTCGATAAAGCTAAAAGCATAATCAAAGAGCTTCAAGATTTTGGGTCGGTTACGCCTTTCACCAGCTCTGAATTAATCGAAACCGCCAAGCGCTTAAAAGCATTTGGAGTTGATACTGAGAAGCTAGTTGATACTACCAAGCGCTTAGGAGATATTGCTGGTGCGACTGGTGCAGATCTCAGCGGCATAGCAACGGCTTACGGTCAAATCCAGGCAAAAGGAAAACTTCAAACAGAAGAACTTTTGCAGCTTCAAGAGCGTGGGGTTGACCTTGCAGGAGTTTTGAAAAGAGAATATGGATTGACGGGCGAAGAGTTCAGCAAGGCTTTGCAAAAAGGACAAATCAGCGCCGAAGCAGCTGAATTCGCGCTGCAAAAATTAACCGAAGCGGGAGGCCAGTATGCAGGGGGAGCGATTGCTCAGTCTGATACGTTGTCAGGCAAATTTAGCACTTTGCAAGATAATATCGACAGTCTTGCTAGAAGACTTGGATCAGTATTGAGTCCAGCAATTAAAGGAATATTTGATCGAGCTATTGGTGCACTTAACGCATTAAATCAGCTCTTTGTGGCTGATCAAAGGTCTAAAGCTTTTGGACTTAATATACAACAGAGAAAAAAGATTCTTAGGCAGGCCGAGGAAGAAGCAAAAGAAATTGCTTTAATACGCGGGGGGGGCAAGCTTGATCCAGCAGTTTTTAATCAATTAAAGCAAGAAAGAGAAAGAGATTTAATAGAGGCTTACGGATTTGAGCAAGGCTTAGTGACTCCTGAAATAGCTGTCCCTAAGGCTGCAAAGCTTCCATCCTTATCTGCAGGAACCAGCAAAGGCGCAGGCCGCACAGGCAGTACAGGCCGCACAGGCAGTACAGGCCGCACAGGCCCAGACCCTGTGGAAGAGGCTAGAAAGCTGGCGCAGCTTTCAAGGGATAGAGTTCAAGCTTTTGAGAATCAAGCGTTACTCGCGAGTGCAGTGAATGAAACTGAAAGAAAGAATTTTCAGCTAAATATTGACATCGCAGAACTGCAAAAGAATGCGAAAGGTTTTGCTCAAGAGGATGTCGATGCACAAATCGCGGCAAGAATTGCGTTGGAAAACAAGCGGAACGAGGCAGAAGCCTACAAGAAAACAATTGCAGAAACTGCGAAAGAAGAAGCCGATTCTTTGGCCAGATTCTTAAGTGATTTTGATGCAGCATTCCAAGAGCTCGACGCAAAAGCAAAAGCCCAAGGCGAAAAGATGAAGGCGCTTTACGCTTCGATCGGTCAGACGATCTCAACGAGCATTGTTGACAGCTTGACTGCTGCTGTCGATGGCACCAAGCGGCTGTCAGACGTTGCTTCAGACACGCTGAGGAGCTTGGCAAATATCTTGCTTAAGTTTGGCGTTAATAGCCTCCTGAGTGGCTTGGGCGGCAATGATGGCGTCGGTGTCTTCAGCAAGCTGTTTGACGGAAATAGGGCCAAAGGCGGCACCGTAATGGGCGGCAAGGCTTACATGGTGGGCGAGAGAGGCCCAGAACCATTCTTCCCAGGCCGCAGCGGCAGCATTGTGCCAAATAGCAGCATCGGCGGCGCCAATGTGGTGGTGAATGTTGACGCATCAGGAACCAAGGCTGAAGGCGACGGACGCCAGGCAAACCAGCTCGGCGCAGCGCTAGGCGCTGCAGTTCAGGCAGAATTGATCAAGCAAAAGCGACCCGGAGGACTTCTCGCGGCATAAATGTCAAACTTCCCAGCGATCACGCCAACCTATGACCTATCAAAAAGCTCTGCCCCCAAGGTGCGGGTTGCTCAATTTGGCAGCGGCTACAGCCAACGAACGGTCTACGGCATCAATCAAAGCCCGAAGTCATACCTGTTCACTTGGAATGTCTCGGAAGCCGATGCTGACACGATCGAAGCATTTCTGGACGCAAGGGGAGGGCAAGAAAGCTTTACGTTCACACCCCCCGGTGAATCAGCTGCAGCTCAATTTATCTGTAAAGAATGGCGCAAGGATATTCCTTATTTGAATAGGGCAACAATTCAAGCATCATTTGAACAGGTATTTGAGGCATGAGCACACCGCAATCAATACAGGAGCAGCTGCAATCGCTTGAGCCGTCTGCCATCATTGAGCTATTCCAGCTGCAGTTGACAGCTGCAGTCAATGGCATCGATACGACTTTTTTCTATCACGCCGGAACGAATGAGCTTTTAGCTGATGTGGTCTTCAACGGCCTGACTTACCAAGCTGTCCCCGTCGAGGTTGAAGGCTTTGATGTGACAAGTAAAGGCGCAATCCCTCGACCCAGCTTCAGGATCGCAAACGCCAACAGCTCTATTTCAGCATTATTGGCGCTTTACAACCCGTTGCAAGCGAAGGTCACAAGGATCAGAACATGCAAGAAATTCCTTGATGCTGTCAATTTCTCAGCAGGTAATGCAACGGCAGACCCTAGCGCAAAGTTTGAAGATGAAATCTGGTATATCGATCGAGTAGCAAGCGAAAACCCTGAGCTAGTTGAATTTGAGCTGACAAGCAAGCTAGACCTGACAAACCTTGGGCTGCCTCGGCGGCAAGTTGTTGAACATTGTCAATGGAAATATCGAGGCGTCGAATGTGGCTATACAGGAAAAAGATATTTTGACTTAAACAACAACTCTACGGATGAGGCAAATGATCAATGCGCGAAGAAGTATGAAAGCTGTGCATTACGCTTCCCAAGAGGCTTGTTGCCGTTTGGCGGATTCCCTGCCGCCAGATTGCAAACATGATTTCGAGACTTACGCTGCGATCGTTGCCCCGTTAGAGGCTTGCGGTGTGGTTTGTAGCGGCAAGTTTTGGCCGTGCCGGAACATAGCTGATGCCCCTGAGCGAGACTTTGTAATGGACCCCAAAGACTTTGCATTAGCTGCCTTGCGGGGGGCCGTAAGCGCAGTTTTGCACTCACACCCCATGGGAGGGCCTGCCAGCGCTGCAGATCTGCTGGCCTGCCGTGGGACTCGCCTACCGTGGCACATCTACTCAATGCCAGATGAGAAATGGTCAACTATCAATCCCTGATCGGGAGACAGTGGTACTACGGCCGGCACGATTGCTTCTCGTTGGTTCGCGAGTGGTTCAGCCTGAAGGGCGTGATCATTCCTGATTTTGAGAGACCGGACGACCTAGAACGCTGTGAGAGTATTTTCTTGGCAGAAGCCGAAGCCTGCGGGTTCGTTCAGGTTGAACTTGAGCGGCGAAAGCCCGGCGATGTCTTGATCATGCGTCTTGGCACTATGGCTCCAATGCACGCGGCGATACTGCTGGAGAATGAGCAGATTCTGCACCAGCGCCAAAATTCTTTGAGTGCTGTCGAACCGTTGCGTCAGTATTATGTGAGCAGAGTCGCGGCGGTCTTTAGACATGATTCAGACCGTCAGGTTGCTGGGTGATCTAGGCCAGCGTTATGGGGTTGAGCATAAATATACAAATCTGAGGACCCCTGCAGAAGCGATAAAACTACTTTGTATCAATCATCCTGAGCTACAGCGCGAGCTAATTACGGCGCATGAGCACGGGATTGGATATCGAGTGATTCAAGCGGAGACCGATCTGGATTATCCAGATCTGCGCTTGCCGATTGGACAGCATGACCTGATCGTCGCTCCTGTGATTGGAGGCAGTGGCGGTGGGACTGGGACGATTCTGGCGGGGGTGGGTCTGGTCGCGTTTGCGATTTTGACCGCTGGCGCTGGCGCTGGTTTTCTTGGCGCAGGGCTTGGATTGACTGGAGCGATCGGAGCAGGCGGGTCACTAGCCGCAGGCGGGTTTGTGCTGGGTGCTGCTGCTTCCACCGCAATCGGCGCAATCGGCGCCAGTTTGATCCTCGGCGGTGTCTCGCAGCTCCTTTCCCCTCAGCCGACGATCGGCAACTTGGGCTCTAATCGTTTGGGCAGTGGTGACAGCCTGTCAACAGATGGTCCGCAATCCGTCACCCGTGGCACAGATGGCCGCCAGTCTTACGCCTACACCGGTGCAGCTAACACCGTTGGGGTTGGCGCGACGATTCCGGTTGCCTATGGAGAGGTTCTGATCGGCTCTCAGCTGCTCTCAGCGAATGTAGACGTAACCGATGAGTCTGATCCATTGCGGAATGTGATCAAGACGCCAGGGCCTGAAACCATTCTGTTCGGTGGCGAAAAGATTGGATTTAGCAAAACTGAAGCGTCTGGAATTAGGTGCAGAAGATGGGAATATGATCAAGTAAAATTTTCAGATGGCAATTCATCTCAAAAGTTTTTGACGCTGCAGCAAGGTAACGCGATAAAACTAGACGAAGTTGACGGGGAAGACGATGACAGGGCCGATAATTATCAAGTGTTTTTTGAACTTCAGGACGGATTGTTTGACCGCGTGAGTGGAGAAGACTCAAGCTTCGTAGACGGCTTTATCACTTATGAAATTGAAGTTACGACTAAAGTATCAGGCCCTGACCCTGTGACCGCAACTCTCAGGGGCACTGTTCAGGGTTTGCTTTTGCGTGGGCAAAGGTATAGATGGATGAATTACATTAAATATGCGCCAATCGAAGATAACAGGGGTATCGATACTAGAGTGAAAATAATTGATTTCAGGGCAAATGAATTTTGTGATTTAAAGGTTACAATGAACGGATACAATCGATTTAAAGACGACAGCCAAAATAAAGCGTAATGGCATTAAACTCCACTTCAGTTATTCGCGTTGTTGATCTTCTTTGTGAAGGGCCTATCGCTGGTCTGGTCGGATGCGATGAAGGGATCTTCTTAGAAGAGACTGCGATCAGGACCGGGACAGACCGCAATTTTGCACCTGAGGATGTCTCCTACGATTTCAAGCCAGGCGGCAAAACGCAAAGCCAGCTGGAGCAGGGGAAGGACGGCACTTCAACGGTCAATGATGTAAACATTGAGATTGGCCAAAACTATAGTGAGAGATTAAGCGATGAAAACAAAGTCATCGCCAGGGATTATGGAGCCGGTCAGGTCACAAGACAAATCACAGATACAGACGTTGAGTCGTTTGAGCTGTTGCTCAGCATCCCTCGGATGTTTTCAACAGCCCAGGAAGGGCTAGCGAAAGGCCAGCTTTTTAACGGCAGCATCCAAATTGCAATCGACGTTCAGGCTCAAGGCGAAGCGTTCAACACTGTTTATGACAGGACGATCACAGGCATTGCGGTGAGTGACTATCAACTGAAGTCGCCACGAATCAACCTGAGCGGCCAAGGCCCGTGGAATATCCGAGTGAGAAAAGTGAACCTTGGGGAAAATCACTTTGAGGTTAAATTTCAAAACTTTACTGATATTGATCAAGACATCCCAATTGCAAACGGCAGGGGTAATCAGATATTTTGGACCAGCTTGATCGAGCTTCAATCTCTTAGAACAGCATATCCATTTTGCGCGGTGGCTGGCCTTTCGATCTCTACGCAGCAGTTCAAAAGCTTGCCGACGAGGGCTTACAAGATTCGAGGCCGGATCGTTGAAGTTCCATCAAACTCATTTGTTCGTGATGACGGAAGCCTAGGCTTTGATGGAGCATTTGATGGCAGCCTTAAAAAGGCTTGGACAACCTGCCCGGTCTGCTGCTGGTACGACATGGCCACAAACAGCAGATATGGGGCCGGCGACTTTGTAGATGCGTCAAACCTGAGCTGGGTTGATTTATACCCATTGAGCCAGTATTCAAATCAGTTGGTTACAAACCCAGACGGCACACAAGAGCCGCGTTTCGCTTGCAACACCGTGATAGCCAGTAGGGCTGAAGCCTTCAACGTTTTGCAGGATCTAGCCAGTGTGTTCAGGGGGATGTTGTACTGGCAGGCAAACACGATTCAAGCGACAGCCGATCACGGGAATTTAGACGGCAGCAGCCTTTCAGCTGTGCATCTTTATACAAATAGCAACGTTATCAACGGGGCGTTCTCTTATTCAGGAACATCACTAAAAACCAGGAGCACATCAATTAGGGTTAGGTATAACGACCCTGAAAACTTCTTTAAGTCGAATGTTGCTGTTATTGAAGATGCGGAGCTAATAAGCAAATACGGCTATCAGGTGAGGGAGTTGGTGGGTTTTGGCGTTACCTCAAAGTTTCAAGCGCAACGGCTGGGGCGGTGGGCGCTTTTGTCTGAGGAGATTGACGGCGAGGTCGTGACCTTTGCCACAGGGCTGCAGGGCGCAGTCGTTTTCCCTGGGCAGATCTTCGCCGTAGCGGATGAAATGCGGCAAGGCGTGCGTCTTGCTGGACGAGTGAGCGCGGCAACAACGTCTGCAATCACGCTCGATCAGACCGCAGCATTGGCAGGTGGAGGGAATGACCGGCTGACCTGCACATTGCCAGATGGATCGGTTGAGACGCGGCCAATCCTCTCTGTAGCGGGTTCAGTGGTGAATGTGCAAGCTTTTAGCGCTGCGCCATTGTTGCAGTCAATATGGTCGATCAGCGCGAGCAACATCAAAGAGCAAAAATTCAGATGCCTTTCAGTTTCTGACAACGGTGATGGTCAATTTGGAATCACAGGCGTTGAAAGCAACGACAGCATCTACTCAGCGGCTGACAGTGGCGGGAAACTGGAATTTGAGCCAATAACACTATTAAATGAAACACCGGCAAAGCCTACAAACTTAAATATTTCAGCCCGTCAAATCCAGATCAATAGCGAAACAACGAATCAAGCCGTTGTTTCATGGTCTCGCGGTTCAACTGGTCAGACTGTTGATTTTGAGCTGGAGTACAAGCTCGGCGATGGGAATTACACAGCTGTCTCAACGTCCAACGTATTTTTGGAGATCAATGGGTTGAGTGTTGGCACTCAGCTCACGGTGAGGGTGAGAGGCGTTGGCGTTGCTCCACTGCGGAAACGCTCGCCCTATGTGACTGGGCGGTTTACGGTGCCAGTCGTTGAAATCGAGCCCGGCCAGGCTGGTGTCACTGTTTTGCCGCCAGATCCGGCAGACGTGACCATTCAAGCGTCTGGCAGTGATCAAGTTGTGCTGAGGTGGGCAATCCCCCAAACCGCGCTGAATACGGATAAGTTCATTGCGCTGATCAGACAGGCATCCCAGACCGATGGGACAGCCACATGGCCAAACAGCACGCTGTTGAGAAAAGTTGAGGCCAGGACGAATTACGCAAGTTTGCCGCTGATTGAAGGTGAATATCTGGTCAAGTTTGAGAGCGAATTTGGCCAGCGCAGTGCAAATGCAAAATCAGCAGTCATCAGCCTGCCGGCGCCTATCCCAAGGCTTGACATTCAGACGAGAAGAGAAGATCAAGACACGCCACCATTCAGAGGAATTAAAGACGGTGTTTTTTATGACAGTGACCTTGACGGCTTGGTCTTAGGTGGCGCTTCAACCCTTAGTACGGTTTCAACTGTCGATGATGTTGTTGATTTTGACGAACTGTCATCTGTTGATGACCTGTCCTTAATCGTCGCTTTTGGCGAGCGCTTGCCCAGCGGTGAATATTACTTTGAAAACGTGCTTGATCTTGGCGGAGTTTTCAGCGTACTTTTCGAGAGGAAGCTAACCACAAGAGGGATCTATCCTGACGCCTTGATCGATGACAGAACAGAATTTATCGATAGGTGGTCAGATGTCGACGGGGATCTGGCCGACAACACCAGCGCAGATCTGTTTTTCAGGACGAGCGATCAGGCTACTGTTGATCAGTTTTTCCTTTTAGAGGACGGTGCTTTCTTGTTGCTGGAGGACGGCGACAAGATCGAGACAGAATCAGATATAGATTTCGGCGCATGGACGCCAATGGAATCAGGCCGCTACACCGGCAGGCAGTTTCAATTTAGGACAAACCTGCAAACGTTCGCCAGCGATCAGACTCCGATTGTTGATGAGCTGGGTTTCACCGTTCAGCTTGAATCACGCACGGAAAGCAGCGCAACGATTGCAAGCGGGGCAGGGGCCAAGACAGTGACGTTTGCAAAAGCGTTCTATCAGGCGCCTGGGATTGGCATCACATCATCAAACCTAGCTGCAGGGGATTATTATGAGATCACATCCCCCAGCGCTAGTCAGTTCACGATTACGTTCAAAAACCGCTTTAACATTGCGATTGACCGTAATTTTCAGTATCAAGCGACTGGATTTGGAACCGCAGAGACTTAAATGGCGAACTCCGACTACGTCTTAGCTAATGCATCAGGAGCAGCATTCAGAGCTGATGCGAATCAAACACTGCAGGCAATCGTTAGCAATAACAGCAGCGCGACCGAACCCAATCCCACGTTTGCCTTTATGTGGTGGGTTGACACTACAAACAACCTGCTTAAACAGCGCAACACAGCCAATTCAGATTGGGTCACGCTCGGCACGCTGGACGGGGGCAGGCTGCTGAAAGATGGCAGCTCAGCAGCTCCGGCGCTGGCGTTTGCGGCAGATACTGACACCGGACTGACGAGGGGAGGAGCTAATCAGCTGAAATTCGTCGCTGCTGGTGACGACGTGGTGACGGCAAGCTCAAGCGATGTTGTCATCAATGAAGGGGGCAATAACCTCGACGTGAGGATTGAAGGGCAAAACAATTCAGCTCTTTTATGCACGGACGCAAGCACCGACAGGGTGGGGATTGGTGTCAGTGACCCTGGGACTTTTGTGGAGATAGTCAGCACAGCACCCTATGTAACCCTTAGAAACAGCACTCAGGAGGATAATGATGGGGGTCGAGAAAGCAAAGTCATATTTGAGGGTGAACAGTCTGGCGGCGAAATTTCTACGATGGCCGAAATTGGGGCCTTCCATCAAGGGGACAGCTTTGGCGGGGATAGCGACGACCAAAAAGGCAGGCTTGTATTTTTTACTAACGGCGGTTCCGCAGTCAATGAAGTTTTAACGCTAGGAGGTGATGGTGACATTTTGTTTTGCGGCACAGGCGTAATCACTCCGGGGAAAAATAACACGAACACAGGCGCATCATTTGAAAAAACTGCACTCGGTCCCAGTCTTTACGTGAGCAACCAGGCAGCCACCCCAATTCTTGTGAACCGAAATACAACAGGCACCGTTTTTTCTGTCCGCTATCAATCTGCATATAAAGGAGGAATTGAAGTAACGACAACTTCTGTCGTTTACAGCACAGGCTCAGATTATCGGCTAAAAGAAAATATCGTTGGAATTAATGATGCCATCGATAGAGTCAAAAAGTTAAAACCTAAACGATTTAATTTCATTCAAGAGCCGTCAATTGTTGTCGATGGCTTTATGGCGCATGAAGCTCAAGAGGTTGTCCCTGAGTCTGTAACCGGCGCCAAAGACGAAATCGACGACAACGGAGAGCCTGTTTATCAAGGCATTGATCATTCAAAGCTGGTCCCATTGCTCACCGCAGCATTGCAAGACGCAATCAGCCAGATCGAGACACTAACGTCTCGCGTTGACGCTTTGGAGGCTTGATTAATGGCTGACCGTAAAATCACAGAATTAGCTTCACTGACCAGCCCTGCGACTGGTGACCTAATCCCGGTCGTTGATATATCAGAAGCGGCAAACGTCAACAAAAACAAAACGGTGGCTTTCGGCCAAGTATTTCGCAGCCTTCCTAACGGCAGCGCAAGTGCGCCTGCCTTGGGCTGGCTGAGTGATGGCGGTGTCACTGGGCTGTATAGAGTCGCCCAAAACGAAATCGGCTTGTCGATAAATTCAAGTTTTGTCGCTGCAATTACAAGCGCTGGGTTTCAACTAGGTGCAGGGACGGCAGCGGCGCAGCTTCATGTTTTTGGCAGTGATACAACTGATCAGGTGATCATTGAGAACAATGATACGGGCGGAGATACAGCCCCTGACGTTGTGCTTTATCGCAATTCAGCCTCACCAGCAGCAGACGACAGCATAGGCAATATTGAATTTAGAGGCAAAGATTCAGGCGGCAATACAGCTGAATATGCAAGCGTAAGGGCCGAAATCAAGACGCCAACCAATACAGCGGAGGATGGCGTTCTTGACCTGATGACATCATCAGCTGGTACTGTCGCGAGCCGCGTGCGGATTGATGGCTTCAACGTTGGCATCCATGAATTAGATCCTGAGTATCCGCTCCACCTGACGACGGGAATCACTTCAACAGCGTTTCAGGTTGAGTGCAATGCAGTTGATTCAGCATCCGGCGCTGATGTGACGCTGTATCACACCAGGAACGGAGCCGCAAGCGTTGCAAATGACAAGATCAGCACGTTGTTCTACAGGGCAAAAAACGATAACGCGAGCCCCGCTGACGTTGATTATGCAGCGATCGAGGGAAGCGTTTCAGACCCGACTGATGGTGCAGAGGTTGGTTCTATACAGCTGAAAACGCAAACAGCTGGCACGCTCTCAACTCAGCTGCAGATCAGTGGTGCATCCCTGGGTCTGTTTGGCACGACACCTGCTGGCCAACCTGCGGCGATTCCAGACCTAACAGTTGCGGCCACTAGCGGTACGCTGCCGACACCAGATGGATCAGTGACAATCGCAGACGCTGCAGCGCCAACAAATGCGGAGCTGCTGGAGTATTGCGGAGAGATTGAGGCAAAGCTTGAATCAGCGTTGGCAGCATTGCGAGTGCTGGGAGTAATCGCCACCTAACAGATGGACCGCCGCACGCTTGAAAACTGGCAACGGATCGAGAAGGCTTTGCGAGAAGCAGGCAAAACCGACTGCATGTTTTATCAACGTGCAGTGGCGATATTAAGTGGCAAGCCGGACCCGCTAAAATGACCTTGACGCGGTGGCAGGGCCTTGATCGAAATCGTCGCTGCTGCTGTAGGGGCAATGATTGGAATCGCGGGAGTTACAGCGGCAGGTTGGAGCAGCCGCAGCCGCAACAATCGAGACGAGGCGATCAGGTTGACGGTTGCAGTGGAATCGATCGGTGAGCGGTTGGACTCACTGCATCAAGACATGAAGGCCGATCGTGCTGGTATTTACAAGCTCTTGAATGAGCAGGGCAACCGAATAACAGCTCTCGAATCCCGCGAGCATTAGGATTAGGTCACAGATCAATAACTGAACATCATGGAAGAAATCCTGACATCACCGATTACATGGATCATCGTCGCGGCGGCATCTGAGGTGATCGCGTTATCACCAGCACTGAAATCAAATTCTGTCTTGCAGCTTATTTTTCAGGTTTTGGACGCGCTAAAGGCAAAAAAGAGCTGATCCCCGCCGACGGGCGGTGGCTTCTTAGGTTCTCGACGCGATCACCGCTCGAAGGCGTACGACGCGAGATTCAACGTCGCAAATTCGAGGCAACGCTAAAGCCACGGATTGACGCTGAGGTTGAGCTGTGGCACAAATCTCAGCCGCCGGCAATGCCGCCACCAACCCAAATAGACGATCTACACATTAAAGCGCCTTGGAATGACCAACAGCAAAGCGATCAGCCTTGAACAGCTTTTCAGGTATTACAAAGCCTTGCCGCATCAGGCCGCAGCGATTCAAGAGCTAGAGGCGGATCTGAGCAAAAACGGCTATGAAGTCGCGATGCGTCGCGATCGGGGCTGGTTTGCAACATGGAGCCAATCGGGGAAACAGCGGGACTATCGGGCTGGAATTGATCTGATAAAGCACTTTGAATCATTCCACCATGATGCGTATTTATGCCCGGCTGGGGTGTGGACGATCGCCTGGGGGAACACGACAACGGCCGATGGTTCGCCGGTAGTTCCTGGTGATCGGATCAGCCAGGAGAAAGGCGATGCGCTTTTGCAAAAAACGATTGATGGCATTGTCGTAAAGCTGGCTGGTTCAATCCCCTACTGGTCAGCAATGAAGGAGCATCAGCAATCGGCATTGATCTCGTTTGCATACAACCTCGGGAGCTACTTCTACGGCCAACCAGGATTTGAAACGATCAGCCGTTGTCTGCGAGAACGGACGTACAAGAGCGTGCCGAGTGCGCTGCTGCTCTACTGCAATCCGGGCAGCGCGTTTGAAGCTGGCCTAACCCGCCGCCGCAAAGCTGAGGGCATGCTATGGGCCGGTGAACAAGCCGCAGCGCCAGAACCTGCAACGATCCGGCCTGAGTCGCCATTTAGCACCCGGCTAACGCCACATATCACGCTGGGTGAATTTGCGCTCGGTCAAGAGGCCAGGCGTTTTGAGCATCAACATCAGGTTGATATGGCCGCAGAGCTGGCGGCATTCCTTGAGCGTGTCCGCGTCAAGTTTGGGAACAAGCCGATCGTTATCACGTCTGGCTACAGGCCGCCGGCAATTAATCGTGAGGTTGGC
>VMHT01071174.1_pt1 | contig 13249 bp, 27 predicted proteins | sample 4693611 | NCBI WGS metagenome assembly VMHT01 (sample SAMN12280063, study PRJNA550983) | marine metagenome | isolation source: seawater sampled from same location over 5 years 0.02-0.2 micron viral filtrate | place: USA: collected off the coast of southern California halfway between the port... ... | reverse complement strand
TTGGGGTTTTGGCTACTATGTTATACCCAGATTTAGCCCCTTATATCAAGAACGCTTTTATTGAGTCGGGTGTTCGTGATTCAGCAGTAGAGACTCTAATGAGCGTAAAGTGAGGTTATAATGTATTATATGTTTAGTAAAGACATGCTCAAATGTGCTGTAAAAGCAATAACGGCAGGCGGTATACTTCTGTGTGCTGCACTACTATTAGGTGCTTGTGGTAACACTATATCAGGTGTCGGTAAAGATATCAGTGATGTTGGTTCCAAAGTCACCGAATGGCAAAATTCAAAAGATGAGGTGAAAAATGTCTCCAAGTAAACTTATGTTAGTGAGTGCAGTCAGTGTTTTTGCATTGTCTGCCTGTTCGTCAACACAAGATCAGGCATTGCCTGGAACTAATAATGCGGTCAACGTAACTTATGAGTATAAACGTGATCGTGTCCAAGAGCAGATTGATAATATCCCAAGTTGGTTCAAAGAGCAACCAGAGGACAATGATAATATCTTTTCTGCTGGAACTGCTGTCACACCTGACCTACAGTTCTCTATAGATGCAGCTGTGTTGAACGCAAAGGTTATTCTTGCAGATCGTATCAACTCAAGGATGCGTAGTCAGGCAAAACAGTTCAAGGCGAAAGTCGGTTCTGGTGACCTTGATGCATCTGTGATTTCAGAGTTTGAACGTGCGGTGAAGAATATCACTGCTGATACCGATGTGTCTGGTTATCACATGGCAGAGGTAGAAGTTGTTCCACATGGGACACAGTATCGTGCGTTTGTTTTGTTAGAGTATTCTGACTCGGAGGCAAGAAAGATTCTTACCAATCGTTTGCGTAAGGATGAGATGTTGTTCAATAAGTTGAGAGCAACCAAAGCTTGGAAGGAGTTGGATGAAAATGCTAGTAAGCAAAATAAAGAAGATGATGCTCGTCGGAAGCGTGAGTTGTCTCTTGTTGATCCCAAATCAAAGCCAAGCCTTTGAACCAATCAGCACCGTGATAGGTATTGTTGCTGGTCCAATATTCTGCAAAATGATAGAGTGTAAAAAAGTAGAAAACAACTATCTTTTTGTGGAGAGGCCAGAACAAAACCTAAAACGGTTGGCAGAGATGCGTAGTAACTTCAAATGGGGGGGTTACTATGAAGAAGGTGAATGTGTCGATTCTCAAGATAAAACACTTGACAAACCTATTACGGCATGTTATATTAAAGGAAAGTGGAGAGTAATTGATGGTTAAAACATTCATGTTACTTCTTGCCTTTATGGTCATTGACCCAGACGGCGAGTTGAGAGATGAGAAAGTTCATATTCTATCTCGACACTTTGACACTGAATTGGAGTGTAAAGAGTTTGTTAATAATTGGGGAGATACAATCAGAGACAGAGGACTAACGACTGTTCAAGGTATGTTGGCTGATGGGTGGAGTGTTGATCTGACCCATATTGGTTGCACCTTATCACCTGTATTGGAGTAGAGAATGAGTGGTATGCATATGTTGCCCGTGTATTATACGACAACGAATACACGCAAACGTAAAAATCGCAAGAAGACACAAAGTCAGATTGCTGCTGAGAAGGAGCATGAAAAGTTTCTGAAGAAAATGGGTCTAGGTTCTACTAAGGTCACAGGTTCAAGTTCTGTTAAGAATACTAACAAACGGAGTGTAGCGCAGCCTGGTAGCGCATCTGCTTTGGGAGCAGAGGGTCAGAGGTTCAAATCCTCTCGCTCCGACCAATGCTTCTATGACCCATCTTCTGCGAAGAAAGAAGAAAAGGTCTATACTGGTGATGAGATTATTGGGATTGCACAGATGCATAAATCTAATGCAGTACCAGTGCGTGGTAAAAAACAAGCAACAGAGGTTGCTACAATGAGGAGAAATTAAGTGCGAGTTGAAGTCCGTAATAACAATATTGATGGGGCGTTGCGTGTCCTAAAAAAGAAATTGCAACAAGACGGTCTGTTTAATGATATGAGAAGAAAAGAGTATCATGAAACTAAAGGTGAAAAACGAAGAAGGAAAGCAGCTGCTGGTCGGCAAAGATGGATTAAGGATAATAACAAAAGGTTAGATGAATATGGACTCTGAAAACAGAACAGAAGAAATAGAACTGAAACCACATGAGATTGCTTCAAAGACGGTTACACCCACTCATACCATTGATTGGTATATAAAATGGGTATCCTCTATTGTTCTCATCGTGGGTATGATTTTTGCGTCAAACAATATGTTTCCTTGGAATATTATTGTTCAAGCAATAGGTATCGCTGGTTGGTTGGTTGTTTCCATCATGTGGAATGATCGTGCGTTGATAATCGTCAATGCGATTGGAGTTACTATTCTTATGAATGGTTTAGTTGGACATTACTTAAAGTAGGATAAATAATCCCATGGCAAAAAAGATAAAATCAAAGACAGACAACTCTGGTTGGACTGACCCCTCTAAGAAAAAAAAGGTCCGTAAGAAACGCAAACCTATGACAGAGGGACAGAGACAGGCTGCAGCAGAACGTCTTGCAAAAGCAAGAGAAGCTCGTGCTGCAAAAAATCCTAACTATGGTCAATCTGGTGTTCATGAAAGTTTGCGTAATCTACCAGAGGACGCACCAATAAATCCGAAGAAGGTAAAAAAGTGGGTTAAGACACAAAGAGAACTTGCAGCTGCTGAACGTAAAAACGAGAGGTCTGGTGTCAAAGGTGCAACTGCTCGTAGAATATCTCATGAGGGGTATGTTCGCAATATGCAAAAGTATCTGCGAGATGGTGATTGGGTTGATTTGTTTTATGGTGAGCATCAAGAAAAAAAGATAGGATATATATGCACGGCACAAGCATATTATTGGTCAGGCCCTAAAAAAGGTGAACCAAAATTTAATGTTGGAGTTTACTATTCAATGTTAGGAACAGTTTATTCACAAGATATGTACAACGTAGACAATGGAGTAGAAGATGCCGATGTGCAAAAAACCAAAAGAAAACGCAAACGTAATAAAAGGACCGTGGAAGAAAAAGTCAAAAAGGGAAATCATAGTTCCTGACGTTGACATTATTGCTCTCCAAGAAAATCTCATGTTTGCAGATGACTTGACTGAGAGTCTATTGGTGCAAATGATACATACGATGGGTGAAAATGGTGTAGATGTATCTACAAAAAGTTTTATTAAGGATATATCATTTGTCGTTGAAGCTGTTAAGGGTTCAGTTTACAGAGACATGGGATTGTTTCACCCGATGAATGGAATCATGGAAACTCTAACAGAAGTTACGGTTGATGATGAGGACACGGCGCAGGGTAAAGTCAATCTAGAGTTGATTGAAAAGATGTCAATAAAAAATGATGAGGAAGAAGAGAGTCCAGAACCGGCTTGAGGTTATAATGAAAACTGAATTTTATGAACCATTTAGTCCGATCATTATGGAGACAAGGGTTCCAACCAAGTTTGTTAATATTATGAATACAATCGGTGATGCAGTTTTGTCTAACGAACAAAGAAGCATACAGTGGGATCACTCATCTGAGCTCGTGGGTAAAGTTCATAAGGAGATAAGAATTCCTGCTCCCAAGGGTGAGGATAAAGAGTTTTTATTTAAGACTATGAAACAAGGTTGTGTTGATTATCTCAAACAAGTTGTCAAGAAGAACAGAGCAAAAAAGTGGTTGTCTATGAGTGGTCGTAAAAAGATAATACCAACAACAAAAAATATTCATCTAAGAGATAGTTGGATAGTTAGTCAATACGCTGGAGACTATAATCCTTACCATCATCACAGTGGTGATTTTTCAGCTGTGATATACCTAAAAATTCCAGAGGGTATGGACGCTGAGTGGGAAAAAGATTTTACCGACCATTATCCATGTAATGGTTTGATTGAATATTCGTTTGGAGAAAATTTAGACTTACGTTCAGAAGCCATCAAGTTTAAACCAGAAGCGGGAAAGTTTTTGGTTTTCCCGGCATACTTAAAACATTTTGTATATCCCTTTAAATGTAAGGGAGAAAGAAGAAGCATGAGTTTCAACGCTGATATGAGGTTACAATGATTTTAGTTGATATGAACCAGATAAGTCTGGCAAGTGTGATGATGCATTTAAATATAACAAAACGCAGTAGTGTTGATGTGGGTATGGTTCGTCATATGATACTCAACTCTCTCCGTATGTATCGTCAGAGTTATTTTAGAGAGTACGGTGAACTTGTCATATGTTACGACTCTAAACATTACTGGAGAAGAGAATACTTTCCAGAGTACAAAGCTGGAAGAAGAAAGTCTAGACAAACATCTAGTCATGATTGGGATGACATCTTTGAGTGTTTAAATGCCATCAAGTCAGAAATCAAAGACAACTTTCCATATAAAGTTCTGGAAGTGTATGGCGCAGAGGCTGATGACATTATTGCCACACTGTGCGGTGAGTTAGAGTTTGATAATGGTAAGACACTCATCCTGTCTGGTGACAAAGATTTCATTCAGTTACATAAATTCAAGAATGTAAAACAATATAGTCCCATCACGAAAAAGTTTATCAACGGTGAAGACCCTGACGAGTATTTGTATCAGCACATACTCAAAGGAGACTCAAGTGATGGTGTTCCAAATGTTCTGTCTCCAGATAATACTTTTGTTGATGGACTACGACAAAGACCACTAAGTAAGAAAAAGATTTCAGAGTGGGCCGGACCTTTGTGTGAACAGTTTTTACCAAATGACGAGGTAAAAAGAAACTACCAGAGAAACAAAAAACTGATTGATTTGAAAGAGTCACCAGAAGACTTGCATCTTGAGTGTATAAAATCATATCAAGATGCTCCAGAAGGTGACCGTAGTAAACTACTAAATTACTTTATAAAGAATAAATTAAATGAATTGATGGATAACATAGGAGATTTTTAATTATGGCTTATACACCACTCTTTTCCGAAGTTTTAACTAAAGTCGGAAAGTTGAAAACTAAAAAACAAAAGGTTGAATATTTGAAACAGAACAATAGCGATGCACTTCGCATGGTTTTGAAGTCATCGTTTGACCCAAAGATTGTCTGGCAATTGCCAGAGGGTCCAGTTCCTTTTTCGCCTAATGAAGCACCAGAGGGAACAGAACATACCGTATTAGCATCAGAGGCTAGAAAGTTGTATAATTTTATTCAAGGCGGTAATAACGCACTTACTCAAAACAAGCGTGAGATGATGTTTGTTCAGATGTTAGAGGGTCTTCATGAAAGTGAAGCATTTATGATTGTTGATGCGAAGGATAAGATTCTTCACAAGACATATAAAGGTTTATCTTCAGCTGTGGTCAAAGAGGCCTTCAACTGGGATGAAAACTACATGCTCATAGAAAACACTAATGCAGAATATGACCAGTATGCAAAAAGAGCAAACGTCTGAACTTGATTTTTTAGACCACCTCGCTTTTGACCTTTTTCAAGAGGAGTGTTTTGAAAAATCCGCTTTATGTTATGAGAGAATAGTCAAACTTGACCCAGACCGTGCAAAGTCATATTACAACTTAGGGGTTGTTCTGCACGACTTGGGTCACTTTGACCATTCGCTCATTTGTTATAAAAAAGCTAGGGACTTAGGATACGACTCCTCTAAAGTCAATCTTAGTATTGGGATGCACTTTCTCAAGTTGCGTGATTTCAAAAACGGTTTTGAGTATGTTGACTCAAAATCAAATGGTGCATGGCGTCTTGGTAAAAACTTTGATACCAATGAAGACAGGTTGTCTGATATAGAATTGTGGGAAGGTCAAGACCCACAAGGAAAAAATATACTCGTCTATAGTGAACAGGGCTTTGGTGATAATATACAGTTTAGTAGATATCTACCAGAGTTATATCAGTTATGCGGTGATGTAACATTTTTGTGTTATGACGCACTTGCGCCTGTGCTGAGAGATAGTCATGTGTTTGATGACATAAATGTGTTAGATAGTATCGGTGAGTATGTGATTGACCTTGACTACAGAGTGCCCTTATTGAGTGTCCCTAGATTGATTAATGCAACTTTTGATGATATACCACTCGCAAGTGGATACCTCACAGAAACCTATCACAAAGATTGGGGCTTGTCAAGTGACAGACTAAATGTTGCAGTCGCTTGGGAGGCGACTAAGAGAGATACGAGAAGAAGCATCTCTCCTGACCTAATCAAGAATCTATGCGACAACCCCAAGATTAACTTTATCAACATACAGAAGGACTCTGAGCACGATATTGATGGTATGATGCGTGTCGGTGACAGGATACAAGACTTTACCGACACCGTAGATTTACTATCTCAATGTGACCTCCTAGTGTCCACTGATACAGCTATGACGCATGTAGGGGGTGCTCTAGGGGTTCCTACACACCTTCTATTGCACTATTCTGCTGATTGGAGATGGTTCACCTGTGATATGGATTATAGCCCTTGGTACGAATCAGTGTCTATTTTTAGACAAAAAACACCTCAAGATTGGACATCACCGATAAATAAAATTAAAAAAAGTTTCAACATTCTTTTAAATCAATAACTTAGGTGTTAAGATTTTCCTTGACAATATCTCTCATATGTCGTATTATATGTATAGTGATGATTATTATTGAAGTCATAGGTGGTCGCAAAAAAGACCGTGAACTAGCAGATGAGATCGTATGGTGGTGTATGGATATGTTGATGCCTCGTCATCGTGATTTAGACATCACTGTGGAGTTCACTAATACTTCTAAGGACGGTGCTCAAGGATTCTGTTCTCAAATTAACGACAACCGTGATTATCATATTGAGATTGACCATCGTTTGAGCCGGACTGTCTCCAAAGAGGAGTTTATCGGGTGTGTTATTCATGAGATGATTCACGTTTGGCAAGGCGCAACTGGTCGCATGAAAGAAAAGTTTCGTGGTGGATACAAACAGTTGTGGAAATGTAAAGATGGTAAATACCGAGACTACCATAACACTGAATACGCAAAAAGACCTTGGGAAATCCAAGCATACGAGATGGAAAGTCATTTAACCGAAAACTTTATGAAGGAGTATGGATATGAGTAAGATGAAAAATTTGATGATGGACGTAGAAGAGTTCTGTGATGGATACTTCTATGGTGGAGACTCTGAGTTCACCGTTGATGAAGTGGTCGAAGATGTTGGTATGTATTTTAAGACTGACCTATCAAAAAAGTATGCTGAAGAATATCTTGAAAGTCAACTTGGCGAATGATTAAGGAACTTATGGCAGCGGGGTTGATGGTTGTTTCATCCCCGCTCAACTTAACAGAAAAACCAACATACGACCATGAACAACATGTTCAATGTCTTGCGATGAACATGTATCACGAAGCGAGGGACCAAGGCACGGCGGGGAGACTTGCCGTGTCTGCTGTTGTGCTCAATCGGGTCAAAGATAGTCGTTTCCCAAACTCTGTCTGTGAGGTGGTTCTTCAAGGGCCGACCAAAGAGAGTTGGAAAAAGAACGGTATGTTTTACCCGATAAAAAACAGATGTCAATTTAGTTGGTATTGTGATGGCGTGGGTGATGAGGTGAAGGATAAAAAAACTTATCAAAAGATACTTGACTTATCTTACTTAATCCTTCATAATGATATACAGTTCGTTGATATAACAGATGGTGCAACACACTATCACGCTGATTATGTCAAACCAAGTTGGGCTAAAACAAAGACGAGAACCACAGAGATTGGTGACCATATTTTTTATAGATGGGAAAAGAGATGAGACATATTGAAATATCGTTAATGGAAGATGGTGAACTGTCTATTGATGGACAAACTAGGCCAGGCGGTAATCTTGATATTCGTGAGTTTGAAGATGGCGAATGGGTGGGTGGTTGTTATGCCACCTTTGATAATCTTATTGAGAAAGTAAAGGAGTGTTTAGAAGAATGAGTGTTTGGTTTAGAGATAATGGAAAGTGGTGGAAAGAAAAACGAAATTGTGATCGTTGGCCAACTGCTGATGAACATCCACGGTATGCGGAAGGCACTGCTGGTCGAAAAGTAAAATGTGCATCCAGTGAGGATATGGATATTGAGCTTTGGGAATCCTCTGTTAATGAAGAAACATTTCATTATGAAGACGTTGACACTGGTGAGGTTTTTAATATACCTTTATCCTTGCAAGGAGAATTAGCACCACCACAAAAAATGACTGTTCCAGAATATCGTAAATTTATAAAGAGCTGTCCACAATGTCAAAATAATGAATATCATACTTGTATTGATGAAAATGGTGATAAGTGTTATGTGGACATTGATGGGTGGAGATATGAAACTTCGGAAGAGAGAATTTATCGTCATGGAAGACTCGATGCAAATGGTAAAGAAAGAAACATATATTACACTGAGGAGTATGTAATTTCATGAACATTTTCTACATAGACCGTGACCCTGTAATCGCTGCACAAATGTCGTGCGACAAACACGTTGTCAAGATGATACTTGAGAGTGCTCAGATGTTGTGTGCTGCTCATCGTGTTCTTGATGGTGACGAGTGTGCTGACAAGATGGGTCTATACAAAATGGTTCATAAGAATCATCCTAGCACGATATGGACACGGACATCAAAGAAAAACTATGACTGGCATTGGAAACACTTTGATGCTCTACTAAAAGAATACACGCATCGTTACGGTAAACATCATGCCACTGAGAGGTTACTCAACACCTTGTCTACGTCACCTCTCAATATCAATCGTGAGGGACCGTTCACTGATCCACCGCAATGTATGCCTGACTATTGTAAAGGTGAGGACACAGTGATGGCTTATCAGACATACTATATATTAAAGAAATCAGGGTTCGCAAGATGGACAAAACGACAAACGCCGGAGTGGTTTAATGGACAGAGAACCGTATTGGGATTACATGGCAAGAAGACTGAGAGAGGAACGGCCAATGTATAATGCTCTTCATCTCAAGTTAGATGACCAAGAGAAACGAAAAGTAACAGCAGTTTTTGATGACGTAGATTTTTTGAAAAAAGAGGTTTCACAACTACAAGAAAATTTACAAAAATCATATATAAAAATAAAAGAGATGAGGGCTAAACTTGATTATTACGAAAAACGTGATGACCCTCAAATGGAGTTTGAATTTTAACGGAGCTATATCATGACATCCTACAGTGCCTTCTCATACATTCCTGTTATGAGAAATGAATTTATTTTAAAAACATCAGTCAACAAAAAAACATGCGAAGAGTTGATTGAAATAACGAAAGACAAACTTGATGAAGAAATCAATGACAATCTAAGTAATGTCAGGCGTACCGTTTGGGAACTGCATACTGATGAAGATGCTGGTCCTACTATCGGTAGAATTATGGACCATGTGAATTATTGTATTAGGACAAGATTAAATTTTCCACATCCAAATCAATCTGAACCGTCTTTCTTTGAAAACAAAATGTTTTTCTACTCGTTTGCGACATTCAATGCGTGGGTGGCTCACTACAAAAATGAGAGTTTTGTTGAACCGCACTGTCACATAGAATATCCTAATTTTTGGTCTTGTGCGTTGTATCTGTCCACAGGTGGTGACGAAACCAGTTTGTCTTTTTTATCTGATGAAGCGCCATCGTTCAATCAGAACAAGATAAATATTCCCTGCAAAGAAGGAGACATGTTAATATTCCCCTCAAGCTTGGTTCATTATACAAATGATACTTTTGACAAAAGAATAGTCATGTCTGCAAATGCATATGCTGGATTTGGTCCTAATTTTATGAATCAAGGAAATCCACAAACTGAAGAAACTACGGAGGAGTAGTGATGCCAACATACACATTTATAAATTTACAGAGTGGTATCGAATATGATGAGACTATGCCCATGGCAGAGTATGATAAGTATCTAGAAGATAATCCTAATGCACAACGAGTGTTTATACCTGTGGCTCTCACTAAAGATCATATGATGGGTGTCGGTCCAAAGACTGATTCTGGGTTTAACGATGTATTAGGGAATATCGCAGATAATAACCCATTATCACCGATGGCAAGCAAATATGGAACATCTAGAACTTCTAGTCAAAGAAAGGCAAGAGACACGTTCACTAAGGTAACTAAAAAATATAAAAATAAAATGAAAAATTTAAATAAATAAAACGGTGCGGGCGAGAACATCACACTTCAGCACCGATGCACAGCATCCATGTAAGCTGGGAAGTCAATCCGCCTATGCACCAGAGGGGAGTGTGCCGGTCACTCCCCTCACCCTAATATAAAGTTGAGGTAAAAAATGGCAACAAAAAAGAACAAAGAAGTAAACATGAATGATTTGGTCACAATCAAACCAATCACAGATAATCAGAAAGTTATTTTCTCCACATGGAAAAAAGGACTTAATCAATTTTTGTTTGGTGCAGCTGGAACAGGAAAAACTTTTATCTCTCTTTACCTCGCACTACAAGAAATTATGGATTTAAAAAAATCAGCTGATAAAATTATTCTGGTTCGGTCACTTATTCCTACCAGAGAGATTGGATTTCTTCCCGGCGACGAAGAAGACAAAGCTGCGTTGTATCAAGTTCCATATAGAAATATGGTTCAATTCATGTTCAAGATGCCTAATGAGCAAGCGTTCAACGGTTTGTATGATAAACTAAAATCACAGGGTAGTTTGTATTTTCTATCAACTTCTTTTCTAAGGGGGTTGACATTTGATAACAGTATCATTATAGTAGATGAATGTCAGAACTTAAACTTTCATGAGCTGGACACGATTATTACCAGAGTAGGGCAAGACTCTAAAATTGTTTTCTGTGGTGACTTTGGTCAGACAGATTTGGTTAAGAACAATGAGAAAAATGGCCTGCATGATTTTATGCGTATCCTAGAAGAGATGAAAGAGTTCAACTGCACAGAGTTTACGATAGGTGATATTGTTCGGTCTGGCTTTGTGCGAAGTTATTTAATCAACAAGACTAAAATGGGGATTGGTTTGGAGTAAACATTATGCATATATCATATAATACAAAACCGGCATTAACTTTGATGTCGTGCAACTTTGGACTTGAGATTACAAAAGAATTGAACGATTACTTTGAAGAGTCTGTGTTTCCTAAACAAATTGATGCGTCTAATAGTCTTGTTGGTCAAATAAGAAATCATGAAAATTCTGCCCAATTAATTTTTCCTCATGATGACGATGATGTGGGAGAGGAGTTTTCTGTGTACTTGTGCAGACTAGCTAATCAATATATGGATTACGTTGAGTCCGACACTATTGATGATGGTAAAACATTTAATCGTTCAGTAACAGGCAATGAAAAGAAGTATCGTCCAGAGATGAAATCCATGTGGGTCAATCGTAGTTATGCTGGAGACTACAATCCAGAACATGATCACCCATCTGATGCTGATATTGGATTATCTTGCATTATGTATTTGACTGTTCCAATGGGTATTTCAAGTGGAGATGGTAGTGAAAAAACCACATCACTCACCGGCGCTTCTGGTTTAGTTGATGGCTATACTCGTTTTTGTTGGGGAACTAATAGCACAACAGATATGAAAAAACTAAAACCAAGCACAGAACAATATGTTAAACCAGAGGTGGGTCAATTACTGATGTTTCCCTCTTGGTTGAACCATAGTGTGTTACCTTTTACTGGCGAGGGAGAACGCAGAAGTTTATCTGCAAATATCAACATGTTCCCCGCTGAGGAGAAATGAAATGAATGTTGAAAAACTTAGGGAGCAATTGAAAATTGACGAAGGATGCATTTATAAAATATACCATGACCATCTTGGCTATCCTACATTTGGGATTGGCCATTTTGTTATTGAATCTGATCCCGAAAATGGTCAGGCCCTCGGAACACCTGTATCCGAAGATAGAGTTGCCAGTGCCTTCAACTCAGATATCGAGATTGTATTGTCAGACTGCAACAAACTCTATCCAGACTTTGAGAGTTTGCCAGAAGAAGCTCAACAAATAATTGCGAACATGATGTTCAATCTTGGATACCCAAGAATGTCTAAGTTTCGTGGTATGAAGGCAGGAGTCGATGAGAAGAACTGGAATCGTGCCGCAGATGAAATGGTTGACAGCCGATGGTATGCTCAGGTCGGCAAAAGAGCAGAGAGATTAGTAAACAGAATGAGAGAAGTTTAACAGGATGAACCAAATGTCATTTACTCATGTAGACGAGATTAATATCCCGAAGATAAAGGCAACTAACAACAACGGTATACGTTTATATGAAACACCAGATGGTAATAAGTATCCATCTATAACCACAGTGTTGTCAGTCCGTAACAAGAAAGGACTTTTTGAGTGGCGTAAACGTGTCGGTGAAGACGTTGCAAATCACATTGCAAGAACTGCTGCATCAAGAGGCACAAAAGTTCATCATATGTGTGAGGACTATCTAAACAACGTGCATCTTGACTGGCCTGAAAAATGGAAGGAACACCAAAAACATTTTCTTCCATATACTTTATTTAAGGTTTTGAGAGATCAAGCCCTGTGTCATATTGACCACATATATGCACAAGAAGCAGGACTTTATAGTGATAAATATAGAGTGGCTGGCCGAGTTGATTGCATTGCTGACTACAAAGGTGAGTTGTCAATCATTGACTTCAAAACCTCCACCAAAGAACGCACAGATGCATGGAATGAAAACTACTACATTCAAGGGTCAGGTTACGCAGAAATGTTTGGTGAGAGAACCGGCATAATCGTAAATCAAGTAGTAATTCTTGTGGTCACAGAAGATGGCACCGTACAGGAATTTGTAAAACAAAAACATGATTACCTAGATTCTCTCACTCAAACCATACAGGAATGGAGAGATAAAAATGAAATATCTAATAGCAACCATGATGACCATGCTGTTGCTAGTGTTGCCATATAATGCGACAGCAGAGCATCAAGACGCACCACCAGACTTTAAGAGAACTTGGACAATTGGTGATATTATCACAACAGCAGTCATTTGTAAAGATGAAGATTCAATCATAAAAGTAATAAATGCAGATATGATATCTGTGGAAAATGTTCTTTCTACAATCACTGATTTAGTGGACGAGGGAGATTGTGTAAAATTAGAAAGACCATTCGTCTTTTTAGTGCAGTCACAATTTTTAGAATACTTTGACTTCCTAGATAGACCCAGTGTCGCACTTGGAGTTGAAAGTCCAGCGACAAAAGGTAAGTTTTTAGGATTTGTTCTTGCGCCTGGATTTTGGGGCGGCCCAAAAAATCTTAAAGAAATATCAATTTAGCACTTGACAAAC
>VMHT01048234.1_pt1 | contig 13252 bp, 16 predicted proteins | sample 4693611 | NCBI WGS metagenome assembly VMHT01 (sample SAMN12280063, study PRJNA550983) | marine metagenome | isolation source: seawater sampled from same location over 5 years 0.02-0.2 micron viral filtrate | place: USA: collected off the coast of southern California halfway between the port... ... | reverse complement strand
AACAGCTACACTAAGGCAGAGGCTGACACACGCTACCCATTCTTAGGCAATGACAGCATCATCCGTACCAATGGGCAGACCATTACTGCTGACATCACAATCAGTGCGACAACTAACGGTGTATCGGCGGGGCCTATTACACAGGACAATGCCACTGTCACTGTTAACGGATATTGGAGTATCGTATGACCAGTCAGTTAAATGTAGACACCATTGTAGATAAGGCTGGCTCTGGCGGTTCTAATGTTAAGATGGCTAATACATCTACCTATGTATCAGATGGTGGCAATGTTACGCAGAATACTGCTCAAAGTTTAGCTAAAGCATATCACGCTAACAATTTTGCAAATGGTGCCATTCTTGATAGCTTTAATATTAGTAGTAAAACGGAACGTGATAGTGGGTCAATGTACGGTAACTTTACTAATAATATGAGCAGTGCAAATTTTATAGTAGTCGGGGGTGTTGCCGCAAACGCCCCCGGAAGTATGGCATCTACAGATAGAAATCGTGTTGTTCTTGTTAATAGTGATACTAGTGCCAGATATGCTTGTAACTCAGCATCAACTTCAAATGCTATGAGTAACGTATCATATTTATCAGGGGCAGCTTTAGGAGACCTTGCATAATGGCTAGTTTACTTAAAGTAGATGCGCTACAAGGCATCACAGCGGCGGGTGACATTACTGTTACATCTGAGGGCGGGGCAGCAACGCAGTCACTTCAGCAGGGTTTAGTTAAATCTTATATGGCATTAAATGGGCAAGGCACAATTTCTGTCCGTGGAAGTTTTAACGCCACCTCACTGACAGACGCAGGAACTGGTGAATATATTTACTCGTTTGTTAATCATATGCAGAACAATGAGTATGTTCCCAATACTGAACTTCAATGGGATGAAAATGACGATAACAAAGTTGCGTTTTCTTGTGTTCGTAAATCAGGCAGTGCGCTTGATACAGGGCAGACAGCAATAGGAACTGGATATGCTTACACCAGTTTATTTGACCCATTGCGTGTCTTTGGACAAGTAGTAGGAGACCTAGCATAATGGCAAGCGAACTTAGAGTAAACACCCTGAAGGATGCCGCTGGGAACAACAGCGTGGCTATGCAGTATGTTGCCGGAGGTAGTGCGAGGGCATGGCTAAATTTTAATTTAGATGGAACGCACACGGCAAGAGATAGCCTAAATCTGTCATCTTTGACGGACAATGGGGTAGGGGATTCTACCATTACTCTTTCAAACGCTATGGACAACTCTTTGTACACTATTCATTTTTCTAGTTTTAGGTCGAAGAATGGCGGATTGCTTGAAGGGCAAACACCTTCAACATCTTCCTATCGGATTCAAGTCGGTGAATCTGTAGACGGTAATGAACGAGATACGTCCTATAACTTTTTGGCTAACTTCGGAGACCTCGCATGAGTAAAGCAGCAGAACTAGCCGCACTGATTGGTTCGCAGTCGGCGTTGTCAAACAGGAACATGATTATCAACGGTGCGTTTCAATGTTGGCAACGCTCAACCAGCGTATCTAGCCAAACTGGTTCTGGTTATCAAACAACAGACAGATGGCGCACTAATGCGTCTGGTGGAACATACAACCAATCACGCCAAACTGTGCCTTTGGGGGATAGTGTGGTGGGTGACTTTAAGTATTTCTTGAGGCACGAAGTTACAACAGGCGATAATTTTACAGGAATACAGCAAAGAATAGAAGATGTGCAGTCTGTGCCAGAAGGTACTCTAACTCTTTCGTTTTATGCAAAAGGCACAAATCCTAATGCTGGCAGTATTACAATAGGGACTAATCAATACTTCGGAACAGGCGGTTCTCCATCAAGCAATGTTGAAGTTACGAGTGCCGCAACACTCACTCTAACATCTTCGTGGCAACGGTTTAATTTTCAATTAACTGTCGCTAGTATTTCAGGAAAAACTCTTGGAACAAACAATGATAGCTATTTCCAAATACAATTTACACAGGACGGTAACGACACCAGCACAGACGCTTGGACGCTAGACATCACAGGCGTCCAGCTAGAACTAGGCGAGACAGCCACGCCGTTTGAACACCGCAGCTTTGGCGATGAGTTGGCGGCGTGTCAGAGGTACTTTATGCAATGGAACTCTAATAATGCAAGTAGAGAATTTGTTGCAATGTGTACTTACTATGACGATGACGATGGACACGGTATATTTCAAACACCAGTTAGTATGAGAACTTATCCATCTATATCCTACAATGATTTAGCTGTATTTAAACGAAACAGTATTGATACAACTAGTGTTATTGTTAATTCTACAACGAGTCCAATTGGAGACAGCAACACTGTACCTTTTAATATGGATAATGCTGGGGGCTTAAATGCTGGCGAGGCGTTTTTTGTAGGCTTTTCCAGCACTACAGTAGGCTATATTAAGCTAGATTCGGAGTTGTAGTTATGAATGAAATGAATATTGCATTAGCAAAATATGTAGCTAAAGACGGGGTTAATATTAGCATTACAGCAACAATTGATAATCAAACTATGTCAGTACCCCTTGACCCAAACAACCGCCACTACGCAGAAATCTTGCGTCAGGTAGAAGCTGGCGACTTGACCATTGCGGATGCTGACTAAGATGGACTTAGTACACATCATAGACACCCTAATCGGTATAGTCGTCATGGGTGGTGCTTGGTATCTTGGTGGTATGACTAAAGAGATGAAACGCATGGACATACTAATGAATAGAACACGTGAAGAGTATGTCACACGTCAGGAAGTACGTGAGGACATGAGCCGTGTTATGGAAGCATTACATCGTGTAGAAGACAAGTTAGATAGGGCATTAAATAAATGATGCAGTTTAAAGCGTTTAAACCACAAGCTATGAATAAGATTGCTAAAGCTATGGGCTATCAGGGTGACATGGGGCAGTTCCAACAGTACATTGAACAAGACCCTGCACGACAGCAGCAGATGAATATGTATACTAATGCTGCACAGAAGATGGCTCAAGGTGGTATGGTTAAGAAGATGGCTACGGGTGGTACTGTTACAAACCCATCTATAGGTGATACGACTGTACAACGTATGTATGACCCTGCTGTACCCGTAGGCGGTGTAACTGTAGCTGCTGCAACCCCAACTGATCCATCTATGGAAGTAGCACAGGGTACTGGTACACTTACAGGACAGGTTGCTGTCCCTACAGCACAGGCTATAACGGCTCAAGCGACTGGCCCTACCACTACTGCAGCTAATGTAATGCAAGCCACTCAGGCGGCTCCTGCAGTGGATGCTGCTATGACAGCTACACAGGCTGCACAGACTAATCCTGCAGACCCACGTGCGCAGGTAACTGCTGCACAGCAAACTGCTTCATCTGTAGGTAATTTACAGGCAGCACAGGGTAATGCTACTCTTATAAACAATCCAGTACAACGTCAGATACAGCAGGGTGAGTTAATCACTGGCGTAGCTGATGCTGCTACTGCCTCTGCCTTTACTGCACAGGTTCAGGCTGCACAGGCTACACCTACACAGCAAGCTAGTGTAGCAGGACAGCTAGATGGTCTAATGCAGCAGTTTGTTGGTGGTAACACACCAGCATGGGCTTCTGGTGCTATCCGTACAGCTAATGCACAAATGGCTGCACGTGGTTTAGGTGCATCCTCTCTTGCAGGTCAGGCTATTGTTCAAGCTGCTATGGAATCAGCATTGCCTATTGCACAGGCTGATGCACAGATACAGGCACAGTTTGAGACACAAAACCTATCTAACCGTCAACAACGTGCTATGCTTGCTGCACAGCAACGTGCAACTTTCATGGGTCAGGAGTTTGACCAAGCATTCCAATCACGTGTACAGAACTCTGCACGGATTGGTGACATAGCTAATATGAACTTTACTGCTGAACAGCAAGTACAGCTAGAGAACTCTCGTGCTACTAACACTATGAACCTAAACAACCTGTCTAACTCACAGGCAATGGTCATGGCTGAAGCATCTGCATTGGCACAGATGGATACATCTAATTTAAATAACAGGCAGCAGTCTGCAGTACAGAATGCACAGAACTTCTTGCAGATGGACATGGCTAACTTGTCTAATCAGCAACAGACAGAGTTGTTTAAGGCACAACAGCGTACACAGTCATTGTTTACAGATCAAGCTGCTACTAATGCCGCTGCACAGTTTAACGCTACTAGCCAGAACCAGACAGATCAGTTCTTCCAGAACTTAGGTCAGCAAGCTAATCAGTTTAATGCTACACAGCAAAACTCACAGGCACAGTTTAATGCTGGTCAGGCTAATACAGTACAACGATTTAATGCGGAGATGAATAACCAGCGCGATCAGTTCAATGCACAGAACCAAATGGTTATTGCACAGTCGAATGCACAGTGGCGTAGACAGATAGCTACAGCAGATACCGCCGCAGTTAATCGTGCTAACGAACTTAATGCTAATGCTATTCTTGATATTAGTAAGACTGCATATGATAATCTATGGAGTTACTATGCAGACACAATGGAGTGGGCTTGGACTACGGCTGATAATGAAGCACAACGACAAAAAGATATAACAGTTGCCACTATAAACGCAGAAAAAACTGCTGAAGCTGAAAGGCTTAGAGGAGATTACAACGCTAGTGCAGCTATGGGAGGATTTGCAATGGATATTATTAAAGGTACTATTTTTGGTTTATAGACCAAATTACGTAAAGGAGATAAAAAATGGATACAGGTATTGCAAGGCTTTCTTATATAAATGCACATAAAAAATTATCCGCTAAAAATAAATTAAAACAAGAACCATCTAAAGATGTAAAAAATAGCTTGCTAACTAAACCAAATTCTGATAAAATAAGTGGATATGAAGATGATGATGCAGCCGTTTTTCTTTTAGAGAGAGTATTAAAAGGATTTAATAATGCTTAATGATAAACCATCTCCTGTATTAGATGCTCCTATTCCGGGTCAAGGGATGACTGCGCCTTTAGGTGGCAGACCGTGGCAACAGCCCCCTAGATATAATACTCCAGAGAAAGCACTTTCTTTTTATGTAAATCGTATCTCAGGGGATAAGGAAGTAGAAAAGCTATTAGACCTAATAGAGTTAGGTGTTCCAGTTGACACTTTAGTAGATTCCTTACAGTTGGGTGGAGTTATGGAAGGTTTACATAGTGTAGATACTGGCATACTAATAGCACCAGCTTTAATGGAAACAATAAATCAAATAGGATTAAAAGCGGGTTTAGAACCTGTAATGCCTAAAGAAGAAGATGACCCTAAAAAATCTAGTGATGCTGAAATTGCTTTACAATTAAAAAAGTTAGAAGATAAAGAAGGTTCTTCTATTTCTATGTTAGATGATGTGGAAACACCCTTAGAAGAACCTATGGTAGAAGAACAAGAAATTCCTACAGGTTTAATGGCGAGGAGAACATAATATGTCGTTTGTTACTGGTGCATTTTTTGGCGGTATGGCTAAACGTGGTTCTGAAATATTGTCCGAAGAACGCCAAGAGGCTATTGCAAACACAGAAGATGAAATTAAAATACTGACTCAGCTAGGCTTACCTAAAGCTACAGCACGTAGGTCTAAAAGAAAAGAAAAAGAAACGATATTTGATAGTCTTAAAACTCAAGGTTTTGATGGCGATGAAATTGCTGTAATTATGAAAGAGGGTACAGGTCAAGCCGTATTAGATCACATAAAGAAAAACGAACTAAAGTATGATAATTATAAGGTTCGCCCTTCTGAGATTGTGCGTATGGATGGTGGATACGAAGCACATGGGTACACTAAAGATCAAGTACTAGACCTAGTGATGGGTAAGCTAGATACGGGAACCCCTACCCTAGAAGCAGTAGATGAACTGTCTGGTAAAAAACGATCAGGTGGTTTAACAGGTCTTCTTGGTGGAAATTTAGATAACGTCAGAACAAAAAGAATGGAAGCTATTGCTAATGCTACAGGTGTTAGTATGAGTGAACTAGCTGCCTATGCGTCTGACAGTATTATCTATGATGACATCAAGGTAAAAGGTAAGACTAGGTTGTTTGATCCTGCTGCAGCCGCTATCGCAGCAAAAGATACGTACACTTCAAGCCAAATATCAAGGGGCTTAACTGGTTATGCGTCAGATAAAGTAGTGTCTAGTGAAATTGCCGGTAGCGATGCGCAGGGACCAGTATACGGATTTACGGACAAAACTATTTCATCAATGATGCGAGATAAAATAAGAGAGATAGAAAACGCTAAGAGGATCGAAAAACAAGAAAAGGGAGACTATGGTCCTATTACCTCTAAAGATATGGCAGAGATGGAGGATTCATTAGATCAATGGGTTTCTACTGCTACGACACCTGACGGTAGGGCAATTGCTCTTAATCCAAAAGCAAAAGATGATGGTGCTGTCTCTTCAGATGGTCCTCTTGATGTTACAGGTCTAAGTCTTGGACAATTAGAGGCTTTGTTACGAGATGAATTAAAACCACAAAACGGAAGACCTGTAGATGATATTATGGCTAAAGCTATTGCAGAACAGATACGAGAAGCGATGATTGCAGAAGCAAAAAGAACAGGTTCTAAATTAACAACTGAAAGTATAGATACTGCTATACAAAGAATTTTGAGTAGCCGTGGTTATGGAGCATCTTCTTCTGGTAATGGTATAACAGTAACAAATTAAATGAGGACATAATGTTCAAAGCGTATAATGAAATTGAAGACCTCGACAAAGAAACACTGGCATCTGATGATGATTTTATCGCAGATGCCGTTACTTTTTTAGAGAAACGTGGCGGTCTAAGCGGTGAAATGAGCCGCCAAGACGTGTATGAAAATTTTATGGAGCATATGCGTTTTCACGATGTTAATGAAATCACTACCTTACGTGATCTTGAGTATGCACAAAATGCAGACGCAGATGGTAAGGCTGGATTTGCTCGTCTTATTGATGCCTACGATAAAGTCGATGACAGTGATACAGGACGTATGCTACTGGATTACGCTGAAGGATTAGCTACAGCACCATCTACGTACATAGGACTTATTAGTGCTGGCACTGGTAAGGCTGCAGCAGTGGCTGGTACACAAGCTGCTAAGTTAGGAGTACGTAAGATACTAGGTGATGTAGGTCGTTCTGCTGTTCGTGCAGCAGTACCAGAGGCAGCTATTGGGTTAGGTCAGGGTGCTGTACAAGAAGCTACTCGCGTCACTACTGGACTGCAAGAAGAATTTACAGGTGGTCGCACTCTTACTACAGGCGTTGCTGGTGGTTTAGGCGGCGCAGTATTTGGTGGTGGTGCGGCAGCTATAGGATCAATGACTGGTAAGGGTGCTTTATCCCGCGCCTCTAAAGCGAATGAATTACTAGAAGCCGCAAGAATAGGTGCGGCAAAGAAGGCTAAAGTTGCCGCAGAAAAAACGGATGAAGTTTTAGCTACTGCCAGTAAAGAAAAAGTAGAAGCAGTTCGCAACACTTTAAATGAACTTGACCCTGCGAAAGTAGCAGAAGGAAGACGATTAAAGAAAGATTTAAATCCTAGTTCTACACTAGAAGGTTCATTAGGTAGTGAGGTTTTTAGAAACATCATGGCTGCTGGTGTGCGTGTCAAAGATGTTTTGGATGTTAAGCCCGGTGAACGTATTACGTCTGCTATGCAAAGGGCGTTAAAAGACGGAGAGTTACAAGACTTAGGTATTTCAAACATATTAAAAGAACACAATCTAAATATGGATCAGTTTTCTCTTATATATATGGCAGAGGTTTCTGAAGCAGGTAGAACTTTGAATATTCAGGGTCAGTTATCAAAAGCATTGAAGGCTACAGACCCGAAAGCCTATGCTAAAATAAATAAACTATTAGATGACTTAGATGATCTTAGTCAGGATGGTGTTTCAGGCATTAGCAGAAAAGAAGCTGAAGACATTGTAGGCAATGAAGCTGTACGAGAAAAGTTTCTTCAAGGCGTAAGAGACTTTGATAAAACCGGTGTCAGTTTTATGACGTTACAACCTGCTACTACAATGAGAAATACTATAGGCGGTGGCTTTCGTGTAGGAGTAGATGCAGCAACTAGAACTATGGACAACCTAGTTCAAATGGCAATAGACACAAATACAAAAGGATACTATGCTCCAAAGAGAAGTCTATTTGATGGTAGTTTTGATGTAGCAAAGTATATGTTTAACCCACAAGAAAGTCGGGTTATTAGAACACTGTTTGAAGAGAACATGCCAGAAGAAGCTAAACGATTGTTTAGAGATGCCGCTGATTTGTCTGCAGCTACGGATACGGAAACTAAACTAGCAAAGCTAGGAAGAAAAGTTCAGGTACTGAACACGGCATCTGATAATGTTTTTAAGCAGGGTGTCTTAGCCGCTTCCTTAAAACGCAGACTGTCGGACAAAGGAATTAATTTATATGATGTAATTAAAGATGGTTCTTTTGGAGATATATCAGAAGACATATATCAGGCAGCAATAAAGGACGCATACGAATTTACATATCAGTCCAACATGAAAGGCAATGATTTATTTAGTGGGCTTGCTAGAGGTTTTATACGTGCAAACGATAAGTATCCTGTTCTTATATCTTCGTGGATGCCCTTCCCAAGATTTGTAGCTAATCAGTTAAAGTTTCAGTATCAGCACATGCCTTTGATTGGTATGCTAGACGTAGTAACTAATCCATCAATAGCAAGAGAACGTATACCTAAACAGTTAGCTGGTGCAGCTATGCTTACAACCGCATATGCTTGGCGGCTAAAACAAGGCGATGGTGCTGAATGGTATGAGATACATAAGGGTGGCGATGACTACGTAGACGGTCGTGCTATCTATGGTCCTATGGCTCCGTTTATGCTTGTTGCTGATATTATTTATCGCGCACAAACTGATACATTCTCAAAACTACCCGTGTCTGTAGGAAAGTATTACTCACAGGCATTGCTACAGGCTACTCTAGGCTCTACGTTTAGAACAGGTATGGGTATAGCCATATTAGATAAAGTATTTGAGGACGGTATAAAAGCAGGTAACACGAAAACTTTAGCTGAAGGCATCGGTAATTTTGTAGGAAGATGGACAATTCCAGCAGGTGTAGCTAAAGACGTGTATGGTCAATTTGACCCAGAATCACGTAACATTCCTACTACCGCTACAGGAGATGAAAACTTTTTTGATTACATGTATAATAAAGCCACTCGTAATCTTCCTGATTTTCCCCTTTCATCTTGGTCTGCTGGTATGATTGAAAAAGACTATGATGTACCAGCAGTATCTCCGTTGGTGTCTGGTCCACTACGTGCTATTAATCCACTAGAAAAACAACTGTTTGGTGCGACTACTATACGTAAAAATAAAGTAATGCAAGAGATGTCTCGTTTAGGCATGTCTTATACCGATATGTATAGAAGAAACAGAGATGATAAGATTGACTTCTATACACGGCAAGAGTTGTCTCGTAAAGGCGGCGTACATAATCTTAATGAAACCTTGAACAAAGTAATTGCATCACAAGAATATCAAAATGCACCACGTTCTTTTCAGCAAGACATGCTGGAAAAGGGTGCAAGTAGAATAAAGTTAAGAGCAGAAAACGCAGCAAAAGTAAGGCTAAAAGGCCAAGCCGCAAGAAGAGGTTTACCATACAGCAGAGTTGAAATAGCTGAGTGGGATAAGCTGTCTAAAAAAGATAAAAATAAAATCAACGAATTGTACCAAAGTTATGAGGGTTTTGAGGGTAGAACTGTAGGAAAAGACAAAGACATGGTTGTAGAAATAGGTGGTCGAAAAGTAAATGTTCTTCAGTGGGCTATCAGAGAGGCCATGCCTGTTGCTAAAAGAGGCATAAAGTAATGAAAGCAGTCAAACCCGCACTAGATATATCTCTTGAAGAAGTAGATGATACTGACGATTATCAGTACGGTGCAGTATCCGACTTGTATGATGCTGCTGAACCTGCTGCTCCTATGACTAAAGAGAAACTTATTGAAACAGGTAAAGATGTAGCTGACTTTGCAACTGATTTTATTCCCGGTGTTAGTGAAGCTAAAGATATATACAGCTTGAGTGAAAACGTAAGCAAGGGTGACTACGTAGGTGCAGGTATAGATGCTACATCATTAGCGTTAGGTATTGTTCCCGGCGTAGGTGATCTAGCTAGAAAAGGTTTTCGTAGCGTGACTAAAAGTTTACGTAAACAAGATGTAGATGAAGCAGAAAAATTAATAGATAATCCAGATAAATTAGAAAAATGGCGAAAAGATAATACACTACCCGAATCTCAAAGACAAAAAAACATACCTGAAGCAGAACAAGCTGCAAAAGATTTATATCAGGATAAAATAACATCTAAAGAATCGCGTAAACGTATCAAAGAAGTATTTCCAGAACCAGAGTTATACACCGTTGAAACAATGCCAGAAATGCCTACAGTAACAGATGTTGCAGGTTCTATGGGCAAGAAATCAGAAAAAGGTATTTTAGGCGTAAAAGGATTTGATTTAGAACCGGGACAGCGTGTAGGTGCTAGACTAGACATACCTTCATATGACAGCTATGATAAATGGGTTGTCTCAATACACGATGGAAATTCAGCAAAAGGTGCTGTTGTAGGGTATGGTCAAGCAATTAGATTAAAAAATATTACATTTAGTTCTGACCCAAAAACTGCGTTAGATATTGCCCGAAAAAAAGTAATTAAAGAAGCTGATCCAGTAAAGGGTACATCTCAAAAAAGAATGGGTAAAGCAACAATAGCACGTGTGTTAGGTGATTATATGCCTGAAGACCCCTATGAATTACAAGAGGTTGCACGAAAAATATTAGCTGACAAAGATTCAGGTTGGACACAAGTAGGCATGAACCCCTATCGTGGTAGTTATTTTTATGATAAGGCTACAGGTAAAGTTGTTACACGTGCAGACGAAGTAATTCAAGTTGGTCCCTTAGTGCTTGCCAAGAATGTTTCTACACCTACCATGTCTGAAATGAAGAAGTTATTTGGTACTGCCCCAGCAAGAACCAAAGATGGCAAACTTAGAACTTTTAACAAAGGTGGTCTGATGGCAAGAAGGTGATAGTAGTAAGGGGGCAACTAAGCCCCCCTTTTTATCTGTTATCTCCGTCACCCTGTAAACGGTTCCTAGCTTTCCTGTCTGCAAGCTTATCAAGATTACCTTCCATAATGCTGCCAAGATTCATGTCCACTTCCTTTGCAAGCATAGCGCAGTACCATAGGACATCCCCTAATTCTGCACCTATCTGGTTCATCTTATCGTTGTAGCCTTCAATATCCGCACCATCACGTATTAATTTCTTAACCTTATTAGCAATCTCACCAGCCTCACCAGTAAGCCCAAGAGTGATATACTCAAGGGCTTTTTCTTTTGGGAAGATGGCAGTCTCAGCAGCACGTATCTGATACTCTGTTGCTGTAATACTACTCATCATTTTTCTCTCCTTCATCCAGTTGTTAGCTTCCTGCTCTAGCTTGTTCATGTTTCAGTATCCTCTCAAGGTTATCGTAGAATGCAGTATTCCATCCACGTACCCACTCACGATGCTGCATAGTATTTCTGTCCATGCCGCTGTCAGCCATGAAGAAACCCTTCTTAGCCTTACCACACTTACCTTTCTTAAAGGCTTCATAGCCCCACTCAAACTGAATCTTGAGTGGAGCATCGTACTTACTTAGGCCATTACGCCGCATTAGCATTCTCCTGTACTTGGTAGTTGAACAGCTTAATTGCTGTAACCTTGTCAATCTTAAACCATTCACCCTTACGTTCTTGAGCAAAATGGGTAAAGACCTTGTGCATTTCTCGTTCCTTTGTGTGTCTGTTATCTGTAGACAGAGTAGCTACGAGGCTGTAGTCACGAAAAGGTGATGACGTTTGGTATCCGTTTAGTCTATCCTTAGCAATCACTGCCTTACCAACCTTGACCCACTCAGGCCATGCAGCATTAACAATAATATAAACTTCACCGTTATTAACACTCTCAATTTTATTATGTGACCACGCATCATCTAGCGACTTGTACTTTCCGGGTTTATGCAGAGGATGCTTCTTAGAAATTTCTTTTCCATTAACATACATTCTCTGTGCATCACGTTTACGTACTGCCTCTGGATTATCCTTGTAGTACATTGCTCTTCCTGTGTATGGGTTAGCTTTAAACCTTTCCGTCATCATCTGTATTCTCCTCTTCAGTGGTTGAGGGTTGAATAAAATACTTAACTAACATCTCTAGCTTGTCATGGTAGTTAGCAACTTGTTCTAGTTCTAGTTCAATAGTCTCTACGATATCGGAATGTTCCCCGATACCTGTTGTGCTATTCATGTACACCTGTATATTTGCTAGGTGTTTGTTAATGTTCCCAGCTAAGTGGGAACGTATTGCATTCACTAATACTTCCTTCATTGCTTCTCCTTCTCTTTTAGTTTCTTCCACTCCTCATAACTAGGATGGCTACGAGGGGGATTGTATTGTACCCAACCTTCCCCTCGTTTCCATACCAACTTATCACTATGCTGCTTCGATGTCAACTATTTCACATACCCCTGCAGTACACGCTAACTCACGTCCACCTGAAGTGGTATCCTCTTTCTCAAACTCTTGCAGCAATGACCAGTCTACATTCTTTGGCATCTTTGTCAAGAACTCTTTGTAACTTTCTTCATCTGTATCCTGATATGGTGCTTGTTGATATGTATGCTCACTGAATGGCAGAAAGCTGATACCAGATACCTCATCAAAGTGTTCATACACCCAAGAGCCTACAGCCATCCATTCATTCTCTTTGACTGAGATAGTGACTGATGGTTTGTGTTCACACCAGTGACGCTGATAGGTAAGCCATAACTCAAGCTGCTCAATAGCATTCATCTGTGTCCTAGTGATTGCACCAGAGGGTGACTTCATAGGGAAACTGAACACCGTTGTGCTATCTGGCTTCATTACGTCAGGCTCTGCTGGAATACCCTGCGACATAAGGAACTGTGTGAGTGGGTCTTTGTTATCACCACGTACAGTACGAATGTAGTATGGGTTATGCCGTGCGTGGATACCTGACGCTGCATCAGTAAGCTGAGACACAGTACCGCTAGGCTTTACACACGTAACTGCAGTAGACTGTGGTATGTCAAGCTGCTTTGCCATAGCTGCATTAGTCTGCACTGCTGTATCACGTAGGACTTCCAACATAACCTCAAGCTTATCTCCTGTTGTCGATGTCAGTTTGTT
>VMHT01098812.1_pt1 | contig 13254 bp, 5 predicted proteins | sample 4693611 | NCBI WGS metagenome assembly VMHT01 (sample SAMN12280063, study PRJNA550983) | marine metagenome | isolation source: seawater sampled from same location over 5 years 0.02-0.2 micron viral filtrate | place: USA: collected off the coast of southern California halfway between the port... ... | reverse complement strand
TTTGATTTTTAGGTATTGCTAATGTAGTGTTTTGACTAACAATAACAGAAACAAAATCAGACATAGGTTGCATATCTTTATCTTGTACAGCTTCATCACTTCCTTTTATAAAATTATTAACATCTTCCATCCCCCTACCATACATCTTGCTACCTTCAATTACATTAGCAAGATTAGGTATCTCTAGTATATCCGTTTTTCTGCCATCCCAAGTAGCAGTTTTATCTATTATTAATATATCAATATTATTATCTGGGTCTTGTGTGTCTCTAAATTCTTTAGCAAACTCTGATAAAACTCCTTTACCAACAGGTCTATTAGAAAGTTCTAAAGCAGCTACTCCATTTGAATCTTGAGATATAGTAACAGATTTAACATAATCTCTACCAATTACATTATTTAATAACTGAGGTAATGCTTCTCTATTAAATGATTCTAATTCTTTGTTGTATGATTCTGGATTAAACTGTTGCAATCCTTCGTCATCAATATATGTATATTTTTGTACTAATGCTTTATTTATTTCATCTCGTATGTTTTGAAATTCTTTTTTAAATCCTTTAATACCAGATTCACTTAATGCTAAGTTAGCATTTTCAATTAATATTTTTAAATTATCTTGTTTTAATTCTTCGTTAAATTTTTCATACTTTACTGATATTGTAGTAGGAGATATAGCATCTGATGATGATATGTTTAATGTAGAATAATCAGACATTGTTTGTGCTTCAGCTGCTTGTATTTCAAAATACTTTTCTTCGTTATATCCTTTTCTAAATACTTCTAAGTATTGAGATAAATTTTTTAATATATACTTTGAATCACCTTTTCTATTTGCTTCTGCTATTACTTCTTTAAATGTAGGATTCTGTTTTATTTGTAAGTCTTGTCCATGTTTGTTTTGTAAGTATGTTGTAAACTTAGAAGTCATTCTATCTGTTCTTCTTTTAAGTGCTATACTATCATCTGGATTTATATTAGCATCATATAAAAAGTTATCTAAAACCATAGTTTGCATTCTATTATCATTAGATAATGATTCAATAGTACGTTCTATTTCTTTTGCTATACTATCTACAGATTCAGCAACTTGATTATTAACAAACTCTTGATTAATGTTATCTTTTAAATCTGATAACTTTCCTAAAAACTCCTGACTTAATGCATCAGGTGGGTTTTTCATAATCTCATCAAGTGCAAAGTTTATTTCATCTCTTTCTTTTGCATCTGTTATTTGTCTTCTATCTCCAACAATACCAGTTTCTTCATCATTAATATATAATTTATTAATTAGATTTGTTATATTATCTGCTTGTACGCCTTGCTCGTTTAATTTATCTATTGTTTGTTTATACTCTGAAAAAACTTCTCTATTAAAATCTGTAGTTAATCTATACATACTATCAATAGATTCAACAATGCTTTTAGATTGTTCTAAATTAATAGAAGGTTCTACGTCTACATAATCTCCAGTTATTACAGATAATGCTTGTAATGATTTTTTATATTTATTTACATATTTTACTGCTTCTTCTTTACTTAATCCTGAACGTAATGAATCATTTAAAAATGACTTTATTTGAGATTCATCAGGTATAATTAAAATATCTCTACCATTTCTTTTATCTTTTCTAGCAAAACCACTTACTTGTATATTTTCTAATATAGATATATGATTAGGAGTGATGTTTGGAGAGTTTAATATTCTAGAATAATGCCATCTTTGTTGCTCTCTTACAAGGTCTTGAGTCATTTCGTAACCTTCTTTTCTAAAAGCATTTACAATAGTTTCTGCTTTATCAAATGAAAGTTTATTACCATCTCCAGGCTTTAATTCTCCTCTAGTTTTACCACTACCTTGACCCCATACTTGAGCAATAAGATTTATTTGTAATTCAATATCATCAAATTTATTTTCTGTTTTTAATTTAGTAAAATCATCTGGTAAAATTTCTCCCGCTGTAAGTTCTATTCTATCTCCATCTTGTATCTTAGGAACTTTATTTCCAAATTGTTCTACTAATACTCTATATAAATCTGTTTGTCTATCTGATAAATTATCTACATTACCTTCTGCTATATTAAATAATGCCTCTCTTTTTTTACTATATTTATGTTTTTGTAAAGCATATATAAAAGCATTTGAATCTGGCATAATATTTTCTGGATATTTATCACCAAAATTTTGTAATCTTATTTGGTCTGTCATTGCTTTTATTGTATTTTTTATATCAGATTTTGTATTTGCATCATTTTTTAAATCTTCAATCTTTAACATTTCACCAGTTGTTTGTGTAATTGTTTCAACAAAACCTGCGTCTTCTAATGTTTTTCTTAATTTTAAAAACTCTGATATTTCATGATAATTACTATCTGTTTGTACTATCTTATCTCTAAATATGTCAGCTATCTTAAATGGTTTTTCCATATCAAATACGTAATCTGCATCATGTTGAATGCTTAATTTTTTTCCAATATCTTTTAATGTTTGTATATGCAATGCTCCAACATTATTTAAAGCACCATCCATTAAACCATTCTTCCAAGTTTCAAAGTTTTCTATAGATAACTTCTTACCTTTAAGAGGTCCTTGAGTTATTTCTATATTTTCTAATTGTCTAGATATATTTTGTATTTGGTCAGCGGTAAGATTATCTATATTTATAAAGTTATCTCCCACTCTAGCGTCTGTTAAGTTTTTTTGTAATGCTACTATTTTATATAAATCATGAGCATATAAAGATATTCTTGAGTTAGGAACACTACCTGCTTTTCTAGGTACTCCTTGACCTTCTTTAGTTTGAGATTGATTTCGATGGTCTTTTGTTTCAAATATTTGTTCTATTCTTTTTACAACTGGGTCATCTATAATTCCAGAATAAGCAGCTGAAAATTGTATATCATCATTAAATGCTTGACCATAATGTTCTAATGCTGTTGCATCAAGACCTAAATAATTAAGTGCTTTTATTCTATCAGAAAAATCACTATTAATATTTTTATAGTTTTCTTCAAACAATGGTCTTTTCATTCTAGAGAAAAATGCTCCAGTTATAAAATGAGCAGCTAACTCTTCACCTTCCATTGCTAATATTAAATTAGTATCTAGTATTGTATTTAAATCAAAATATAAACCACCTGCTATCATTCTACCCATTGATGCAGTAACATCTTCTTTTGCTTCTTTATAAAAACTTTTCCATACAGTGCTTGGGTCTACTTCATCCATTATTTCTTTTATAGCTTTAACAGCATCTTTCTTTTCCATACTTTTAAAACTATACTTACCAGCTATTTGACCTATTGTACTATCTTTTAAATAATTATCTCTTGTTAATATTTTAAGTAATCCATTTGCTTGGTCAGCTGTTAATTCATTATAATCTTTTTGTTTAATTTTCTTTAAAGATTTTCTAAGTGCATTAGCAGTTCTCATAACAGGAACTTTGCCTCCACCACCAATCATATCAACAGCAGGTAAGAATGCAGAAAATAATAATGCATCACTTACATCTTTAACAGGGTCAAATTCTTTTTCAGTTGCAATAGAATAAACACCATCTTGTATTAAATTATATGTACTAAACAATACTGCTTGGTCAGCTGCTCTAGCAAAGTATCTTGTTATCTTATTAGAAGTATCAGTTCCTAACTTTGTATTTAATGAAGCTCCAATAACATCTGTTAAGTTATTTATATGAATACCTTTTCCTTTTAATGCTCCTGTTGCCTCATCAGATATTTTTAATAATAATTCGTCATCTACTCCTTTAAAATCTTTTTTAAGTGAATTAAATACACTAGCTCTTACTTCGCCTTCTACTTTAGTTATTTCATCCATACTTATTTCGTATTTAGAAAGAGCTCCTTGCGGTCCTTTTAATGATTTATCTTTTAATCCTTTTCTTACTGAAGACTCTACTAATTCTTTTCCTAAACCAAACTCGCTTTTACTAGCAAACTTCGCAGCTGCTTCAGCTGCTTCTCCTACAACTTTTGTAGTACCTAATTTATGTATAGCAGATACACCACCTCTTAAACCTAATCCAATATATTTCATAGGTAACAAGAAACCTATACCTTGACCTACTACTTTACCAAAGGTTGCCATTCCTTCAGTTTTATTATTCATTATATCATATGGATTCTTCTCTCCTGTAGTAGCTTCATACCCTATGCTAGGTAAACTAAACAATGCACTATCTAATACATTCCAAGTAGCTGCTCCCAATCCATGAAGTACACCTGACTTTTTATCAGAGTCTACTGCTTCTTCAGACAAACTTTGGTTTAATTGTTCAAATAATGATTTACCTTGAGTAGGTGATTGTGTTAATGGAGGCGTTGGTACTTGTACTTGATATTGATTTTTTAATTTTTCAAGTAACTCTAAAGTTAATTTATCAGCCATATTTTAAAATCCAATTAAATCTAAAGGATATTTTTCTTGTATATCAGTTCTTTTTTGTTCTGTTGTACTAACTAATTTTCTAGTAATATTTCTAGAATCATTTATTTCTTTATTAATTTCTTTTAATTCTCTATCTAATTCTGATTTCATATCATTTTGTTTTAATAAAGTATTTTTTAAATCACCTGATAATTCTATTCCAGCATTTTGATAAGCTTCTCCCATCATAACGCTATTATCTAAATTTTTAATTGATTTTAATATTGTATTTTTCTTTTCATTTAAACTAGATGTATTACTATCTGAGTATTTTATTGCAGTTTGTAAATCAAGAATAGATTCAAACCCAGTATCTACTTCAGGTTTTAAATCTTCTTTTGGTTTTAAATCACTGCTTAACTTTTTTAAATCTTCACTTATTAAATCAAAGTCTCTATCTATAGTGTAATCACCTTTAGCAAATTCAATCATCTCTTCTGTTAATTTTACTTCATTGTCTAATGATTTTTTCATTGTTTTAAATTGATTAAGCATTGCTTGATTATCTGCTCCCTCACCTAAAACACCTAATTGTTGAAATGATTTATATAATCTTTTGTCATAGTTATTTTTAAAAGAATCTGTATCTTTTAAATAGTGCAATCTAGAAACTAAATTTACTATTGCATCAGGACTTTCTTGTTCATATGCAGCCCAAGTAGCAGCTACTAAATCTCTTGCTATTTCTTTATCAAGTTCAAGACCATCATCACCTATTAGCACACTACCTTTTGTTAAATCTTCAACAGCATTAGTTAATCCATTTTCTGTATCATTTTTATATTCAAAATATAATGAACTTAATGGAGATGCTTGTAAGAAATTGTTTGCACTTTTTGTCTTCATTGTTTTATTTACTTTTTGTAGTAAATCAATGTTTGCTCCCATTACTTCTATACCTTGTTTCTGCTCTTGCATTGCTAATTGTCTTTGTTGAACAGCTGATGATTGAGCCATTTGCATCATAGATAAACTTTCTTGAACTCTTGTTTGCTCTCTTCTTTCTTGAGATAAAAGCATTCTTTCTAAAGCTTGCATTGCTGTAGACATATTAAAACATTCCTAAAAATTTACTTTTACTCATATCAGAATAAAGAGATTTTTCATATTCAAGTCGTTCTTTTTGTGATTTTAATTTTGATTTTTCAGATTCAAAGCCACCTATTATATCTCCCATTTTTAATCCAAATTTAGTTATTAAATCTGAACTTGAATCTTCTGCTTGTTCTCTAACTTTATCTGATGATTCTTTTTCTAATTGTTCTAATTGTCCACTATAAGCTAAATTAGTTTTTGATTTAGATTGATTAATATTTGTTTGTATATCTGACAATGTTTTACCTGTATTTTTTCCTAATTTATTTATATCTGATTGGAATTGCTCAGTTGTAAATTCTTTTTGAGCTGTAACACTAGTTTGTAAATTAGATTCAGCTTTTTCTAAATCATTTAAAGCATTATCTGTTAATGCAAATTTAGAAGAACTATTATCTCTTTCCATTTTTGTTTGTTTAGCTCCCTGATATAATGACAATCCAAATTGAGCAGCAGCTATAGAAGCTGATGTTAAAAATTGTTCTTTTAAACCAGTTGTAGGATTAATTGTACCAGAACCTAATGTATTTACTACGTCTTCACCTATCTTACCATAATTATCTATTAATTTTTTTTCATGTTTATTTACATGCCATAAATCACCAGTTGATGTTTTAGCAATTTCTGTATCACCAAATCTTCCGTGTTTTGATAAATGATTATTTGCTATACTCATTTTATAATACTCATTGTATAAGATTTATTAAAATTTATTTTATTAGAATCTTTGTTAGAATCTTTTTTAAAATCTAAAATTTCTAATTCTTGGTTACCTACTATATCTTCTTCAAGCATTTTTACGTTATTTGTTTTACTTTTATAATCAAAATTAGAAACAGCTTCGTCAAACATATTTTTATATTTTACTTCTGAAGATTTTACTGCTATATCTTTAGCAGATATCATTTCATCTCCAAATTTATATTCACCTAAACCTAATCCCATTTTTGTTGATTGTATCATTTTTCCAAAAATTCCTTTAGGTTTTTCCATTTCTCCGTACTCACCTTCTAATAAAGAAACATTTTTGCTTATATCTTCAGCTCTGCCAGCTACTGTTGAAGCTAAAGAAAGAGTATCAGATATAGCTCCTATTTTTTTATCAAAAGATTCTTGTTCAAATTGAAATCTCATATCTTCTAATTTAATTTTATTTTCTGATGAAGCAACATCATACATACTTGCTGTATATTTTCCTTGAGAAGAACCTATTGCAAATGCAGATTTATATAAATTTTTAGCCATGTTTACTATATACTTTTACTATTTAATTTAATAAACAAATTGTTCTGTTCCAATGTTATTTTATACATGACAAATAATTTCTGTGCCTGTTTTTCCGTTAGCAGGTGTACCTATACTTGCGCTTGCTCCACTAGAACCATTACTGCCTGCGCTTCCACCATTAATATCTATTACTATAGTGCTAGGGTCTGTACCAGTTATTAAAGTAACGCAACCACCATCGCCTCCATTTCCTCCAGCTCCTCTACCTCCTTGTCCTCCACTACCACTAGAACCTCCATTGCCTCCATTACCTCCATTGCCTCCTTTAGATTCTAATTCTAAATTAGACAAAGTTCCAGTTATCTCTCTAACTACAAGCATAACATGACCTCCTGAACCACCAGCTTGTCCACCACCTGCTCCTCCGTCTCCAAATGTATTAGTACCTGATTTACCACCACCACCGCCTCCACCTCCTCCAATAGCTCCACTAGATGGATACAAAGAAGGAGCACTATTACCAAGAGCAAACATATCTCTCATAGATACTATAAATGTTAAATCTGCATTTGTTATACTTATATTACCTTCTAATGAAGAAGCTCCAGACCTAGTTGAACTAGCAGCTGATGTACCACTTCCCGCTGCTCCAGTAGCTCCTTGAACTCCATTATTAGTCGTATAAACTCTTACGCAATTAGAAGTTCCTGAAACAGAATCTCCTGCGTCTCCAGCTACAGCAGATGAATCACTAGTTTGACCACTACCACCATTACCACCATCACCTCCTGCTATTCCACCTCTTAAACTACCAGATGCAGCTCCTGCTCCAGCTCCAGTGCCTCCATTCCCATTTCCACCATCAGTAGCTGCGTTGCTACCATTAGCACCGTTTGAACCATTGTTAAATATTTTTATTCCAGAACCTGAAAGAATTAAAGTATCTCTTACGAATATTCTATATCCTGCACTATTAATTTGCGTACTAGCAGCTAATGTTAATGTTGTATAATATTTATCAGAAGTTAATGTTACACTTCCACTAAGTGAAACTGCTCCATCACTACCATTACCAAATATTCTAGAAGCTGTTATTAAGTAATCAATATTGTTTTTTCTATATATACCATTACCTCGTATTTTACCATCACTTCCAAATGATATAGCTGCATTAGAACCAGAATTACTACTAGCACCTGCAAAAAAAGAACTCATAGGAGATGAAACACCTCCAGAATCAACTTCTGCTATACTACTTTGAGATGCTTGTACTAACCCTATAAAATCACTACTAGTATTTACTATTGATGCATTACCTATAAGAGTTGGATTACTGTGATTTTTAGTTAAATCATTAACACTTCCAGTTGTAAAATCACAATGAATTTTTAAATTTGAAGACTCTGCATAATTACCAAAATTTTCTGCTAGAGATACAAAATTTCCATTATTATATATATCATTTACAGAATTACTATCTAGTATTGTATTCCAGACAGCAAAGTTTTTCATTTTAAATTGACCTTCTAAATCTGTTCCTGTTATATTTTTTGCAATATAAGTGTTTCCAGAAGTGCTATATCCAGGCGTATTCATACCTCCACTGCCTGATGGTTCAGTAATGTCAGTAGCGTGATTATTTACATAAATGCTTGTTTGCCCTATTGTACTAGCATGAAAAGTAGTTGTTACAACTACATGATACCATCTATTTGCAGATAATACTTCGTCTGATAATCTTGTTTCTCTATTTGGACTTCCAGCTGATACTCCATCTCCCCAATGAAAATTAATTTTATTATCAGTATCTTTAGAAATAAAATATCCTATATATTTACTTGCATGGTCATGACTTTTAAATATTGTTTCAACACTATCAATTACAGGAAAATTAATCCAAAATGCCATACTCATACCTGTTGAACTTGTTATTGCAAGAGGTCCATTAGTAGCTTGAGTTCCAAAATCTAATGCATCATCAGTTCCATCAAATGATATAAATGCAACTTCTCCGTTATTATATATTTTTGAATTTTCTATTTTCCAACCATTAAATCCATCTTCATTAGAACCTATTAATCCACTTTTAGCTGTTATCTCACCTTTAAGAAAAACATTGCCACCATATAATCCAAAACCACTTAATGCATTTCCAGAGTTAATTGCTGAATCTGTTATTCCTGACAATTTACCTATTCTTACTTTTGTAGTATCTGCTCCATGCCAATTAGCATAACTATCTACACCATCTTTAATGTCCATAAAGGGAGCATTAGAATCATCAGATGTTAAATATAATAAACCTTGTCTATCCGTATTAGTTGTATTCCCTATTCTTACAAAATCATCTCCAGACTCAGGTGATGTTGTATTATTATATCCAATATTTGTAACTGTTGCAACATTATTAGATACAGAAGAAACTTTATAAACAAGTTTTTTAATAACATTAGTAGCTCCACCAGCTGCATCTCCAGCAACTAAAGCGCCTGGATTTATTCGTTGCATCATAATAATATCGTTTGCTAAAAAAGGACATATATTATTTCCACTAGGGTCTTCAAATGTAATAGTACCATCATCATCACTAGATGATAACCCACTACTAGATTCTACTTTAGCAGCTGATGTAACAAATACTGCTCCGTTAGTTGCTCTAATTTGTTGTATTAATAATTCAAATACACTAAGAGTCCCCCTAAGAAACATATTATCTAATTCAAGAGTAAAATCATTACTAGTATGATTTAAATTCCAACCAGAACCTGCAAATCCAGAAACAAAATTAGCAGATTTTAATATACCATCACTATAATTTGGATTACTATAAGTGCCAAAAGTAGTATCTGTAGTTATATTTAATGTTCCTGTTACATCTACACCAGAAGTATCTATTCTTAATCTTTCAGTATTATCAACTCCTGCTATAATAGCATCATCAGTTCCAAAATCAATCCAATCATCATCAGTAGCTCTTCCTATTTTTAATGAAGTATTAAATATAGATGTAATAGTAGTTTGAGATGGAGTTATACTTAATGTACTTCCATTACCTCCACTAATACCATTTCCTTGAGTTGCTAATCTTATATTTTCTGAACTATCATCTTCTAATCCAGTTCCTACAAAATCACTTACATCTACTGCAAATTTATTAGAACTATTTTGAACCCCATCACCAGATAATAAAGTAACAACATCTGCTAAAGATTCTTTTTTAGAATTATTACTATCATCAGAATCTATAAAAACAATAGAATCACCAGTTGCTATAGATGTATCTGTTAATTCATTTAAATTTAAACTTAATGTGTGACTTATATTTTGACCAGAAGTGGCTCCTGTACTATCTATACCAGTTCCTCCAGTTATACTATTAACATAATTTGTAACTATACCTGAAGAAGTAGAACTTCCACTTTGACTAAATACAGTTCTAGTTACATCTCTAGTTTCAGGCATATCACCTTGTGAACCTACTGCTACCCAACTTCCATTTTGTTTTACATATTGAACTAATCCAGAATCTTCTATTTTTCTATACGCTATATCACCTTCATTACCTTGATTGCTATCAGGTTTACCATTACCAAACGTAGGTTGTTTAGACTTTTGATGTAGTAATTTTCGTTCCTCTCTATTTAATCCCATTACTTAACATTCTTTAATCTGTATATAATTGTTATATCATTTATTTCAAATCCAGATGGTACAGTTCCATCTGTTGCGAATCTTAATTGAAAAGATTTTATATTATTAGATTCATTTGCATTATCTGGAATTAATTCAGCTACTTGCCAACCACTAGCGCTTGCTAATTCATTGCTTGTAAAATTCTTTAGCGCATTATCTGCAAAATCATATGGGAATGTAGTCCCTCCATTAACATCATAATCAACTTGCACATTAGTTGTAGCTCCTGATTTATAAGTTATAATTACTTTATAAACCTTTTTACCTACACCTGGTTCTCCAAAATCAATGTCTGAAGTTATGTATTCAAACCCAGTTGATGATTGAGGAGATGATTGCCAAGTGTTTCTAACAGTTGTTGTATTGTCTATATAAAATAAATCTTGGTCTCCATCTAATGCAAAGTTTGTCATTGCTGTTGATTCTGATATTTTACCAATCCCAATTGTCCATGCTTGTAAAACAAAATCATATAAATATATATCATTGTTTTCATTTTTAATTATTAGATGTTTCTTTTTAGGAACATATCCTATCATTGCACTGCTCATATCTGGGTCATCAGTTCCATCTTTTACAAACAAAGACCAATCTTCTTCACTTACTAATCTAATATTATTTTTTTCAAGTAAATGTATAATACTTTTTCCATCATATAAATAACAACCATGGTCATTAAACCAAGCAATTCCTAAATCTGTTCTAACAACATGATAATCAAATGCACATCCTTTATTTCTAAATGTATCTTCTAAAAAGTCTACACTTTCTGAAACATTAATTATATATAAACTATGTTGTTTAAATTGAAGTATTCTATCTGCATATGCTTCTAATTTAACAATGCTTTCTCCATCTCGTATTACTACATCTACTGCACCCATTCCTTCTGGAAATGTATCAAATCTATTTACTTGACTTTTAACAATTCTATCAGGATATGTTTTATTATCAGGTCTTTTAATATTACCTATGTATACTCTTCTTCCATGTACTACAGCAGTTTTATATTTAGCATCTAATGATTTTACTTCTGTAGAAAAACCATTTATTGTTTTGAATGTATCTATTGTATTTGCAGTTTCTGGAGATATCCCTTTTATTAAAGCGGTTTTACTTAATATTGGAGTAGTTTGACTTGTTGTGTTAGACATTGAGTATGAAATAGTATCTGCTTCTGGTAAAAATTTAAATCCTTTTTCAACAAAATCTAATTCTCCAATAAGAAAATAATTATCGTTTTCTTCTTTTTTATAATATAATCTAGAACCACTTATTCTTTTATTTAATCCATATGCATCGCCAGCCGCATTATTACTGCATATATATGCATCAAAATTAAATAGACAAGCATTTTTATGAATTACAATCTTATTTACATCTTTAGTTGTGTCATCATTGTCAACATCTGAAAATTTAAATGGTAATGATTCCTGTTTATTTTCTACATCATATAAATGTGTATAATGAAATGTATAAGTACCAGGTTGAAACCCTTGAATATTACTAATTGCTGGAGCAATAACAGGTCCACTACAATAAAAAGAAGGAGAAGCATTACTAGAAGTTCCAGTAGAATTTTGTTTTAATTTTAATTGCCAATGAGTAAAGTCTCCACCAAAATCTATTTCATCTGTTCCAACTTTAGTATCATGTGTATTAGCAGAGCAAACTATAACATTCCAACAATCAGGTACAATATCAGATTGTGGAACAGTCCATCTAAATCCTGTAGTATGAGAACCAGACAAACCTGTGCCACAAGTAATACTTACAAAATCTGTTCGATTATACTCAGTTCCACTAGTAATATAAAAAGCAATTACAAATGATTGAGAATCGTTTATTGTATATTCTATAGAAGCATCATCAACGTCAGAAAATGTAGCATTTGAATTTGAATCTAAATAAATATTATTATTTCCAATAAATGGATAATGGTCGGTATTGTCTGCATCGTTAGCATTATTACCAGATACATTAGCAGCTAAATTAGGTAATAAATTATCATGTTGAATACCTACTCTAAGATTTACAGCAGAAACATCTAATACATCTCCTTGAGTAGCAGTATCGTTAGCTACTGTTCCAAAATACTCAGAAACAGAAGAATTAACTCCATTTACATCAGAACCAACAGCCGGTGTAGAGATTAAACATTTGCCTGATGTTGGAGATGTTAATGATTGAGAAACATTAACCCATTCAGCAGTTGCTCCAGTTGCATTTAATGAAGCAAATTTTTGGTCTTCTATATATCCAAACCATTGACTATTTTGAGTTAGACTTGCATCTGATACTCTTATCACACCATCAGCAGTATAATAAATTGGAATAGAACTACCACCCATATTAATAAGAGCAGTATCCCATCCTTCACTATCATTTACATCTATTGTATGATTAACATTATCATGTAAAAATATAAGTGTTTCATTTGCACTATGACCATCTAATTGTCTATCACTAGACATAGTAAATAAACCTCTATTTTTAAGAATACTTATTGTATTACTATCAGCAGTAGATGCGACTGTACTACCTAATGTTTTTATTTTACCAACAGAATCTATTGCAACGTCTTTTAAAGAAGGAGATTCATTCTCTCTTATATCTCTAGGGTCAGAATTACTATTAAGTCCTCCATGAAAACTTTCTATTTTAAAAGTTTGTTTAGGCACTATCTGCCTCTAGAGTCTTCGTATTCTATATCTTCTACTATATATCTTTGAGCAGTTTCAGGAAGTTCACAAACAGCACAATCTTCTGTACTAAAGTCTGTACCATTA
>VMHT01190720.1_pt1 | contig 13259 bp, 14 predicted proteins | sample 4693611 | NCBI WGS metagenome assembly VMHT01 (sample SAMN12280063, study PRJNA550983) | marine metagenome | isolation source: seawater sampled from same location over 5 years 0.02-0.2 micron viral filtrate | place: USA: collected off the coast of southern California halfway between the port... ... | reverse complement strand
CGAAGGCACGGCCAATATCGTTGCGCTCGCCGGCGCCCTGGCCAACGAATCCGGTAAGAAGCCCTGTTTCCATCACGTCTCGTCGGTGGCGGTGGCCGGTGCCGATTACGAAGGCGTGTTCACCGACGAGATGTTCGATGAAGGTCAGCAGGTCCGTCATCCCTACTACCGGACCAAGTTTCAGTCCGAGGCGATCGTGCGTGAGCACTGCAAGGTGCCGTGGCGGGTCTATCGTCCGGGGATGGTCGTTGGCCATTCCGAAACGGGCGAGATGGACAAGATCGATGGCCCGTACTACTTCTTCAAGCCGATCAAGCGCATTCGCGACAACGTGCCGAAATGGATGCCGCTGCTCGGCATCGAGGGCGGTCAGATGCCGGTCGCGCCGGTGGACTATGTCGTCAATGCGATGGTCCATATCGCGCACAAGAAGAATTTCGATGGCCGCGCGTTCCTGCTGATTCAGGACGAGCCGCCGACCGCGGGCGAGATGCTGCGCATCTTCATGCGTGCCGCCCACGGCCCGGATATCGTGCGTCGACTGCCGACGCATGAATGGCCGGCCAATATCGAGCATCAACTCAAGCGTCTGGCCGGCAATATTCCGAAAGCGGAATGGCTGGAGAAACGCATCTCCAAACGTATCGGCGTGCCGCTGTCGATTCTGGGTTATGTGAATAACCGCGCCATTTTCGACGATGTGAATACCCAGGAGGCGCTCAAGGGCAGCGGTATTCATTGCCCGCGCCTGGAAGACTATGCCGAGACGCTGTGGCAATACTGGGAAATGCATATGGACTGCGATTTCCATGTGCCCGAGAAGCTACTGAAGCGTATGCAGGGCAAGGTGGTCGTAATTACCGGTGCGTCGAGCGGTATCGGCTTCATGACCGCGAAAAAGCTGGCGCGCGCGGGCGCGACGATCTGCATGATCGCGCGCACGCCTTCAAAGCTCGAGGAAACCCGTGCCATCGTCGACAAGATGGGCCTCGGCCGGGCCGCGGCCTATCCCTGTGATCTCAACAGCATGGAGGCTATCGATGCCTGCACGAAGCAGATCATCGAAGACCATCACCATGTCGATATCCTGATCAACAACGCCGGCCATTCGATCCGCCGCGGCGTGTTCGAGTCGCTCAATCGTTTTCACGATTACGAGCGCACCATGCAGCTCAACTACTTCGGCGCGATCCGGATGATCTTCAACTTCCTGCCCGCCATGGCGAAACGGCGTACCGGGCATATCATCAATATCTCGAGTATCGGCTGTCTGACCAACGTGCCGCGCTTTTCTGCCTATGTGGCCTCGAAATCCGCGCTGGACGCGTTTTCACGCTGCCTGTCGCCCGAGGTGGCCTCGCGCAATATCGATCTCACCACGATCTACATGCCGCTCGTGCGTACGCCCATGATCGCGCCTACCAAGATCTACGACTACGTGCCTACGCTCACCCCCGAGCAGGCGGCCGACATGATCGTGTGTGCGATCCTGGAAAAACCCAAACGTATCGCCTCGCCGTTGGGCACTACAGCGCAGATCAGCTATGCGCTGTGGCCGAAGGTCAACGACTTCGTGCTGCACAAGGCGTTTCACATGTTTCCGTCCTCGAAGGCGGCACGGGGTGGGCGCGCGGGCGAAGCGGAGAAGCCCAATATTCCGGGGCGGGTGCTGGCTGCGTTACTGCCCGGGCCTTATTGGTAGGGCGAACACAAAAAAGCCGCCCTCGGGCGGCTTTTTTGTTTCGGCAACGGATCGCCGATTCAGTCGTCGTCGCCGTTCTGGCGCAGATCGCGACGCTCGGACACCGACTTGGCCAGCTCGGCGAGCAGGATCTCGGTATCCTCCCAATGCAGGCAGGCATCGGTGACGGATACGCCGTATTCCGGTTCCACACCGGGTACGAGCTTCTGATTGCCTTCCTTGAGATGCGATTCGATCATCACGCCGAAGATCGCACGGCTGCCGGCCGCGATCTGACCGCCGACATCATCGCCGACTTCCAGTTGTTTCTTGTGCTGCTTGCGGCTGTTGGCATGCGAGAAATCGATCATCAACCGGCCCGAAAGCTGGGCCTGTTCGAGCAGGGCGACCGCGCCGGCCACCGAGTCGGCGTCGTAATTCGGCCCGTTCGCGCCGCCGCGCAGGATGATATGCGTATCGCGGTTGCCTTCCGTGGCGAAGATCGCCGATTGGCCTTCCTTGGTCAGCGAGAGGAAGTGATGCGGATGATGGGCCGCACCCACCGCGTCGACCGCAATCTTGATCGAGCCGCCGGTGCCGTTCTTGAAGCCGACCGGGCAGGACAGCCCCGACGCCAGTTCGCGATGGCCCTGGCTTTCCGTGGTGCGGGCGCCGATCGCGCCCCAAGCCACCAGATCGGCCAGATACTGCGGCGAGATCAAATCCAGAAACTCGACGCCGGCTGGAATACCCTGATCGGCAAGCTTGAGCAGCAGCTCGCGCGCCAGGCGGATACCCTTGTTGATCTTGAACGAATCGTCCATGTCCGGGTCGTTGATCAGACCCTTCCAACCGACCGTGGTGCGCGGTTTTTCGAAATAGACGCGCATGACGATGAGCAGATCATCGGCATAGCGCTCGCGCGCATCGGCGAGTTTCTTGGCGTACTCGAGCGCGGCATCGACGTCGTGAATCGAGCAGGGGCCGACCACGACCAGCAGGCGATCGTCCTCGCCGTGCAGAATCTTCTGGATGGCCGAGCGTGCGTTGAAGACCGTCTCGGAAGCGGCTTCGCTCACTGGCAGCTCGTCTAGCAGCGCCTGCGAAGAAATCAATTCCTGAATGCCCTTGATACGGAGGTTATCGGTTTCGTGCATGGTAATTCGGGCGAATGCGGCCGGCGAGGGCCGTGGAAAAATGAGCGGCGAGTCTAGCAGACGCGATGGGATTTCAGGCGCGGCGCGCTTGTACCGATAAGAAGTCGGTAGCCGCAGACATGCCGCGTGGAGTCTGGGTACGCCACGATTGCGTAATGGCTCGCACAGCGCAGCCTGCCACTATTCGAACCGTGCAGGCGTTTGAAAGGAAAGGAATCGATGAGTATCACGCGTATCGGGTTGGCCGTTTTCGTAGTCGCACTGATTGCGGCCTGGTTCGTGTTGAACCCGGGGCAGTATCTGGGTGTGGCGTGTGACGGTCAGGTATTCAGCCTGGCCTGTTTCGAAAGCCAGCGCGCCGCGCTGGGTGAGCTGGCCGCGACAAACGGCTTGTTGTTCGCCGCCGGATTTTTTCTGATTTATATCGCGGTAACAGCAATCTCGCTGCCCGGCGCGGCGGTGATGACGCTGATCGGCGGCGCCTTGTTCGGCCTGGTCGAAGGCACATTGCTCGTGTCGTTCGCCTCGGCCATCGGCGCGACGCTCGCTTTTCTCATCGCTCGGTTCGTGCTGCGGGAAAGCGTTCAGAAGCGCTTTGGTCAGCGGCTGAAAGCGCTCAACCGCGGCGTCGAACGCGACGGCCCTTTTTACCTGTTCGCGCTGCGGCTCGTGCCGGTGTTCCCGTTCTTCGTGATCAACCTGGCCATGGGCCTCACGCCGATTCGCACGCGCACGTTCTACTGGGTCAGCCAGCTCGGCATGCTGCCGGGCACGCTGGTCTATGTGAATGCCGGCACCCAACTCGGCCAGGTCGAGTCGTTGTCCGGTGTGCTGTCACCCGGCTTGATCGGCTCGTTCGTACTACTGGGCCTGTTCCCGTTGATTGCGCGCAAAACGCTCGATTTCCTGGCCGCCCGCAAGGCCCTCGCCGGCTACGACAAACCCAAGCAATTCGATCGCAACCTGATCGTGATTGGCGCCGGCTCGGCCGGGCTGGTGGCATCGCTGATCGCGGCCACCGTCAAAGCCAAGGTCACGCTCATCGAGAAGAACGAGATGGGTGGCGATTGCCTGAATACCGGCTGCGTGCCGTCGAAAGCGCTCATTCGCAGCGCCAAGCTCATGCACGAAATTCGCTACAGCCGGCGCTACGGTATCCGCTCGGCCAGCGCGAACTTTCATTTTCAGGACGTCATGGATCGGGTCAAGGCGGTGGTGGCAACCATCGCCCCGCACGATTCGGTCGAGCGCTATGAGTCACTGGGCGTGGACTGCATTCAGGCCGGCGCGCGACTGGTGGACCCGTGGACGGTCGAAACCGACGATGGCCAGCGGCTGACGGCGCGTCATATCGTGCTGGCCACCGGCGCGGTGCCATTCGTGCCGGCCATCGAGGGGCTAGCCGATATCGACTATCTCACCTCTGACAATCTCTGGGATCTGAGCGAACTGCCCGACCGTCTGGCCGTGATGGGGGCGGGGTCGATCGGCTGTGAAATGGCCCAGGCGTTCGCGCGGCTGGGCAGTCAGGTCACGCTCATCGAACAGGGCGAGCGTATTCTTTCGGTCGAGGACGACGATATCAGCGCGCAGATGCGCGATCGGTTGGTCGAAGAAGGCGTGACCGTGCGAACCGGTCTCAAGGTGACGGCGGCCAGCCGCAACAGCCGCAACAGCCGCGAGACCGTGCTCACCTGCAAGCTGGGCGAGCGCGAGGTCGAGATCCGTTGCGATCGGGTGCTGGTAGCGGTCGGTCGGCAGGCGCGCACCCAGGGCATGGGCCTGGAAGAGCTAGGTCTGATCAAGGACGGCCGTATTTCAGTGGATGAGTATCTGCAGACCGCGCTGCCGAGTATCTATGCCTGTGGAGATGCCATCGGCGGTTATCAGCTCACCCATGCGGCGTCGCACGAAGCCTGGCATGCCACGGTTAACGCGCTGTTCGGCACCTTCAAACGCTTCGCCGTGGACTACTCGAAGCTGCCCTGGTGCACGTTTACTGACCCGCAGGTGGCCCATGTCGGCCATAACGAAACCAGTGCGCAGGCCGCGTCCATCGAATACGAAGTCACCCGCTACGATCTGGCGGGCCTCGATCGAGCGATTGCCGAATCGGCACGCAGCGGCGTGGTGAAGGTGCTCACCGTACCGGGCAAGGACACGATTCTGGGCGCGACCATCGTCGGCGAGGCCGCCGGGGAGCTGATCATCGAATTCGTGTCGGCAATGAAACACGGCATCGGCCTGAACAAGATACTGGCGACCATCCATCCCTACCCCACGCTCGCCGAAGCGAACCGCTTTGCGGCCAGCGAATGGAAGAAAGCCCACGCACCGGAATGGGTCTTCCCTTGGCTCGCTCGTTTTCATACCTGGCGGCGTTAGCGCCCGCATGCCGGCGTTTGAACGCATAGCGGCGTGTCGTTGATCGTATTGCTGGTTGGCGCGGCGCTGGTGACAGCCGTGCTGTCGGCCATGGCCGGCATGGGCGGCGGTACGATTCTCATCGCACTGATGTTCGCGCTGGGCATGCATCCTGCGTTGGCGTTGCCGCTGCATGCCGGGGTGCAGTTCGCGTCCAACGCGACGCGCAGCGTCGCTTATGGCGCATACGTGCATTGGCGCGCGTTGGGCCTGTTTGCCCTGACCGCGGTCCCGGGGCCGTTTCTGGTCGCGCCTTGGGTCGTTGATGCCGATCCTGATTGGATCCGCCTGATCCTGGCGGTGTTCGTCGTCTTCGCGGTCTGGCCGAGCTGGGCACAGCGGTTGAAGATTCATGGCCGGGTGGGCCTGCTCACGGCCGGCGCGATCGCCGGGGTTATCGGCCCGGTGGTCGGTGCGACGGGCATGCTCGTGGCGCCGTTCTTCCTGCGTGACGACTGGCGCAAGGAACAGATCATCGCCACCCTGGCCGTGGCCCAGTCCGGCAGTCATCTGCTCAAGATCGGCGCCTTTTCGCTCAACGGTTTCGACGTGTTCGAACGTCTCGATCTGTTGCTGCCGATGGCCGGGGCCGCATTGATCGGAACGTTGATCGGGCGGCGCCTGAGCGGCGTGTTTTCCGAGCGTGGTTTCCGACAGGCGGTCAGGGCTATTATGATTGTGCTCGCGCTACGCTTGGCCTGGACCGGGCTCGCCGGCCTGTTTGCGGTCTGAGCCCGCGCGAAACGTTTAAAGGCCGGTGTTTGCGGCCGGTGATAAGGACACGCCATGTTGACTTTCGTCATTCTCGCTTTCGTATTCGGCATAGTCGGTTTTTCGCTAGCCGCGGTTTCGTTTGCGCAGACCACAATGCTCAAGAAACACCTTGATGCGCTCGATGAACATCTGCGCACTCGCACACCCGCCCACGATCGCCGAGCCAGCTCATGAGTTTGATGGACGCACAGCAGATCGAAACGGTGATACGGCGCAATGTCGGCGCGCCGGGCGCGCCGGCTTTTCGCGTGCTTGCGGTCGAGGCCGAGCACGTTGATATCTGCCTGCCGTTCGATACCGGGATGACGCGCCTGGGGGATACGGTGTCCGGGCCGGTGCTCATGACGGCCGCAGACGCGGCCATGTATGCCGCCATCATCGCGCAAGTGCCGGACGGTGAATATGCGGTGACCAGCCATTTCAATATCGATTTTCTGCGCCGTCCCAAAGCCGCCGACGTGCTCGCCCGGGCCTTTCTACTGCGCGTGGGGCGGCGCTCGGTGACGTGCCGGGTCGAACTGTTCTCCCAAGACTTCGATACGCTCGTGGCCCATGTGAGCGGCGGCTATGCGCGCATGAATACCGCAACCAGTGGTACCGCCTGACGCGGTCGATCCGCGCTACCAATCGTTGATAGCTGTGCGTGCGGCGGCGTTGGCAGGCCGTGCGATTAGCCCGCTCTGGGTCATGGCGATATCGTAGGTCGCGCGATCGGCCATCGGTACATAGGTCGCACTGCCATAGCGTGCATCGACCGGCCGCGCCCAGTCGGGGATGCGTCGGGCCAGGGTAAAGGCGTTCACGCCCGGCTCGATATCGTCGAGTGCGACCACGCTTCGCGGGCTGTCCCGCTCATCGGCAATATCGCGATATCGCCCGCTCAAGCGTTCCAGGCGGAACAGGGCATCGAAGCCCAGCAGATTGGCCCAGGCCCGCCATTTGAGCACGCGTGCATCGAGCTGGAATTCGTCGCCGGCGAGTTCGAACACGCGCGGTGTGCCGGTATCGGTGGTCAGCGTCGCCTGAAAACGCTGATCGGCAAGCGCCTGGAAGCGCAGCTGTGCGACCGGCTGTTCATAGCTCAGGCGCTGGTAGGTATGCAGGTTGAGCAGCAACGCCGCGGCTAGCGCGGCGAGCGCCAGACACAAGCCGCCGCAGGCACCCGAACAACTGGCCGTGACCACGCGCCGTCGGCGCAGACGGGCGGTGGCGTGGCTGAGCAGCAGCACCCCGAAAGCCGCGAGTGCGGCAAGCGTGCAGTAGACGACGATCATGGGTCGGGTCGGCCCATACGCCGGGTGAATTCGGCCGGCTCGATGTCATCGATGGCCACGCGTTTGAGCGCGCGCGTGTGGCCGCGCTCGATGCGTATCGTGGCAGGCGGTACATCCAGCGCGTGCGCCAGCAGCGCGATGACGGCTCGGTTGGCCTTGCCTTTTTCCGGTGCGGCACGCACGCGCAGCTTGAGCGCGGACCCCAGCCAGCCGCTGATCTGGTCCGTGGATGCGCCGGGTACGACCTTGATATCGATTTGCATGAAAAAACCGGCGCATCACTGCGCCGGTTGCTCAGGTTTGTCTTCCGATCCGGTCGATCAGCGCGACTTGACCACGCGATACAGCCACAGCAGCAGAATAGCGCCGAGAATGGCGATCACGAAACTGCCCAGGTTGAAGCCGGACACCGTACCCATGCCCAGTGCGGTCGCGATGAAGCCACCGAGTACGGCACCGAGAATGCCGATGACGATGGTGACGATGATGCCGCCCGGGTCCTTGCCCGTATGGAACCTCTGATCTATTCATCCACTGTCGCGCCGGCGTCTTTTGCGCGTGTCTGACAAGACGCCGCGAGCGCTGTTTGCTGATTGCAAATGAGCGAGCGGCAACGACGCTCAGGCGCGCGCAAAAGCCCGGCCGCTGCGCGGTTTGGCCCAAAAGGCCGTGCTACGGCGTTGCATGGCTTGGTCATAGAATGGCTATGACGCGGCGCCATGCGCCTTGTATCACGACCTTTTGGGACTCAAACGCGACAGTGGATGAATAGATCAGAGGTTCCTTGGCAGTTTGGCGATGGCGCCGGCGATCAGGCCGAAGATGATCCATGCAATGATGCCCATCAGTTAATCCTTGTTCGTAGAGGGTCGAACACTGTGCGCGCCACCCGTAACCCGCGCAAGTACGTGATTCTACGACTTGCGCCGGTAGCGATCCTTGGCGCGCCGCCCCTTGGCAGCGAGCAGCGGATGCAGCATTCGCGGCAGGGCGGGTACCAGATAGCCGGCGGTCGCCATCACCCGGCTCATGGCCGGCCGGCTGCGTTCCACACGTCCGTCGCAGGCACAGGCCACGATCAGGTCGGCGATCTGCTCCGGCGTGCTCATGGTCTGGGAAAAGGTGATATCCGAGACCGAGTCGATATCGGATAGGATGAAATCGGTGGCGATCGGCCCGGGTGAGACCACGCTCACGCTGATGTTCGTATCGGCCAGTTCATCGGCCAGCGCATAGGTAAAGGCGCGCAGCCCGAACTTGGTGGCCGAATAGCTCGCGCTGCCGGCCAACGGCATATGGCCGGCGATCGAGGCGACGTTGACGATGGCCGCGCCATCGCTTGCCTGCAGCGCGTCCAAAGCCAGCCGCGAGAGCAGCAACGGCGCACGCAGATTGGTGTCGACCATTTCGCCGATTTCGTCGGCGCTGCGCGTGGCGACCGGCCCGCGATGATGACAGCCGGCATTGTTGACCAGCACATCAAGACGCCCGTGTACCGCCAGTGCCTGCTCTATGAGCTGTGTGCAGCCGGCCTCGCTCGATACGTCTGCCGTAATGGCGGTCGCGCCGATATCGCTGGCCACACGCTCGAGCTTTTCCAGGCCGCGGGCGGCCACAATGACTTTGGCGCCCGCCGCGGCGAAGGCGCGGGCCGTGGCTTCGCCCACCCCGGCCGAGGCACCGGTCACCAGTGCCACGCGGCCCGACAATTCCTTAACGCTCATGGGTTATTCGATCCGCCGCAGGGGGCGCTTGTGTTCGGGGCGTTCGAACCATTGATCGAGCTTATGGGCGGTGCGTCGGCGTACGTCGTCGTTGATGTATTGCGAAAGCGCGGCAACCGCCAGCGCGAGCGCGGACAGGTCGTCGGTCAGGCCGAAACCGAACAGCCAGTCCGGGATCGCATCCATGGGCAGGATGAAATAGCCGAGTGCGCCATAAGCTGTGACCCGGGCCCAGCGCGGTGTTTCCGGGCGCTGCGCGGCATAGTGCAGCCAGAGTGCTTTTTCCAGCAGCTCGTAGCCGGCGCGCTTGGCCACGCGCGATACCTTGGTCCAGAAGCGGGTATTCGAATATTGCCCGGCATAGTCGCGCACTTCGGCCGTGGTCTGTGGCGGCTCGCTCGGTCGGTGAACGGTTGTTACGGTCATCAACTACTCCCGGCGCTCAGCGCCCTGGATGAGAACGTCATCACCGAGCGTAGCGCATGCGCGGGGCTTACGCGTATCCGTATCGTTCGCGGGTTGTGGGGTCGCCGCGCCTAGATCGCGGGCAGAAAGCTATGCGCCTGGGCCTTGAGCCACGCCTGCTCGTAGCGCCCGTCGCCCAGGCGGGTGAGCAGCTCGCCGGTTTCCAGGAATCGATAGACCTGGTCGGCCGTATGGATTTCGGAATCGGTGGTACGTCGGCACAGATGTTCAGGGCGCAGCTGGCCGGGGTGGTCGAGCCCGACGGTGGCTACGACTTCCTGCATGGCCGCGACCGTGCGGCGATGGAAGTTGTATACGCGTTCGCCCTTGTCGGGAACCACGACCGCGCGCTGGCGCCATTTGTTCTGTGTGGCAACGCCGGTCGGGCAGCGGTCGGTATGACAGGATTCGGACTGCACACAGCCCACGGCGAACATGAAGCCGCGCGCGGAATTGCACCAGTCCGCGCCCAGCGCCATGTTCGCGGCCATCTTGAAGCCTGAGGTGATCTTGCCCGAGGCACCAATACGTACCCGATCGCGAAGGCCTGCACCCACCAGCGTGTTGTGCACCCAGATCAGACCCTCGCGCAGCGGCGTGCCGACATGATCGGCCAGCTCCAGCGGCGCAGCCCCGGTGCCGCCTTCGGCGCCAGCGACCACGATGAAGTCTGGGGTGCTGCCGGTCTTGAGCATGGCCTTGGCCAGCGACATGAACTGCCAGCCATGGCCTACGCACAGCTTGAAGCCCACTGGCTTGCCGTTCGCGCCCTCACGCAGGTCGGCGATGAATTCCATGAGTTCGATGGGCGTGGAAAACGCGGAATGCGACGGCGGGGATACACAGGTCTGGCCGATTTCGATACCACGCGCTTCCGCTATTTCGGGCGTGACCTTGGAGCCTGGCAGTACCCCGCCGTGGCCGGGCTTGGCCCCCTGGCTGAGCTTGATCTCGATCATCTTGACCTGATCGTCGTTGGCGACCTGTACGTACTGGTCGCGATCGAAGCCGCCATCGGCGCGCCGGCAACCGAAATAGCCACTGCCGATTTCCCAGATCAGGTCGCCGCCGAATTCCTTGTGATGCCGGCTGACCGAGCCTTCGCCGGTATCGTGGGCAAAGCCGCCCTTGGCCGCGCCCAGGTTGAGCGCGCGGATCGCGTTCGCCGACAGCGAGCCGAAGCTCATCGCGGAAATATTAAGCGTGGAGGCTTCATAGGGCTGGGTGCATTGCGGCCCGCCGATGCGCACCCGCGGCGGCGTTTCGCTGGGGGTTTTCGCGGCGATCGAATGCACCAGCCATTCGTGACCTTCGGCATACACGTTGTGTTCGGTGCCGAACGGGTCGGCATCGTTGACGTTCTTGGCGCGCTGGTACACCTGCGAGCGATGTTCGCGCGAAAACGGCGCGGCTTCGGTATCCGACTCCAGCAGATACTGGCGAATCTCGGGGCGGATCGCTTCGATCATCCAGCGAAAATGTGCCAGCAACGGATAGTTGCGTAACAGTGCGTGCTCGCGCTGGAAAAAGTCGTGCAGGCCCATGCCCAGAAACGCGACACTGATCAGAAAGAACAACCCGAAATAGCGCGGCATGCCCAGGGTGAGATAGCCGAACCCGACGGTCGCGACAACGAAGGCGATTAAAGCGAGATAGCGCATGGACTCAATCTATGCGGTTGGAAGCGGCGCGCCAAGACTGCGCGTTCATTTCTGGCAGACCGGGCAGAAGAAGGTACTGCGTTGACCGATCACTTCGCGACGGATCGGTCCGCAGCCCCGCGGGCAGGGTTGGCCGGTTTTGCCGTAAGCGGCCAGACGCAACTGGAAATACCCGGTGTCGCCATCGACGCCAATATAGTCGCGCAATGTCGTGCCGCCGGCCACAATGGCATCGGCCAGTACCTGCCGGATGGCTGCAGCGAGCGCATCGTAGCGTTTGCGCCCGATACGCCCGGCGGCCCGGCGCGGATGTATACGCGCTGCATGCAATGCCTCGCAGGCGTAGATATTGCCTACGCCGACCACGGTCGCGCTATCCATGATGAACGTCTTCACCGGCGCGCGGCGCCCGCGCGAACGCGTATAAAGCCAGGCGCCGTCGAATGTGTCGCCGAGCGGTTCCGGCCCAAGATGTGCAAGCAGCGAAAAATGCTCCGGTGCGTCGTCGAGCCAAAAGATCGAACCGAAACGCCGGGCATCGTTGAAGCGCACGGTCCAGTCATTATCGAGCACGATATCCACATGGTCGTGGGTGGCCAGCGGGGTATCGGCTGGCACGATACGCAGCCGCCCGGACATGCCCAGATGCAGGCACATATGGCCGGTCTCGGCTTCGAACAGCAGATACTTGGCCCGCCGGTGCACGGTGCGGATGGTTTGGCCCGGCAATTTTTCTGCCAGGGCTTCGGATACCGGCCAGCGTAGCTGGGGCTGGCGCACGATGACCGTACGCACGCGCTGGCCGCGCACATGCGGTTCGATCCCCGCGCGCGTGGTTTCGACTTCGGGCAATTCGGGCATCGCGCCATTCTGCCATGATCGTTGAACGAGACCGGATTTCGGCACGACTTCGAGCAGCGCGGCGGGTAATTGAAATGTGTATATTGCCCGAGCCCGTGCCCGCTGAAGCTCGTGACTCCGAGGGGTGGGTTCTTGAATCAACAGCTTGTGTGAACTTTGGCTTGGGGTCTCGCACGGTTGTGCTAAGCCAAAGGTTCGGCTGACTCGCGAGTGCAAAAAGACTCGTGCCGGAACGCAAGTGTTGAAACAAAAAAAACCGGCCCAAGGCCGGCTTTTTCGATCCAGACCGGCATAGCCGGTCAAACCAAGATCACTTGATCTTGGCTTCCTTGAAGACGACGTGCTTGCGCGCCTTGGGATCGTATTTCTTCATCTCGAGCTTGTCGGGCGTGTTCCGCTTGTTCTTGTACGTGGTGTAGAAGAACCCGGTATCCGCAGTCGAGACCATGCGTACTTTTTCGCGCATTATGCTTTCTCCTGCTTGCGGATCTTGGCAAGCACAGTGTCGATACCCTGGCGGTCAATGATGCGCATGCCCTTCGCAGACACGCGCAGGCGCACATAGCGCTTTTCAGATTCCACCCAGAAACGATGCCAGTGCAGGTTGGGCACAAAGCGACGTTTCGTCTTGTTGTGGGCGTGCGAGACGTTGTAACCGGTGACCGGCTTTTTGCCGGTGACCTGACAGATCTGGGACATGACTAACTCCTGGGTCGCGCGCTCATGCGTCAGCGAGCCGCGCATTTAACCATCAAAAACCGCGCGGCACAACCGTTGTGCGCCAGAATTTGCGGGCAGACGGTACGAAACGCGACCGCCCGCAAGCTCGGCTACTGCCTTAGAAGTTTACGCGTGCGCCCACACGGATTTCATTATCGAAGCCGATATCACGGCGCGAGGTTTCGATATCGCTCGCCTGAAAATCGGCGGTCAAGGCCACGGCCTCGTTGAGATAGCCCAGTGCGCGCACGCCATAGCGCACACCCTCGGCATCACCCAGGCCCGAGCCGAGATCGCCGTAGTCGACCCAGCCTACGTGGGGGTTAATCTCGATTTGACGGTCCACCATCCAGCGCAGGCCGACATCGGCGCCGTAGCCGTTGGAGTCGGCGTCGCGCCCGCCGGTACCGGGTACGTTCTCGAGGTTCAGGCGTTCAAAAGATACCTGGCCATAATAGCCGATGCCGGTGCCGTCGCCGCGGCCGAAATCGTAGAAGTCGTTCGCGCCGACGCCGATG
>VMHT01157354.1_pt1 | contig 13263 bp, 16 predicted proteins | sample 4693611 | NCBI WGS metagenome assembly VMHT01 (sample SAMN12280063, study PRJNA550983) | marine metagenome | isolation source: seawater sampled from same location over 5 years 0.02-0.2 micron viral filtrate | place: USA: collected off the coast of southern California halfway between the port... ... | reverse complement strand
TCACTTTGCCCTGAGTGATCCATCAGATTCAATTCTGTAAAATCACGATGGGCAACCATCTTAGTTTCTACATGATGAGCCTTTGCTTCTTCAAAGTACTCAATCAACCCTGCACATTCATCATCACTGAATATCTTCGGGTATGTCCGAATCCACCTCTCCATACATAAACTCCTTTGAAGCTGCTTCTTCCAGTTGATTCATCACATCTTCTGTGAAGTATTTTTCTGGGTCTGCATAAATTGATTTACCATACAACTGAGTGCCATTCATGTCATATCTATTTCCAGCACGTTTGAACACCCCATGTTTCTCCCCAAACTCCAAGAGTCCATAATATCTATCTATACCAGACTGATACCCCAATCTCACATCGACCATCTTATTCTCAATGGTCAATCTGGATTTTTGGTTTTTGCAGTGAATGATATTACCAACAACTTCTGTGCCATCCTTGTCCTTCTTCTTGGACAAATAGATGATTGAACTGGCTGCATATTTTAATCCAGAACCACCACCCATTTCTTTCGTGGGCATATATGCACCAATCACATCATAAGTATGATTGGTAACAATCAAAGGAACATTTGCACGACCTAACTTGAGAGTCAGGACACGAAATGCAGCCTTGATGATCTGGGATCTAGTCATGTCTTTTGTGTCTGATCCTGCAGCTGTATCTGTCAGTTCTTTGGTAGTTGACAGATTACCCAGAGAATCCAAAACGAACATCATAGGTTTCTTTTCGTTCTCTTCCAGATATGCATCTAGAATCTTGATTGCCTGAGTACGAAATTCCTGTATAGTTACTACAGGGAGAATGACCATTCGTTTTGGGTCAATCCCACGAGCGACAATAAGCTCTTTAGGTATAGCGGACTCAGACTCAAAATACAGAACACCGCTGTCAGGATTAGAGTCCAGAAAGTTCTTGACCATACCAAGGGCAAAGTAGGTTTTACCAGTTGCCGACTCTCCTGCAAGTGCTGTGATTTTGTTAGAAGGTAATCCTCCATGAATAGAACCAGAAAGTAAAGCATTAAACAAAAAACTGCCAGTATCAATATAATCATTGACATCACCAGCTGCCACCCCATCATCCACAATGGAAGCATATTCATTTCCAGACTCTTTTATAAATTGACTTAGATTCATTCACCCTCACGATTTTCAGATTTATCAACATCGAAACCATCTGGATACCTACCAGATAATTTTCTGGTATTCTCTGCAAGCACTTCTTCCAATGTCCATCCCATCGAAATCATAACTTGTTGAGCATACCACATCACATCACCCAACTCACCTTTGAGTTTTACTCTCAACTCAGCAGTTGGCTGTTTACCTTGAAACAAAAGTTTCTTCACAATGTCCAAAAGTTCTCCACCCTCTGAACAGATACCAATTGCACCTGTGAGCAACCTTTGCGGCTCACCCCACTTTGGATTATCTTGTAATTCATCTAACCTTTCGATAAACGTATCACAATCTTTTGTGGCCTCACTAGTCACACTGTCTACAAACTTTCTATGATTTGTTACTTCTGGCGAATCCATTATTTTCCTTTATTATTGTTAAAAACTCTAAAACATTTACGACTACAAAATTTCTTGTTTCGTCCTACATACGGACTCCAACAATTCATACATTCTTTTTTCATGAGAAAAAATCCATTAGGGTTGCTTGTGTACCATAAGAATCATCAATATACCAATTAATTGCACTAGTAATAAATTTCAAAGGATCAACGTATGCCTTCTCAAATTGTTTATCATAATCAATATACTTATTGATATCCAATTCTTGTGGACAATCAGTAAGAAAAGTAAAAGCATTACATTGATAAGGATTTGGATCTTTCAAGTGAACAAACTTGATCTTTTCCCCATCCATAATCTTGGGATACTTTGACGATAACTTATTGACTTTGAGTTGATGATTATAAATCAATGCACCCTTAACGTGCATTGGTGTACCTTTTCGATAAACAGCATTACGACATTTCCATTTATCCATACCATTACATGATCTAGGAAAGGCAATCGAAGCTGCATCCATTTCCATCCACTCCTTGCGAAAGTCTTGAATGAAATCGTTCAACTCTTTCTCATCTCCTACCATGATGAGTTTGAGAGCATCTTTAATCTTGTCTCGACAAACTTGAGGAGTAGAAGACTTGACTGCCTCGATACCCATCATTTTCAGTTTTGGTTCTGCATACTGCACGCCCTCTGAATTATGTACATTCAGTATGTACCTTTTCTTTGCAGTCCAAATACCTTTATCGGCAATGACCTCACGAGCCATGACCATTTTCTGTTCGTATGCATTGACATACTCAGCAAGTTCTGCATACTTACCATCAATGAAAGGTTCGATCTTATCAGTACAAATCTGATCCAGAAACTTTACTGGATCTTTGGGATTTAGTTTTTTGATCAACTTTTCAAAAGTGATGTAGACTGAATCTGTGTCTGATGCGATTACATAGTCTTCGTTCTCTGTTTTTAGGATCTCATTGAAATATTGATTGAGAGCCTGTTCGATCCAACGAATCGACAACTGACCGCCATAGGTAACTGCCTCTGCAATACGAATATCATAGAATCGAAAATACTGATTACCAACTGCACCATAAGCTGAGTTAAGTGCAATCTTGAGTGCCATCTGTTTGTTGTGCAATGATGCAATCTGATTCTGATATTTTGGATCTTTAGTATTCTCGTATTGTTGTGTGGCTTGCAACATTTTCTTCTTGAAAGCAGATCTCTCATTGTACATACTGTACAACAATTCAGGGAGAAACCCATGTCTCTCTCTAGTAAACAATGCACCATTTGGAGTCATTGTCTGATTCAAATCTGGAAGATGATCAGTGACAGTTTCCTTGTACAGCATTCCATCAACGCCAGGATGAGTCTCACTCATACCTACAATTGTCTCTGGTGAAATATTGTACTGCATAATCAGATGAGGATACAGACTGTTCAAGTCAAAACTTACCACCCACTCATGCAATCCAACTTGTGGATCTTTTACATAAGCACCAACAAAGGCCTCCTTCTTTTCTTGTCGAACTTGAAAAGGAACCTGTATATTCTTCTCACGTAGATAATTGTAGATGATGATATCCCACATCTTGACCTGAGAATAAACATCATTGTAATTACATTTTGCATAATATGCCATAGTCAATTGCAGATCAATTAACTTCATCTTGTCTTCAAGAGCATCGACCAGTTCCACATCCATGATGTTGTAGTCAATGAAAGATTGATAGTCTTTCTGATACCACTCACGGAATGTCTCATAGGGATTTGTGTTCTTAGCCTTACCCAACTCAACAAACCCAATGTGATCCAACCGATAACTCTCTTGAGCAGAGTAGGTGTATTTTTGATACAGTTCAAGATAATCAAGTTGGCTGATTCCAACCAAATCAAATGCAGTATGTTTTCTACCCATACGAAACACATCAGCATCAAAGACTGAGTTCCAAGGAGAAAGTTTCTTGGACTCATCCTCGCCAAGTCTTACCTTGATACGATTCACCAAATATGGAATGTCAAAGAAACGAGAGTTCCAACCAGTGATTACATCTGGATAATTAGAGCTCCAAAAGCTGAGAAACCTCTGGAGCAACTCATCTTCAGTATTGCATTGAATGTAGGTAATATCATCACGATCCGTATTCCACCCATGCAAACCAAACACTACAAACTTTTTAGTCTGATGGTTTTTGAGTGTAATTGCATTGACACGCTCGATGGGATGATCTACTTGAGGAAATCCATTCTCAGATTCAGTCTCAATGTCAATGGTTACGACTTGAATTTTGTTGATATCCCACTGGATCTCTCCACGAAAATTATCAGAGATCCACTGATATGGCCAACGAGTGAAACCATATAACATTCCAGGCTGATTACTGTACTGATCAACAAACTCCTTGGCCTCTTTGATTGTCTCTTGAACCATTGGAGTCAAGAACTTTCCATCTAGAGATCTGTATTGAGTTTGTTTTCTGACAGGGACAAATAAGGTAGGTTTATATTTGAGGCGAGTAGTGACACGTTCTCCATTCTTGATGCCTCGAACAAGAACAGAGTTTCCGAATACTATAACATTAGTGTAAAAATCCATATATCTCCAAGTTTCATCATATAGTACCTCAATGGATTCAAAAAGTCAAGTCTATTATCCATTAAGTTGCATATTGGGAAGGACAATACCAGAACCAAATTTAGAGTTCCAAGCATTAACAACATCGTCAACTGCATCAACAATACAGATAGTCCAATCTAATGGAATGGACACATTATCATTTTTTGAGAAAGGGGGCCAGGGCATGAAACCTAGACCTTGTTCTTGGGGCATAATCTGGCAAGGATTGGCGATGGCAACTGAGTCTCCCACTACAGTAACATCACCAACTATCTCCTCACCAGATTTTAGTTTTACTAATTTGACATCATTCATCCTTCTTTTTTCCTATGTTATATTTTGTTTCAAGAATCCACTCATCCTTCTCATTGAAGGAGAGTACTTTTATTTGACTCAAAGGAGCTTTAGGTTCTGGTGTACCTACCAGACCAACTAAACCCCAATCACTCAAAAGACCAGCAATAGTGTTCCGTCTTTCTATATCATTATCAGTCAGACTTGATTTCTTACCATCAAGTGCAAATAATTCCTTGAAATGTACAACATAGTACTTCCCCTTCTTGTGAAGGAGATGACAGGACTGATATAATTTTCGTTCTTTTCTTGATGCAACACCAATTCTTGATAAAGTCTCACGAACCTTCAGAAAGTCATCTGGCTCGTTTAGAGTTACTTCCAGCATATCTTCTGGAACCCAATTCAATTCACCTTGCATTTCCACCTTTATTCATTTTGGATCGGATATGTTCAAGATCTTCGTCTGTTAGTATTGTGAGAGCCTCTTGTGCTTTTTGATCACTATATCCGAAATATTCTTTTACTAAATCTAAATTGTTTACTTTAGAAGTTTTCAACCAAGGAGCAAATCTCTTTCTTGGTCTAGAACTATTTAGGAGAAAGTCGAATTGAAGTTTGTTGTCTAAGTGGTTGTTTACATTCATCTCATTAACCAGAAAGATCATATCAGAGTGTGAATATAGAGCATGATTCACTACCCAAGCTGGATATTTTTTCTCGTAATAAGGATCTTCCATCAGATTTTCTTTGGTCTGATTGATTGCGTTTAGATATTCTTTGAGTTCAGGCATTCTAATATTTCTTGTTTGAGTGATTCACCAGTTTCTTTTGAATTATTTTGTCTAACCTTTATTCTATCACGAATAAACATATTGGTCAAAATATTTCCAATTTGTGAGCGTCTACCTTTGAGCCATACCTCTTTTTGGGTATCACCTCTATCCTTATGTCTCTGCTCTTCTACTTCTCTTGAGACTTCAAGTACATACACTTGAGCATCATCAAAGTTTTCTATCAACCATTCTACATCTTTCAATCGAAAGAACCTATCACCCTCTACAATAATATGTTTCCATTTGGGAGATTCTTGTTCTATAAATTTTCTGAAATGAGGAATGGCCCCATGTGATATTTTATCTGTACCCCCAAAAGTCTCACCTTTTGGATAATAACCAATAACCAAAATATCTCCATGTATCTGGCATGGAAATAATTTCATTGGTTCAATTAATGCATAATCATCTCCACTTAATTCTTGAAGAATACTTCTCATGAGAGTAGATTTTCCAGTACAAGGAGCTCCACCTATCATAACAATCATAAGAAATCCCCCAATGTTGCATTATCAGAATACTTTCCAATTTTCTTGGGAGTCTTACCAAGTTGGCCCATAGTGGCCAATCTACGATCACAATATGCTACACAAGTGTATCTAGTTCCCTCTCCTTTTATCGGAGTCACACCATGATATTCTAAACTGTCTGCAATAATAACTGAATTATGAGGAGCATCAATCGCAACTCCATATCTGGGAAAACACAAATATGCACCAGTATATTTTCCATCTCTGAAATGACACATTGTTGTCATTCCAGCTTCAGTATCACCCGAATCAACATGAGCAGACATACCCTTCGACCCCAAACCCAAATCACTATACCGATTCATTGAAAGGGTTGTTACAATACCCACTCTATGATCTGGTGAAATTGAAGTTTCTGCAAATGTTTTTTGTGCTTGATATCTTATTGAATCTACTTTATTGAATGCAATTTCATTATATTTTCCAATCTGTTTGAGTGTTTCAAACTTTTCTGGATTGTCTTTTGTCCAACCAGAAGATTCAATACCGCCTGTAAATCTACCCTTCTTCCAACCAGCCATGACAGAATGAATTTCATTTGCATAAGCAATCATTCCCCACTTGCCATCTTTGGTTTTTACATGATAAGAATTTGGAGTTCTGAGTTTATATTCAGTAATGCCCTTTGCATCCATATCCTCTTTAAGAATAGGGCCTGATGCATTGGCACGCATAGTTGTAGTATCTACAATAGTCTTGAGACATTCAAAGACTTCATCATCTGGATATACATCGCAAACCACATAGGCAAGAGGTTCACCATCATACAAAGATGCATTTGGTTTCATAATACAAGTGTCTACACTAGGAGATACAATAGTATCCCAAGCAGACTCTGACAGAAACTTACCACCCCATAAATTAGCAGTAGAATCTGCACCCCAATCATTCTCTAATTTAATTACTTCCATAAGGCTCCAATATGTTTTCATAGATAGAGTCAGCAAGATTCTTGAGACAAATTGGAGCAACCATCAATCCGATTCTTGCGAGTCTGTCATTTAGTGATCCAGTTTGTTTGTAGTCATTTGGTAGAGTCATGAGTCTAATTGCCTCATAGGTTGTATACACTCTATCCTTCTCAGGATGCAAATGCACAGCTAAACTGGTTTTCAAACCTTGTTCAGACAAAGTATGAGATGCCTGATTCCAAGGTACTCTGCGAGATTGAAAAAATGAATGTTTTTCTTTTACCTCACGTTCTCCTACATTCTTACCTAATTTTTCTCTATGTTTAATCCATTTTTTATACCAAGGACGAACCACATCATCTCCAACTGAAACTACACGTTCTGGATTTTTTTCCAATCTCCTCAACCATTTATATTTAGCACTTTTTTTCATGATCTCACATAACTCAACAGACTCAGCCTCATTCACTGGATCTGTTTGAAGATCACGAATTGCATCATTTATAACTGGTTTATCATTCTCATTAGGATCTGGAAAGATCCTACCGATGGTAATTTCGTTCATATCAATCTTTTTGGCAACATCATTACGAACCCCAACAATAAACACCCTCTCTCGTTTTTGTGGAACACCATGCTTCCAGCCATTGAGAACTTTACAGGTCATAATATAACCTTGCTTCTCAAATTCATTGAGCATCATGTTCAAATAGTCACGAGCATACTCCATTGTCAGACCTTTGACATTTTCACATACCACGACTTTTGGTTTTAGTTCACCAACCAATCGAACTTGTTCAAAAGTCAAATCTTCAATGCGCTCCTGTTTGAAACCATAAGCCATCTTTTCCTTACCCCAGCCTTGGCGTTTGGTTCCTGACATGGAAAAAGGCGGGCAAGGTGGACTACCATCTAATATATCAATATCAACATCACCGATCTTTTCTCTGATCATAGCCCCAGTGACGGATTTGATATCTTTGACGATTACAGGAGTTTTTGGGAAGTTTGCGTTATAGGTATCAGCATGAACCTGCTGAAATTCATTAACACAGAGGATATCACCCCCTGCAAGTTTGTAGCCACAAGAAGAGCCACCACCACCAGCAAAGAATGATACTACGTTGAAGAGTTTTCTATCTGAGGACTGTTTCAGTTCATCAAGTGTATACTGAAAGTAACTATTTGAATTTTGCATTAGACATTATCTCCACTAGGCAAGCCATTAGATTAATTTCTTGATCTCCCACAAAGGCAGACTTGTACTGATAGTTTGCAATCACCAAAATAATCGCAGGGATTGAATTGGGATCACATTTTTCGTACAATTTATCATATATCTTACGATACACCTTTTGTGGGTCATTGTCAAGATTATTCACCACCCAGGCCCGAACTGATTTGAAGTTCTTGGATTTGAGTGATTCAACCAATTCATTCATATTGGTATCACTAATATTTAGCAAGATACCAGAGTCGATCTTTCCAGATACAGAATATCGTTGGAGCTCATTGAGAACTCTACGAAAATCGGGAAAGTGCTTCATGATCAGTTCTGCAACAACTTTTGGATCAGACTCAATTCCTTCCTCTTTGAGAATGAAATTACACCTTTCCATGAAGTCAGCACACATCTGCTGAGAATCAGATGCAGAATAATCTATGACTGCACACCTTGAATGAATCGGTTCGATAATCCGATTCTTGAAATTACAAGTGAAGATAAACGAGCAATTAGAAGAAAACTTTTCTATGAATCCTCTCATTGCAGGCTGGACAGAATCTGGCGTCATGTAGTCAGCCTCATCTATGATGACAACTTTTCTACCACCAGACATCGAAACGGAACTACAGTATTGTGTAAGTTTATTTCGAAGCGTATCAATCAATCGACCTTCATCAGATCCATTGATAATAATATAGTCACATTTTAACTCCTTACACAATACTATAGCTGCAGAAGTCTTACCAGTGCCGGCACTTCCACTGAGAATAAGATTTGGTATCTTATCCCCTCCAATTATATCTCTGAAAGTATTCTTGATACTTTCAGGTAAAATCAAATCTTCAACTGTAGAGGGGCGATACCTCTCCACCCATAATATATCATTATTCATGCTTTTGCAGTGCTATTGGTGCTCATGAAAATCTGCCAACCAAAGAAACCAAGAGCCAAACCTATGAATAGGTCTGGATAGTTTTGACTGACTATGTAATAACAAACCATTATCATTAAAAATGATATGATGTATTTAAACAAGTTTAACATATTAGCCTCCAAATGTAGATGTTGATTCAGTAGCAACCCAATATTGGATTTTATCTTGGAATGTGAAACGAGCGATTCCCTTTGATGATATTTCTACATCATAATCGTTGGAAATCATTTTGAAGTTTTCAATTTTGAAAACGAAACGGAATGTTTGAGAGTTTTCTCCCAATTCAATTTTGAATGTATCAGATGAATCATTGTTGACATCCAATGCCTTCATAAGCATTTGAGTACCATTTGATTCAACTGAGATCTCAGGAGTACCAAGGACTTGACCGGCCTTTAGAACCTGAGACAGATTATCCTGAGATAATTTGAATGATACCTCTGGATCTGGAACATTGATATTATTCTCTGGTGGAGTTACAATCATTGTAGGATCACAATAGACGTAATCAATACTACGTTTATCATCACCAATTCTAACTGTTTTTTCTCCAAACTCAAATGATGGATCATCAAAAAGCGATGCCGCACCAAGGAATCTATTCAATTCATAGATTGCAAAATCTTGAGGAAATGTTTCCTCGACAGCAGATTCTGCAAGTATGTTTTTTTGAACTGATACAGTTCGTAAAGTATTTCCAGCCTTGACCTCAATTGACATATTGATGTCACTAAAGTTCTTCAGCATATTCATAGTGTATTTACTTATTTTCATTATATAGTCCTTAATTCTGAATGTTTATTTAAATATTTTTTTGCATAAGGATAAATTATACAAGCTCTATGTGGATCATCCTCTTCATAGATTGTTAAATATTCCCAAGCTTCTTTCAACTTAGAAAAGTACCTTAAAGGTAATATATTACCATCTGTAGCAACTACTTTATATACGATTTGATTACCATTGATTTCTTTTCTAATTGTCGCTCTCTTCATAATCTATTCTCCTGTTTGGGAATCGGGTTTCATGAATGCTCAATGCAATGATACCATAGTGAATGACCTTGAGCAAGTCATCCTTATTAAATCCATTCTTTTTACCATAACGCTGGGCATACTTGATAATATTACCTAGGGCAAACCCTTCACCATGCCCAGCGTCTATGATAAACTCAGTGGATTGAATCTTACCAGAGGAGTAATGTTGACCATACGTGCCGTCAATATACTCCTTGAGTTCCTTGAGGATTTCACCTTCATTAAATTTGTACATATTATGTCATAATAAAATAAAAATGTCAAGATAAAAAGGGGGGCTTATACTAACCCCCCTAAGAGATCACTTACTTAGTACCAAGTATTGGATCTTTATCAATGATAATGTTACCATTGACATCTACAATTCCACGTTCTTTAGGACGCCCCCCATCTTTTGAATTACGAGTCCTAATCTGAGCATGGAACCCAGCCAAATTCACAATATTGTGATACTTAGGTTGTAGATGTTTTTTCATCCATTCAACAGATGCATTGAACTCATCAACAAACTCCTTTCGTTGTTTGTCAATTTTATCAGCAACAACGTGCTGGATGAAACCATAGACATCAATCTTAACTCCTCTAGAGTTATAAAGATTGACCCATTCTACGATTTTGGATCGTATATCCCCATCGTGTCGATTGTAACCAATCTCTCCATAACACTCAAGAGAAGCGTCCTTACAATAACCCTTGTAAGACAACTCCATGTGTTCAGATAGCTTGTTAGCCATCTGAGTGTTCAATCCCCGAACAAATGGATTTGGATTATTGGTTTCTCTCCACTTCTTGAGAAGTGAAGTGATCTGACCTTCAGTCTTAGAACCAGAGGTCATGAACCTCAGAGCTTCTTTGACTGCATCATCAGATTTCCAATCGAAAGAGTCTTTCGCCTTGGCCTCTGATAGACCAAGAAGTAAAGTTCCTTCCGTATTAGGTGTACCCTTACCAAGATGGTCTTGGGAAGCATTGAACTTTCGCTTCCACATGGCCTCAAAGTAAGGATTATCGTAAGTCACTACATCCACAAAGTAGTGAGTGATTCCCATTGTTGTGAGAACCCAAAGACGATTGTATCCAGAATTGAGTTCCAGAAGTCCATCATCACGAAGTCTACAGACCATAACTTCTTTATCATACAAGACCCCAAGGGCCATGAATGAATTTTTCAAGTCATTATGATCTTGAATAACGTGTTCTTTCTCTCTTGATTGGAGAGAATTTCCTTCATCATCCTTAGTGATGAGATCGGACAGTTTCACCTTTCGGCGTTCTATCCATTTGACACCCTTACCATATTTTGGTGGATTGACATTCAATGACCTCTCAATATCGAAAAGTAACTTCATGCCAATTCCTTTAGCCAAATTGGTTAAGGATGGTTTTGGTTGCTTAGACATAGTTATACTCCGTTTAAGCGATTTAGAAGACAATCCTGTGAAAAGGATTGTATATGCCCGTTACTGGGCTAACGAGAAAGACAATCTTTCTCATTGTTTTATAATTATATTATAACACAAAAATTTCAAATGTCAAGTCTTTTTTAAGCTGCACGTTGAAAAACATTGTTAGGAAAGTATTTCCTGTTTTCCCAATCTGTAAAGGCTTGAGGTAATTTTGGATTTTCAACAATATTACCATTAATAACTAATTGTATATTTGCCTTAGTATACTTCTCTTCAGTTAAAACTTTACCTTTCAGATTACTCAATTCTTTATTTTGCTTTTGTGTCACCCAATTTGTCACAAATGTATATGGATATAATTCAAGTGAAAATGCATCTAAATTTCCATCTGCCAAATAAACATCTGGATTATCCAAAGCACATTCACCTATGCTGTAAGAACCTACAAAATGATCCTTAGTAACTTCATCTTTTATTGTTGCTGAAACATATCCAAATTGTTCTACTACATTTGTTGCATGAGCAAAATTTACAGTCTTCATGGTGTAAGGCAAACGAGATAAAAAATATTTTATCTCATATAATTTACCATGAGGCTGGGCATTTGCTACTTCTGGCGTCCACTCATGTAAGTTACCCCTTAATGAGTTCCACGTAATACGGGCCATATTTAACTTGACCTCATTCATTTCTACTAAATCAGTTATCTTCATAATATTTTCAATAATTAGAATTAATCAATCAAACAGTCTATAGTATCTCATAGACTGTTTGAAATGTCAAGATAAAAAGCTACTCAGATACAATTTTTATTGATCTTTTCTTTTTACCTTCTGGTACAACTTTCTCCATTGAGATAGTCAACATCCCATTTTTCATGGATGCATCATTTACAATGACATCATCTGCCAATGAGAACTTTTTGGTGAATTGACGAGCAGAGATACCTTTGTGTACATATTCAGGCTCTTTGCTGTCTTTAAAAGGGTCACTATTCTTAGATGATACAGTCAGAACATTGTCGGCGTATTCTATTTCCAGATCTTCTTCTGCAAATCCAGCAACTGCCATTTCAATGTCATAACTTAGAGTATCACGTTTAATTATATTGTATGGGGGAAAATTTTGAGTTCCTTGAAAGGAATCAGTAAAGAAATCAGATGTAATCCGATCTATTGTGGTATCAAAACCGATACCGAATTTAGCGATCCGAAATGGATCAAATTGAGCTTGCATAACCATAGTTATCTCCTATTAAGCAAGATGAATATTGTGTACCCCCGAAGGCGATACGAATTAGGAGTCCAGACCGATTCCAGACTCCTAATACTATTTATACGATTAGAATGGCACTTCAGATTCATTTTGATCAGAAACTTCTTCTGATTCTGAAGGAACCACAACATCCTCATCCACTTTGGAATACAGATCCAAGAATGAGGCTTTGGTATCCTCATCAAAACGATTGACACAAAGTTCAATCGCCTTCATGCGATCACCGAAAATGGCGAACGCCTTGATGATGTGATCCAAACGGCGAGTTGAAATCAACTCATCAACTGCACCATCATAAAATGACTTACGGATCACTTCTGCCCACGTTACCAAACGTGTGGCAAATTTCTCATCAACTTTACCATACTTTTCCATTGAACCAAGAACCATCTTTTTCTCAGTTGTAGTGGCAGGATATGGTTGTTCCATTGTTACAGGAAACCTTTCCAAGAAGGCTTCATTCAAGATGTTAGTTCCAATGAACCGACCATCATCTGAACCTTTACCTTTTGTGTTTGCAGTTGCAATAACTGTAAATCCAGGCGCAGGCTTGATGTATCGGTTGATCTTCTTGATGTAAATACCATTACCTTCAAGAACTGGTTGGAGACACATGATCTTGTTAGATGCAAGATCAATCTCATCTAAGAG
>VMHT01207144.1_pt1 | contig 13266 bp, 10 predicted proteins | sample 4693611 | NCBI WGS metagenome assembly VMHT01 (sample SAMN12280063, study PRJNA550983) | marine metagenome | isolation source: seawater sampled from same location over 5 years 0.02-0.2 micron viral filtrate | place: USA: collected off the coast of southern California halfway between the port... ... | reverse complement strand
CTCCTTCATCAAGAACAATGAGGACTTTCAGGACTTTTGTTCCCATCAAAACACCTTTTTGTTTTTCATCCTACCATCTCCTTTAGTAGGTCAAGTGCAGATTTTGTGTTACCTTGCATCCAATCTACAATCGCATCATTAGCCTTGGATTTCAATGCGGTAAAAAATGCCATCAATTCTGAGAGGTGCGCTCGGGGGTTCAAATCCCTCTCTCGGCGCCATACCAATAATGAAATTAATCACACGCTGGAGCCACTGGCGAGATTTGAACTCGCGACCTCCTCATTACCAATGAGGTGCTATACCCCTAAGCCACAGTGGCGTATTTCTGCGGACTTGCATGATGATTATAACGCTTCGTCAAATATTTTGGTGATGAAAACATCATTTTCAACAGTGTTTCATCCTCAAAGATTAATAATCTAATTTACTAAAAATAAGTTAAGGAAGGCAACTTCCTTGGATGGGATAAGATGGGAAATACCTTAGAGAACAAAGTAGACATGAAACGTCGAATGAAGGAATTACAAAGCCAAGTAGATGAGTTGAAAGACTTGGTAAATACTCTGTTGAGTGTTATTTGTGAAGAGCCAGATGGTGTGCATACCGGCGCTGCACCAACAATACCTGGCCAATCGCACACAAAATTCTGTATGTGATTAACCTTTAACCACAATATTTGGCTTCATCCTAACTACTGGACGGGCTAAGCCGGCTTTATTGGTCAGTTCAATGACTTCATCTACATCCTTGTAAGCATCAGGGGCTTCTTCTGATAGTACATTTGGAGTTGATGCATGTATTCGGATGCCAGAATTCTCTAGTCTCTTCTTCAATGCTTTACCGTCAATGGTTTTCTTGGCTTGAGTCCGTGAAAGCGCTCTACCTGCACCATGGCATGATGAGCCAAATGCTTGGTTTTGACCAGTCCTTGGACCAGCCATTATCCATGATCCAGTACCCATATCACCCGGGACTAGAACCGGCTGACCGGTTGATTGGAAACTACTCTCAATTTGACCACTATCGCCAGAGAAGGCTCTTGTTGCTCCCTTTCTGTGGATTGCGCACTGACAATTTTTACCGTGAATATTATGAGTTTCAATTTTAGCAATATTATGAGCAACATCGTAGAGCGTTCTAGCTTCACCATCAACACCCATTTCAAGTTGTAATACTTCTCGAAGCCGATGAGCAAGAGCGCTTCTATTGGCAAAAGCGAAATTTGCTGCTGCATTCATCTCCTGCAGATACTGTTGCCCTTCCTTGGAGTGAATTGGAGCACAAGCTAATTGGCGGTCTGAAAGAGTAAAATTGTATTCTTCAGCGTACCATCCATTTGAAGTTCTTCGGTATTTTTGTTCAAATTTACGTGAATGTTCACTGCACACTTGGTGGCCTAGCCCTCTTGAACCAGAATGAATCATAGCCAGCAACTGTCCTTCGTAAAGACCCCATTGCTTTGCAGTATCTTCATCAACCAATTTTTCAACCGATTGTAATTCTAGGAAATGATTGCCACTGCCAAGGGTGCCAAGTGCTCTAAGTCCTCTTTCTAAGGCTCTGCTAGAGAGAGAAACATCCTCCACCTCTAACAGACCATTTGATTCGAGTGATGGTAAGTCTTCATCAAATCCGATACCCATTTCGACTGCTGCTTGAGCGCCTCCTTCTGTTAAATTTCGAATCTGCGCCATGTCAATATCAAGGCCACCTTTTCCCGATGCACCAGCTGGAATTCTTCCTGCAAGTCTATCGCCAAGTCTTTTGATGTTGGGAATGTCATCTACCGTTGCTTCTAATGCCATAACTCTAACACCGCAATTGATGTCAAAACCAACAGCCCCGGGGGATATTGCACCTCCATTATCACCATGATTGATATCGGTAGCAATCACGCCACCGATAGGTAGCCCATAGCCGAAATGCCAATCAGCCATGGCCCATGCCTCACCAACAATACCTGGAATTTCTGCTGCATTGACCAATTGCTCTGGGCCTCGGTCATCGATATGGTTATTGAAATGATTTTGGTCAGTGACTATTCTAGCATCAACATTCATTCTGCCATGTGCTTTGATACGCATAGTTCCATCATCTTCCCTTTGAAGATGCTTGCGCCACTCATCGCCCATGATAGCCGGTAATACATTTCACCTTTGAGGATTGTCAATAATTAACCAATACAGTCGCAGGGTTCAAGTCATTGATTATGTTGGGGAAGGCGTACAGTAGGTGAATCCATGGCGATGGCTCCAATTGATTTAGCAGTGTTTCACGACAATGGCTACATCAGAAAGCAATGCCGAGTCACCAATTTATGGTTCTGGACGGCAGACCATACAAGAGATACCTGTGGTGATACAAGTGAAGATGAGTACACATTCATTGGTAGTCCACTAATTAGCGGCTATGACATGCGTGGCAAGGAACTTAAAGATGCCATGAGAGAAGCCTTTCTAGGGTTTTTTGAAGCAAAGGAACACACGAGAATTGACCCCTATCCAATCTTAGCAAGGTGGCGAGATGATATTCATTTGACCATTGCCTCAATTGCTGATTTTCAACCACACGTAACCTCTGGATTAGTAGATCCTCCTGCTAACCCACTAACAATCTCTCAACCATGTATTCGTCTTACTGATGTAGATGCGGTTGGTCGAAGTGGAAGGCATTTAACAACATTTGAGATGATGGCTCATCACGTGTTTAATCGCCCAGATGAGGGGCGTATGTATTACTGGATGGAAGAATGTGTAAGATACTGTCATGAAATGTTTACTCAAACCTTCGGCATCGATGCTAATGAAATTACCTATGTTGAAAATCCATGGTGTGGCGGTGGCAACGCAGGTCCAGCCGTTGAAGTAATAGTCGGTGGTTTAGAACTTGCTACATTAGTATTCATGAATTTGGCAGAAGATGAAAACGGTGACGTGGAAATCAAGGGTGACAAATACTCTGAGATGCCTTTGCAAATTATCGATACAGGCTATGGTTTGGAACGATTTTGTTGGGCTGCAGCAGGTACTCCAACCATTTATGAAGCCATATATCCAGAAACAGTTTCTTGGTTGAAGGATTTGGCCGGATTTGATGGAATCACAAAACAGTGGCCAGAGCTAGATTTGGATAAGATTCTTGGGGAAATGAGTAGATTAAACGGAATAATGAATATCGAAGCAGGTGTTGATGGTGAACAACTACGCAGTATATTCATTGCCAAATTGAGTGAGCGAGGCATAGCAATCACCAGTGAACAATTTGCCGCCATTACAGATCCATTAGCGAGGATATACGCAATACCAGACCATCTTCATGCACTATGTAATATGCTTGGTGATGGTCTTGTCCCATCAAATGCCAAGGCTGGTTATCTAGCAAGAATGTTAGCAAGAAGAACGCTAAGAATGAGGGATGAACTCGGTATAGATGTGTCGCTCTCGGACTTAGCGTATCATCATATTGAGGTAAATCTCGGCGGCAGGGTAATGAAACAAACTCATGATGGAATTGGGACAATTTTAGACCTCGAGGAAGAAAAATATGCCGAGATGCTAAGGAAAGGTGAACAAGTAATCAAAACAATGCTCTCAGAGGAAGATCGAAACATTTCTGAAATGGCTGATGAGTTGCTGTTTTCACTCAATGATTCACATGGTATAGCACCAGAAATGGCAATATCACTGGCTCAAAAATCTGGCTTTGAGTCGATAACATTGAGGACCGGATTTACTGCTGAATTAGCCGAAAGACATGCTAGAATGGCCAAAGAGGCAGCAAAAGAAGGAGAAAAATCCGCATTAGTTTCTGGATTAGACAATTTGCCAGCAACAAATTCACTATATTATGACGATGTATATCAGTCACAATTCGATGCTAGTGTGCTGTATTGCACACAAGTGCAATCTAATGATTTACCCGAAGAAGTCACCCATGGCGTTGTTCTAGACAGAACTTGCTTTTATCCTGAAGGTGGCGGTCAGGAAGCAGACTTTGGTACACTATCAACTGATTCAGTACATTGCCGAGTTCTAGACACTCGGAAAATTGGTGAACATATTATTCATTTTACCGATGCAGCACTAAGCAACGGAGATGTAGTACGCGGTAGTGTAGATTGGAATCGTAGAAAGCAATTGATGGACCATCACACCTCTGTTCACATTGTGGGCGGTGCTGCTCGGAGAATACTCGGTCCACACATTTACCAAGCTGGCGCCAATAAGTCAGAAGAATCTGCACGTTTGGATATAACTCACTACAATAGGTTATCACGCCAAGACTTAGATGAAATTGAAAAAATGGCAAATCAAGTTATTGTCCAGGTCCACAAGACGGAAAAAACAATTCTAAATCGAAAAGATGCAGATAGAAAACATGGTTTTGATTTGTACCAAGGTGGAGCGCCAAAAGGCGATACTATACGGGTGCTTAGGATATCTGACCATGACATTCAAGCATGTGGTGGAACGCATCACGATGAGCCAGGGCAAATTGGTTCAATTCGAATAGTACGTTCAACAGCAGTGCAAGATGGTGTTGAAAGGTTGCACATTGTTGCAGGTCAAGCAGCCCTAGATTTTGCACGTGAACAAGATGGATTGTTACGCCAAACAGGTGAGGTTTTTGGTGTAAGTATCAACGATGTCCCAAGAACAGCCGAGCGATTTTTTACCGAATGGAAAGATCAAAGAAAACGCATTGAGCAACTTGAAGCAGAAATCGTTAGGCTCAGAACCAGCGGTGGCGATGACTCCAGTTTCACAAAAGATGGAGTTAGAATAGTAATTATGGAATCTGATGGTGGATTGAAGAATATGTCAAAGATGTTGAAAGAACTTACTCTTGATGAAGCAAAACCAACACTTGCAATACTTGGCTCCAAGGATGGTGGCGGGAAACTTATGGTTGCTACAACAGAGAATTCTATTGCTAGTGAGAGGTACAATTCAGTTGACATTCTAAAATCAATTATTCCCCACATCTCGGGCGGAGGTGGTGGTAGGCCAACCTTTGCTCAAGGCGGAGGCTCAAAGCCAGAAGGATTACAAGACAGTTTTGAGGCTGCTAAATCATTGTTAGAACTTTAGTTGCTGCTCTTTATCGCTTCGAGATCAAAATAAGAAACCGCGTTGGAAAGGGCTTGCTCTTTAGTAAACCATGCTGCATCAGATATTTCTTCAGTTAACAAATTCAAATCTTCAATCGCGCCATTCCAGGTTGACTGATAGGTGAAAGAGACAAATGAGATTCCTTCATCATTGAATATCTGCTGAGTTATTGTCGGAGGCTTATCATCCAACACAATGTCTATTCCCAATTCTTCTAGAGATTCACGCACACATCCCGTTGAAGGGTGTTCATCGTGGTCCATGTATCCGCCTGGTAAAGTCCAGAAACCAGTAAAATGGCCACGTTTGACTTTGGCCATGAGTATTTCATTTCTTTCGTTTTTGATTACTACTTTAGAGACTAATCGATGAACACTTCGATAAATTGACTCTCTTGAGATTGGGTGAACACAATTGTCAGAGATTAAATCGTCTTTTAGCGCCCATTCTTTTGGCCATGCTATTTTTGGGTAACCCTTTATGACTTTAACAACCTGATTACCAAAAACAATTCTTATGGTCATTTTTTGCTCATATTCAATTCCATGCCTTGTAACTTCATCAATGGTTGGAAAACGAATCAGTTCAGCGATTTCCTGACGCCCTTTTACTGGTAATTGAGGGCCATCACCATTGTCATTTACTAACAAAACCCTCCCGTCGTGTTCGAGATAAACCACGGTATCGGGATGGCTCATAAATCTGCCAAAAACTCATTTCGTTTAACCATTGAGAATACATTAATTTTTACTGAAATTGAAGTACTAAATCTTCCTAGCCCAACCAATGCAGATGCAACAACTCAATGAGAATGGTTGGGCTAAGACCTACTTGATTTACGATGAAGTTAGTGCAATGGCTGCAATAATCGACCCAGTATACGATTATGTCGAGCAATATCTAAGAACTATTGAGGGTATGGGATTAAGTCTAGAAATGTGTATTGCAACCCATACTCACGCTGACCACATTACTGGATGTTTCACTATTGCAGAATTAACAGGGTGCGATTACGTTATGTGGCACAGCACTCCCTCGCTTGGAGTGACAAATTACGTTAACGAAACGTCAAAATTACAGCTTGGTAATGAGCAGATTTCTTTCTACCATGTCCCTGGCCATACCGAGGACTCGATGTTAGTGGTTACAACTAATCATGTCTTTACTGGAGATTTTTTGTTTACTGGTGATGGCGGAGTTGGGCGTGATGATTTACCTAGTGGGAGAATGAGAGCACATTTTGAGTCGCTAAATGTAATGGCCAAACTTGATGGTGAACTATTGGTATGTAGCGGCCACGAAGCACCAGGAGTAGAGTTCCAAACGCTATCATGGAACCGAGCAAATAATCCTGTACTAAATATCACAAACTTTTCGGATTATGAAGAATGGCAAAATAATACTACGGAAAAACTGGGTTATGTTTCTAAAATCAAAGTGGCTTTACCAGCAAATCTGTTTGGTGAGATACCGGATGATATACCTTGGTTGTGATTATTTTATTGGGTTTTTAGGGATTTTACCACTATTTTTACTGGATGGTAATGCTTGTAGGTCAGCAAATGTGAGTTGTTTTGCAGGGGCTTCATTCATTACAGTTAATCTTTCATCCATAGACATTTGAGCAATAAATTCAATTCTACCTCTAGTTCTTGTTAAATCATAAGATAGTGGTTTGAGATTTTCAACAATCTGTTCTTCAAATTCCTGCTTAACTTTATCACCACGCCAAACGGAATATCCCCAACGGTAGGCGATTCCAACGATTGCTGCGCCATACAACAGCAGTAAAACGGTTCCAGCGAAGACCACCGGATTTCCATCTCTTGCATTGTCCAGCAAGTTCCTACCAATTAAAAACAATAATCCGATTCCCACAACAGGTTTCAATATGCTTTCTAGCCATTGGTCAACAGGAACGAGCCGACCCTTAGCAGGGTCAACAAATACTAGATCTGATTCAAAAGCAGTGTTAAGTACGCCTAAAATTCCAAGCATGATAATGTATAGTCCAGAGGCGATTATTAATTCGAGAGCCGTAGAGTCTAATTTGAAAATCCAGTGCACAATTAACCAAGCAAAAAGCCCTAGAAATGCCCCTTGTGGGACATAGTTAAAATGTATGACATGGTTAGAAAATTCGTTTACCTTACCGGCTTTTTCTAATGCACCACGATGTGGTTTTGGAATATGAATCACTTGCCAATGTAATACCTTCTCCATCTGCTTCAAAGTAAAAATCAAAATCTTTTTTCTGATGAGTAAGTATTCGATTAAAATCAACATCGGTAATCCAATGACAATAATTGGTAATGCCATGATAACAGCTAGCGGGAAAATGATTAGCGCTGGTAAGAGTAAGAAGTGGGAAATTGTTAGCGGATGAAAAAGGTCCGCTTCTATCAATCGTTGTTTAGACGGCTTTATGTTTAGACCACGAGCCAAGTCATTGAGTGTTGTTCTAAATGGTGAAACCTGTCGTCCAGCGTCAATAATTTGCCGTACAGAATTGCGATACTGTGATTCTTCATGGCCCACTCCAATGAAGAAACTCCATGCTAATCGCATCGGTAATGCCATGATTATTGGAATCGATAATATTGCTGCAGCCCACAGCAAACCCGAGACATCCAACTCCGCAGCCATATTCCGCTCAATTCCTGCTAATTACTAATCCGGTTTGAATCGTTTGCTAGTTTTTTTGTCGATGTCAAGTTTATTGACCATCTAATTTTACCCGGTCCATGGCTAAAATAGCGGTAACGGATGGCCTCTCTGACGAGGCCAAAACACTTCTTGAGAAGCAAGGCCATGAAGTGATAGTTCAGTTCTACGAAAAATCGGAGTTAGAGTCGGGAGTACTCAATGATTTTGATGCAGTAATTGTTAGAAGTGCGACTAAATTAACAGATATAGTGATCAAGAACTCACCTAATCTCAAAGTTATCGCAAGGGCAGGCGTTGGCGTTGACAATATCGATTTATCTGCGGCTGGTTCAATAAATATTCCAGTAGTAAATGCACCTCGTGCATCTACTCAATCAGTGGTTGAATTAACCATTGGACACCTGTTGTCGTCGGTAAGGAACGTGGCAAAATCTGACCGTTCAATGCGAGATGGAAAATGGGAAAAGAAACAGTTCAAGGGTTCAGAATTAGCCGGCAAGAACTTGGGTTTGGTTGGTTTTGGCAGAATCGCTCAAGGTGTCGGAGCAATTGCTCAATCATTAGGCATGAATGTCCATGCCTATGACCCATATCTGCCGCCTAAAATAGCCAAAAATCAAAATACTCGTTTACATAAATCAGTTGACACATTATTTGCCAACTGTACCCACATATCCATCCACTGTAATTTAACAGATGAAACTCATCACTTAGTCAATTACCATAGGATTAGTAAAATGCCAGGTAAATCAGTCGACGGAATACCCTGTGGAAACCATGTTGTAAATTGCGCAAGAGGCGGAATTGTCAATGAAAATGATGTCCTTAATGCGCTTAATGACGGTCTGTTAGCAAGTGCCGCGCTCGATGTATTTGAGGAAGAACCAGTCCCGAAAGGATACGAACTTTGTCAGCATCCTAACTTTCATTCGACACCGCATATTGGTGCATCAACTATTGAGGCTCAAAGGCGAGTGGGAATAGACATTGCAAGAAATGTTATGTCTGTCTTGGCGAACAAGAAATGTGAGTTTATTGTCAATAAAGAATACATGAACTAGCTAATATTGTATACCACTGACAAACCAATTTAACATAAGTGATATGATGGACAGTCCTAGAATCATCGTACACTGTGATCTCGATGCTTTCTATGCAGCAGTGGAGACACTTCACCACAGTTTTGATGAATCAATTCCTTTGATAATTGGTTCAGATCCTGAAAATGGGCGGGGGAGAGGGATTGTCTCAACTTGTAATTATGCTGCAAGAAAGTTTGGAATTAGGTCTGCTATGGCCATTAGTGAAGCTTGGCGTAGATGTCCTGGACAGCCATATGGTAATGCAATATACATTAGAGGAAGTAGAGGATTATATTCACGCGCTTCCCGTAAGGTGATGAAAATATTGAAACAACCTGCTCAGTTTTTTGAGCAAGCGAGTATTGATGAAGCTTATTTAGACATTACAGAATTTGTTGACTATGACTGGGATAAGGCCGTTGCATTATGTAGAGATTTACAGAAAGAAGTACTTGAAAAAATTGGTTTAAGTGCTTCGTTTGGCATCGCATCAAATAGAATTTTAGCTAAAATGGCTAGTGAAATAAATAAACCAAAGGGCATATTTAGAATTCTTCCAGATGAGTTGTCGGAATTCTTTGAGGGCAGGAACATACGAGAAGTCCCGGGAATAGGTAAGAAAAGAGCAACACAATTGCATGAATGGGGTATTGCCACCGTTGACGAAATGTATGCTTATGGTGAATTATCACTCTCAAGAATTACTGGGGAACGATTTGCAGCATGGATTACTAGAGTATATGAAGGGAAAACTTCGAGTGAAATTAGTCCCCTGAGAAGTCGGAAATCCATCGGTAAAGAACACACATTTGACTATGATAAGGAGAATTTCAATTATGTGTTAGAGACTCTTCTTAGTATTGTAAGAAGAGTCATGAAGTCTGCTAGAGATGTTGGTGTTTCCGGCAGACTTGCTGAGGTCAAAATTCGCTATACGGGTTTTGAGACTCATACTCACGGCCGTTCAATTCCTGTTTCAATGGATGATGAAGAAGTATTCACAAGCCTAGCAGAAAAGTTATTTGCCAACAATGTTCAATCCGGTCGAAAAATACGATTGATTGGATTTAGGTTGGGTCATTTAGATACGCCAAGTACTAAACAAACCAGACTATTAGCGCTGTTAGAAGAGGAATAGTTACCATTACTCAAGACTATGCATTGAGGTTAATATTTCGGTAAATTCACGGAGATTTTCAGGAATAACCATGCCACTTATAGGTTGGTTTAGCGAAATGCCATTTTCTTTCTTAGTACTCCAAACCTCGCCATTAAATGTCTGTAAATCAAAGGTTTTGGATTTCAAAAAGTCACTTCTCGATTGGTCGAAATTACCGCTAAAGGGATTGTCTGGAAACTCGTCAATATCAACGGCTGATGTGCCGTAAATGGTTTGTGATATATGATGAGTAAAAAATGGGCAAATCGGGCTGAATGCACTCATAAAATCCCTTACCATTCGGTGAATTGTCCATGCAGCCTTCCCATCACCATCATAAAGCCTTGATTTGACCATTTCTAAGTAATGACTTGGAAGAATTCCCGTACCAAATGTTTTCAATGCTTGAGTTGCTGTATAAATATCCAAATGTTCCCATGCTGTTTTTACTTCTTGCATAACAGTGTTAAATTCATGCAATATCCACTCATCCTCGATGTTTAGATTACTTGGAATGTTATCTAAATCACTAGGTACATCAAACTGAGATGCAAAACGTGACACGTTGAAAAGCTTGGTCAACACTCCAAAATATCTTTGCTCAATCTCTTCTGGATTGATTTGAAAATCATCACCAACTTGGGCATCACATGCTTTCCACAAACGGAAACACTCACTGCCAATTTTGTTAGCTTTCAAATTAACAGTTTTTTCCGGACCCTTCACCTTCCAAGACCCGGTTCTACCACCGGATCCACACTCTAAAACTGAGTCAGCATCTATGCCGTTCCCAAGAGACTTACTCATTTTCCTGCCCCACGGATCCATTCCCAAACCATCAATCCAAACATGTTGGAAACCCGGTTTGTCCAATAGCAATGCTGATTTAAGCAGGGTATAGTAAAGCCATGTCCTAACAATTTCTTTCCCCTGAGGCCTCAGTGCTGTTGGAAATGATTTTTCAAACACCTCTGGGTGATTCAAGTATCCACTGACGAATAGGTTTGAGTTTGAAGAATCCATCCAAGTATCAAATACCTTTTCTTCACCGGTAACGTCTCCTAGAGAATCGCTCATATCTTCATATGAACCTACATCTTGTCTTGATTCTCGATTTAGTACACGGCTACCGGTGGGTGGTTGTTCTCGCCAAGGCTGAACATAAGTTCCTGATGGTGGAACAATGATGTGTTGCTCATCAGCACTATACCAAATTGGTATTTCTGTATGATACCATCGGCGCCTTGAAATAGGCCAATCAATGCTAATATTATCCATCCAATCAAGTAAAAACTGACGATTTCTTACTGGGTGGAACGTTATTTCCTCTATTAGTTGCTTCATCCTATCCTGGATGTGTGTTTGTCTAACATACCATTCTTTGAGAAGGATAATCTCTACAGGATTCTTGCCTCTTTCAGAGACAGGAACTTCTTGCTCTCTTTCCTCAATTTTGTCAATTTGACCATTTGATTCTAGATGCTCAATTATTGCTTTTCTTGCCTCAATTACACTCAAACCAGACCATTGTCCTGCCAATTCAGTCATGCATCCTTCAAGGTTTATTGCCTGGAACGGAGTTAAACCAAGTTCTCTAAAAACTGCAACATCGTTCTGGTCTCCGAACGAACAGACCATCAGTACACCCGAGCCAAATTCAGATTTTACAGAAGGGTGAGTTTTGATTTCAACATATTGCTCTCGTTGTGAAACAGGCAGAGGTAACTTGATTTTTTGTCCGACTAAATGTTGGTATCTATCATCTTCTGGATGAACAACAACAACCCCACACGCGCAGATTAGTTCTGGTCTGGTCGTTGATATAATTAATTCAGAGCCATCATCAAGTACCCACTTCACATCCACTAATTTTGTCTTTCTCTGTAATCTCTCAACTTCAGCATCTGCTATCGTTGTACCTTCAACAGGGTCGTAAATATTAGGTCGCAAGTCCTCAATGATCGTTCCGCTTTTGAATAATTCTACAAATATTGACTGGGTAACAGAACGATAGTCCGGTGCATCGGTCAGGTACTCTTTGTCAAAGTCGCAAGAAAGTCCTACTCGTCGAGCAGTATTCCTCATGGCTTGAGTAAATTCTTCAATAGTTTCCTCACAGAGCTGTAAAAACTCCGCTCTGTCATAGGTTTTCATTTTTCGTTTGGTATTTTTCTCTACGGTAAACTCAATGTTAATACCGTTACGATCAACTCCCCATGGAAAGTAAACCTCTTTGCCTAGGAGTCTTTGAGATCTAGCGATAACATCAATCATAGAATATTGTGCAACGGCGCCAATGTGCCATGTTCCAGATGGATATGGTGGTGGTGTATCGATGACAAAGATTTCTTTCCCTGAATCGGGATTAAAACCATACCTTTTGGTATATTCTTCCGAACTAGCAGAATGTTCAGATTGTATTTTCTTTTCAAGGTCAACAGACCAGCGTTTTTCATTAAGTCTTGGAGTTGGCATGTGCCTCACCGGCCCCATGCTCGTTAACAACACGGGTCCAACCCGCCCACTACTTCCATGATATCAAACCAACGCTTGGCAGAATGTAATGTGGATTTTCTCATCATTATGTCGGTAAACATTTCAAGCGGTACCTTGTGGGAGTCATTGGGAAGGCTATGTCTGATGGAAAGGAATCATCTGAACCATCAATGGAAAGTCGTAAATTTTCCAAGCGTATTGCAGCACTAGCAGATTACAGCAAATCCAAGATACAGTCAGGTGCAGTAGACCTTACTGCAAGGGTTAGAGACTTCCGGGCTAAGTCTGCAATTGATGCAGTATTAGAGGCCCCTGATAGATTCAAACGGGAATGGCAAAAAAATGGAGCAACTGGCGCAATAACAAAATTTCCAATTGCTACAATTGCTATATTTTTGCTCTTAACAGCATTCTTTGTATCCCAATCTGGTTTCTTAGATGACACAAGGTTTGATGACGACCTGGACAAACCGGCTCTAAATGTAAATGGGGATTTAGAAGTCTATCTTCCAGAAGGTAGCCAAGTTGCCGAACTCATCGCTTTAGTTGAAAAAGATTGGTCTACTAATGTAATGATAATATACGTTGAATCCGGAACCAGAAACATTACTGACCAACGCATTTTACAGGAAATGAGTTATGTCGAGAATCAATTAAATCCATATCTTTCGGACTCAGTTAACGATGATGTAATTTACATTTTGTCACTCTCAACGGTGCTCAAAGAAGTCAATTCAAGTGCACCACG
>VMHT01179579.1_pt1 | contig 13266 bp, 17 predicted proteins | sample 4693611 | NCBI WGS metagenome assembly VMHT01 (sample SAMN12280063, study PRJNA550983) | marine metagenome | isolation source: seawater sampled from same location over 5 years 0.02-0.2 micron viral filtrate | place: USA: collected off the coast of southern California halfway between the port... ... | reverse complement strand
GTGAGGATGCCCTCCTCCTAGAGCGGATACGCCCGGTAAGCTAATATTATATCACAGTTCCCATTGCCGGAAGAAAGAGGAACGCAGGCGCTGAGGCCCCTTCCTCGAGGTAGTCCTTCCCAGACCCTCTGGTCTCATATCTAAATTATATCTGAGTTCCTCTTTTCATCCACCCCGCCGCGGCCAAGCCCCCGCGGGGGGCGCCCCCAGTAAGAGGAACTGCGATATAATAGTAGTATGGATAATCAAAACAACACCGATACCGTAACCGTTGGCGAGCTAATGTCTGCCGTCGATGTCATCTGCCGTGCAGCCGCTAACGAGAGCTCGAAGAGGGCTGCGATCGAATGCTTGAGCGAGCAATTCAACCCAGAGATGTTCTCGATGATCGGCGCGGTCAACGATAACTACTCTGATACTCTAGAGCGGATGCGGGAGGCGTTCGGCATCAAGCCCGAGAAGAAAGCATTCTGCAACCAGTAATGAGTGCCAAGTTTCATATATTCAACGCGCCAAAGCAATGGCTGGGTCGATTCGATAAAAAAGTATTCGTTATATATAGCGAGAAAACCCACACCGAGTATTTAATAGACGTCGACGAAGTAATAAAGTTAAAAGACGATATCGAAGTTCAAGTAAGTAGTAAGGTTAAGAGATATATAGATAGCATTTTAGAGCCTAGTCATAAAGGTTGCTAATTAAGATAGTGTGTTGTTGTTGTAGAGGTCGCTTTCGATAGAGAGCGGCCTCTTTTTCTCTGCAACCAAAACCGCAGCGCAGAGGGGTACCCCGCTCAGAGCGGTTACCGTGGGAATACTCTTATATAGAGAGCGGGGGCGAGGCCGGGTAAGGCCCCATGCCATTATTTTTTTGTCGCGGAAAAAAAATATATATAAAGAGGAACGTTCCCAAAAAAAAGCCGCCCCTGTAATAGGAACGACTTTTAATACTATACTTACCGCGGAGCCTCGTATAGATTTTTACTTCTTCAATAGTACTGCTAAGACAAATAGTGCTACTAGTCCGATGAGACCATTAGATCCCCCTATAGTAGAAACTATGTTAGTAACATTACCGATAACGTCTGCTCCGAATAGAGCTCCTTTACCGAATAATATTTCTGCTAATATTGAAATAGAAACTACACCGAGTCCTATATCTGTGATAGCGGTTAGACCGCTCTTTATGTTTGATATTAATTCATTCATGACCAATATTTAATCATTATCTCAAGGAGTTTTTCCTTTAAATTAGTAAAAATACCAGTAACCAGCTGAGAGTTATCTCTCTTTAGTAAAATAAATTACCATTCAATTGAATATATCGAATAAGGTACTCCTATATCTAAATCGGCTTGGCGATCATAGCCTGGGGTGTTCTTACAAGAGGTAAGCAACACAATGAGTGCTATACTAAAGAGTAACTTCACCTTTTTCTATTAAGATATCCCTGTTAGCTAATTGCTCATCAGCTATCTCATCTTTAGATTTACCAAAGTAAGCCACGCCGTAATTGTTCTCTATAAGAAAAGTATTAACATTAGTACCTTCTAGTGTAACTAGCTCACCTAAAATTCTACCATACTTACCTCTACTATCATCGGTCTTGGTTTGGAGTATAATATTTGAGCCTACTGGGCAAAATTCTAACACTTTTTGTTTAGCTAGGTTACCGAATATCTTCTCTACCTTATCTGATGTTCTACTCTCTGGAGTGTCTATGCCATAAAGGCGAATGCGCTGCTTTTTAAGCCATACATTAAAACCTAAATCTATATCAACGTCAACGGTATCACCATCAACAACTCGAGTTACTACTGCTTTATATTCGTACATGTAACTATTTAAGACCATCTGCGACAAATCCGCGCTTTGTTTGGTGTCGGGGAAATTTGCGCGATTACTATAAATAATTGTATGAGTGAATATTCGAAATTATCTAAAGATGAGCTTGAAGAACTTGGCCGTAAGTACGGGGTGGAGTTAGATAGAAGGCTCTTAAAATCTAAAATGGTTAAACAGCTTGAAAAGCATATCTCTTCTCTATCTAAAGATGAGCTTGAAGAGTTAGCAAGAGAAGATGGTGTAGAGCTTGACAAGAGGCTAAAGAAGGAAAAGCTAGTTAAACAAATAGCAACCCCTACTGTAGCAGTTCAAGGCGGTACCAATAGAGCAAAGTGGCTAGCCCAAGCATCGGTGGCAGAAATAAAAAGATGGGAAGAAGATCCCAATAATCACAATCCCGAGCAAGGGAGAGCATAAATAATTATATCATGCCAATAAGAACAGAAGGACTAAATTTTACTTTTCAACAAACATTCAGTGGTGCCGGTGGTCCTATTGAAGATACAGTTAATGATGTCGATACCTTTCCAACAGGGTTATCGTTAGCACAAATGGAAGGTCATCATCTATTATATGATGCACCTAAAGTAAAAAGAGGAGATGCATATGCTTTATCTGCAGCATCATTTGCATTTAGAGGTGCCACTTATACAATGGATTTAAATACTGGTTACGATGGTCAAACATTTGCTATTATGGGACCAGATAGATTTGCAACAACTTTTGTTTATTCAAGTGCTGTTACACCTCAAGGATCTTTTGCAACTTCATTAAGTGGACATTTTGCAATGGGACCAGAACAAAGAAGGCTCTTCTATCTAGGTTACATTTAAGCCTTAATAATAACAATTTTAAAAGTGCAATCATTCCGGAATGATTGCACTTTTTTTATGGGAACTGTGATATAATATAGATGTGATTATTGTTAACTGTAAGTTTAATACTAAAGCAAAGAAACTATTTAAATCGGTAGATATAAAGATTAAGGAACTGGAACGTTTTACAAATTTTATATTGAATGAATATAAAGGAACTAGAAAGATCTGGAACTATGATCTACAAATTAAAACAGTAGATTGTTATTCATCAGGTTATTATTTCGAATGTAATGAGATGGAAATAGGAACTAAAACTACTAAACGTACTATATCTAAGAAAAAAGAATGGTATCTTAGTTCCTATTTTCACGAGCTATGTCATTTTGCTCAAGATAACTTAGATAAAGTTAAAGAGTCTAAATTAGATTATACGGATGCTGATGCAGAAAATTACACTAACAAATATTATAAAAACCCAATGGAGATACAAGCAAGAGAATTTGAGGATAAGTATACTAAGATCTACTTAGAATTATATTCTTAATCTTGTGGCCATAATCGAGCTTTCATATACTCGATATCTTTCTTTATTTCAGCAATATCAACTTCCATTTCTTGCATACTTTCTGTTATAATAAAATCTCCGTTCGGAGTTATAAAATTGCTTACTAATGTTTCGATTTTTTCTACTAATGGTAATAATTCTTTAATTTCAGATTGATTTGATTGAGCCATAAATCGTAAGGCTTGTGCTTCAGTTTCTAAACTTTCAAGTCTTAAAAAAATTATTTGTTGATCCTTCTCATACACTTCTTGTGAAACATAATTACTATTCAACCATAAGGCAGCTAAAGCCCCAACTGCCGCCAAGAAAAAAGAAGCAAAATTAATATTTTCCAATACGGAGCGAAAGAAAGTAATAGGCTTTTCCATTTAATATATTTATTAAATTCTCTTATATTAAATAATAATAATGAGTGATCAATCAAAAATTTTTAATCTTTATGAAAATAATTTAAATCAATCGGCAATTGCTTCGATGCAACAAAGAGATCCTGCTAAAAATTTAAAATATAGACCTTCCCAAGGCAAACCATCATATGGTAAATATGGTGTACCAACCACGTCGCCAGAAAAAATTAAATCAGCTCCTTATGTATCAAATATACATATGGGGGATGAAGAAATGGAACTTAAAGGTTATGGTGTAATTGACAGTGAACAAGCAAGTAAATTCTTAGAAAGAGTTAAAGATGATATACATAATTTGATTGAAAAAAATGTAACAGGTTTAGTATTAAAAAGCAAAATAGATCTATATACAACAGTTATAGAGCAGATGAAGAAAAAAGGCTTGATTTCTTAAGTTCATATGTTATAATTAATATGTGGGTGATATATTAAAATTAAATTGGGATAACGTAAATTTTTTAGTTGAGTGTTTATCAGACCAAATAAAAAGTAAAAAAATCAATTATGATACTATTATTGCTTTAGGTAGAGGTGGTTTAATACCTGGAGCTACTTTAAGTTATAAGCTTGATATCTACAATCTTTATAACTTAGGTATTAGTACAAGAGAAGATGATGGTAAATATTTGGATACAATAGTTTACCAAAAACCTAAAAGTTTAAATAAAAGTTCTAAAATTTTAGTAGTTGATGATATAAACGATAGTGGTAGGACTTTTACAGCGGTAAATTCTATTCTTCAGTCTGAATATAATATAGATAGTGATAATATCTTATATGCAAGCCTAGTAATGAGAGATGGTTCAGAATTTAATAAAAATATTATTTTTGGTAATATTTTGTATACTACCAGTTGGTTACAGTTCCCTTGGGATAAATAATTAAGTGAAGGCTCGACCATTTTATTTCGAAATTAAAGATATGCTAACGCAGTTTGTAGCTGCGTTTGATGATATAGTTATAGGTAGATTTAATAATAGTAGACAAGAGAAGGATAAAATACATGTTAGATATCTATACGCTCCAAAGCAAAGAGTTTTACATGATCTGGTAAATGAAAATAAAACGTTAACCATACCCGCTGTATCAGTTAACGTAACTAATATTTCTAGAGATGTAAATAGAGTTTTTAATAAACTAGATGGGTTTTATTATCAAAGTACTGTAGGAGAAGAACTTGTTTCAAGGCATGTTAAAGCTCCTATACCAATTAATATTAATTTATCTGTATCAATCATAACCAGATACCAAACAGATATGGATCAAATAATTAGTAATTTTGTACCTTTTTGTAATCCATATGTAGTGATATCTTGGAAATTGCCGGAAGACTTTCAATTATCAGTTGATCAAGAAATTAGAAGTGAAGTATTATGGAATGGAGATGTTAATTTAAAATACCCTATAGAATTAAATTCAACAACAAAAGCTAGAATTATTGCTGATACCACTTTTACCATTAAGGGTTGGTTGTTTAAAGATACTGATAACCCTGCAGGTAATATTTTTTATATAGATACAGACTTTCATTCTGAGACTCAATTAGAAAATTATGATAATTTCGAATCTTTATCAGCTAATACATTTACATTCCCAACATCATCTGGTTTAGTTAATACCGTAGAATCATTTACCGTGTCAGGTAACCCGCAAATAACTGGTTTATTTTATAATGGAGTATTATTGCAAGATGATTTAACTATCTCACAATTAGCATCAGGAGCTATTGTACTCAACGGTTCAATGTTTAACCATACACAAAACATTTTATTTAGTTCTAATAACGAGACTGTTTATGATAATTTAACTACTATTACCGGGTTTACTAAACAAGATGATATATCTGGACAGGTAATACCTTTTAATATTATAAACGATAATATAATTACTTTAAATAGTCCTCAGATTACCGAAGGTAAAATTAGATTCATACCTTTTAATAAAGCTGGGTATGATTTTTCAGATTTATCTTATACAGATACTTTATGCGGTAGAGGTTTAAGCAGTACGTTTATTATAGTAGAATAAGTATTAAATAATAATAATGGCCGATCAACAAAATAATTCTGGGACTTCAGGTTTCTTTAAAAATATAGCTAGTAAGCTTCCTTATCAGTCTGTAGATTTAAATAGAGTATTACAAGACTTAAATCCGAAGTATAATACTTTTGAAGATGTGGGTATGAGAAGAGTTGAAGCTTTATCTAAGAACTCTATATTTTATAATAATGATTACAACAATACAGGTTCGGGTCAGATAGCAGTTGATGGTAATTACAATTCATTAGTTTATGCCAATATAGAAGAAAATAAAGGAGGTAGGTTAAGGGACTACCGTATAATGGCTGCCTTTTCTGAAATTAGTGATGCTTTAGATGAAATATGTGATGAATGTATAAACAAAGACGAGGCTGGAAATATAGTAAATTTAACTTTTAGGAATACTGAAATTGATGACGAGAAGCAGCAAATAATTAAAGATGAATTTGAAAAATATATTGATTATTTTAATTTAGAAAAGAAAGGTTTTGAATATTTTAGACAAATATTAATTGAAGGGGAGCTTTATTTTGAGCATATTATACATAAAGGTTATACTAGTGAAGGTATTTTAGGAGCGGTTCAGTTACCTTGTGATCTTATAGACCCAATTTATGATAATATACAAAATATGATCATTAAAGGTTATATTTTACGTAAACCTATTTTTAATGCTAATAAGCCTGAAAAGATAGAAAAGTTTGACTTCATACCAATGGATGAAAATCAAATTTCATATATTAATTCAGGTATATGGAATCAAGATAAAACATTTAGATTACCTTTTATAGAGAATGCAAGAAGATCATACAGGCAATTATCATTAGTAGAAGATGCGATTGTTATATATAGATTAGTTAGAGCGCCTGAACGTTTAGTATTCAATGTTGATGTCGGTAATATGGCACCACCAAAAGCTGAAGCATATCTAAGAAAACTTATACAAGAGTATTGGAGTAAAAAGACTTTTGACTCTAATCAGTCTGGTCAAGTTCAAAAGTTTAATCCTCAATCCATGCTCGATTCTTTCTGGTTTGCTAAGAGAGCTGGTTCTGAAGGCACATCAGTTACACAATTACAAGGAGGGGCTAATTTAGGGGAGTTAGCTGACCTAATGTATTTTGTTAATAAACTATATAAAGCATTAAAAGTTCCTCTTAATAGGCTCAACCCAGATGGTCAGTTTAGTGATGGTAATGAAATTTTAAGAGAAGAATTAAAATTTGCTAAATTTATTATTAGAATGCAGCAACATTTTGCTTCAGGTTTAAAAAATGGATTTATAACTCATTTAAAGTTAAAGGGTATATTTGATGAGTACGACTTAAAAGCACCTAATTTAAATCTGGAGTTTAATGTACCAACAAATTTCTATGAATTAAGAGAAAGTCAGAAATTAGAACTTAAAGCTACAAACTTTAATTCATTAGCATCGAATGAATTTATAGCAGCAACTTATGCACAAAAACGTTACCTTGGCTGGAATGATGTTGATGTAAAAGCAAATAGAGAATTTTTACGTAAGGATGCTGAATTACAATGGGAAATGTCACAAATTGGTTCAGGGGGACCTAATTGGAGAGATCAGTTGGTAGATACAACTCCTCCTGCAGATAGTTTAGGTGGTGGAGATGCAGGCGCTGGGGTGAGTGCTGAGACACCACCTGACTTTGGTGGTGGTGCTGCAGATGTAGGAGAAGCTCCTGCTGATGATGCTGGTTTAGGCGGCGCAGCCGTTATACCAGATGTACCAGATGTTTAAAATTAATTCTCCTGAAGAATTAACGTTAAACGATTACCACCGTCTAATACTTGTATTAAATTAGAAGATGTTGCAGCTCGTTGTTCATTAATATATATGGTTAATAATGCAGGATCACGCGCTATACTTTTTTCTGATAAAGTAACATCGTTACCATATTCATTTCTTACTGTATATTGTGCCACTGCTGATAAAGGTGGTACTACTTTAACTGTTATATCTCCTGATGCCATATTATTATTTATTAACCTAATGTAAATTTATTAAATAATTGTATGTCATTATGTGAAATAGCTCCAATATCTGGCTTTCAGGGTACTAATTTAAATTCAAGAGTTGATACTTTTAATAGATTAAGTGATAGAATATTAAGATCATTAGGTTACCCGTTTACCAATGTAGAAATACATAGAGATAATCTTTACGAGAATATTAATATAGCAATTGAATACTTTACAAAATTTGCTGGTTACACAAAAGAATATCTAATATTTGATAGTAATCTATATCAAAAAGATTATGGTATGAAATTAGATGACCTATTCACTTTACAAAATTCAGATACATTTAAAGATCAAAAAGCTTTAAATACACCTAATAAAGATTTTACTAAAGAAATAGAAAATAACGAAACAGTTTATGTTGCTACTAGTTCTGCTCCTAGCAGTCTATTTAGTTCTTTTTCTGCTTTATCTTCATCGTTAGTTGATGGTATTAGTTCTAATGATATTTTTACTAATACTTTTTATGATGCTATAGTAGAATCAGTATCATCAATAGAGGGTATTTTTAAACCTCAAGTTAAAAATGGTTTCACAGTGCAAGGTTCATTAACTTCAGGTAATGAAACATATACTAATCAACAATATTTTAACAGTTTTGATTACGATACAATGGATTATAGAAAGGTTATGGATGTTACTGAATTTACAGAAGGTTCTACTACTGGTATCAATACATTATTCACTATAGAACAAACATTAGCACAACAAACTTATTTTAGTTATGCTATGGGTAATTATGGGTTTGATTTAGTTAGCTGGTATACTTTAAAGAACTGGTTAGAAACGAGAGAAAAATTATTAGCTCAACAACGATCATATACGTTTGATCCAAGAACACAATTATTAAGAATGTATCCACAACCTAATGCTAGTGATAGTAATGTTAGATTTTATGGTGTTGTATCGTGTTATGTTGAAAGACCTATCCGTGATGTAATTAAAGAATTATGGGTATATCAATATTCTTTAGCTTTAAGTAAAATAGTTGTTGGTAGAATTAGAGGTAAATATACCGGTACTACTTTATTCGGAGGCGGTTCTTTAGATGCTGGTATGTATCAAGAAGGTATGACTGAAAAAGCAAGTTTAGAAGAACAGTTATTAACAGGAGCAGCGCCAGGTCAAGGTGATTCAGACCCACCATTATTCTTCGTAGGTTAATTTTTTATATATGAAAATTAAAAATTGGGATATTTTTATATTCGTTACGGTGTATCACCTTGCTTTAATATGTCTTTTACCAGCGTTTATTGCTACTTTTTCATGGTCTGCAATTGCACTATTTTTTATTACATACGCTATAGGAGGTATATCAATTACTGTTGGGTATCATAGGCTCTATGCACATAAATCATATTGTGCTGGTCCTTTATTTGAATGGGGTATACTAGTCAGCTCAGCACTAGCTTTTGAGATGTCTGCTCTAAATTGGGCACATGATCATCGAAAACATCACAATCACGTTGATACAGATAAAGACCCTCATTCGATAGATAAAGGTTTTTGGTACGCTCATATTTTATGGTTGTTTGATTATAAACGAAATTTTGATAAAACGTTAGTTGCTGATCTTATGAAAAATTCTAGAGTAATGATTCAACATAATTATTACCCATATTTTTTAATAGGGGTAAATTTAATTGTCTTTTTAGTGGGGTGGGGATTAACTGGTAGTGCTTTAGCTTCTTTTTATATGGGGGTTTTAGCACGAATGGCAATGATACATCATTGCACGTGGTTTATTAATTCACTTTGCCATACGTATGGTTCAAAGACTTTTGCACGAGAACTTAGTGCAGTAGATAACGCTATTATGGCAATATTGACTTTTGGTGAAGGTTATCATAACTATCACCATGCGTTTGCTGCAGATTATCGTAATGGTATACGTTGGTACCATTTTGACCCATCTAAGTGGTTAATTTGGTTATCTTCCAAAATAGGTTTAGTTAAAAGACCACGTATTATAAATGAATTAAGTATTCAAAAATCTCTCATTAGCAAAGATAAAAAAATGATATTAGATCATATTAGCGGTGAAATCGATGATTATGCTATAGAGCTTAAACAAAAACTTGAAAGACTTTCTTTAGCTTTTAATAAAAAGGCAATAACTACTAAAGTGAAAATTCGTGAACTTAACGAAGTTAGTAAAGATCGACGAAAAGATTTAATTGATGAGATAAAAAACTTACAAGCTTCTTTGAAAGAAACTTGGAATGAGTGGTTAGAAGTTACCCATGATGCAAATAAACAATATAATTTTATACATTAAAATTATTTAGCATTGAATACTTCAATTAGTTTTTGAATAACTACACTTGCATCTTCTATATCAATAACTTCTTTAGATGAACTATCAGATGTCGTATCAATATCATGATCAGTTTCGTAATCACCATATACATCTTCACCGTCTACGAAAGATAAATCTAATTCATCAGTTTTATCATCATCTATTATTTGAGTTATAGGTTGTGTACACCCGATATCGGTTAAAATAACGCTTAATAATTGATTTGTAAAGCTTTCTTCTTTTGCTCTACCTACAAAATCAATAATTTCAGCTTGTGTAAATTTACCTTTAAGTTCTGAAATTGGAGAGGTAAAACTACCATAACATAATAACGGTAAGTATTTAACAGTTATATCAGCTGAATCCTTTATTAAGTAGAATGCACCTTTTTTGATAATAGTGACACCTGTATCTGGCTTTTCAAAAGCAATTTTAGCAGGTCTCATTAAATTTTTTTGTCTAATATCACTATTCTTAATGATTTTTTCTTCAAATGTCATAACTATATTTATTAAAAAGAATAAAAAATTTCGGCAAGGCATTTTTAAACCTATAAATTCACAAAAATATATAGGTAAAGGTAACCCTACATATAGATCAGGTTGGGAATTAAAGTTTTTTAGATGGGCAGATTTAAATGAAAATATATTAGCATGGGGTAGTGAAAATATTATTATACCTTATTTAAATCCATTAGATGGTAGAGTACATAGATATTTTGTAGATAATTATATTGTCTTTAAAGATAAAAATGGTAATAAAAATAAATTTTTAATAGAAATAAAACCTAGTAAACAAACTTTAAGACCTGTTAAAACAAAATATAAAAAACAAAAAACTATTCTGTATGAACAAAAAATGTTTATACAAAATACAGCTAAATGGAAAGCAGCCAATGAGTGGTCAAAAAGAAAAGGTTGTAAGTTTTTAATCATAACTGAAAAAGAATTAAACATATAATTGAATAATATAAGTTCTTAACTAAATATCCGTATATGCCTTCAGTATGTCAAGTTAATAATGTTAATATAGATTTGGTTTATTCAGATACTATTGAAGAAAATATTATTTCTATTAATTCAAAAAAAGAACTATTTTTTGATGTATATGAGTGTATTATAAACGATGAAAAATTAGTTCTAGAAAAAGTAGGTGATTCAGAACTTGGTCCGAAAGTTTTACTTGAAGTAAATATTGAAGGTAAAAACTATTCTGCAGAGGCTATTTTAGTAGATAACGGTTCAAATTATATTGAATTAAATAAAGAAAATATATATTTTATAAGAACTATACCTGAAGAAAACTTTACTTTACAAGAGAGTGAAATCGAAGAGATTGATATTGATAATGAAGAACAATCTAGTAACACAGAAGTAAATTATGAAAATATTATTGAACATCATGTTAATAATAAATTAATATTTTTACATGAGCTTGAAGAACAATTTGAAGAAAAAATAGTATCGTTAAAAGATGATATTTCAGATAAGTTAGATTTATTTTTTGAGAAATTAGAAGATAAAAAAAAATAATAATTGAAGAAAAGCTAGGAAAGATAACTACCGAGCTTAATGAAAAGTTTATATTACTTCAATCTGAATTACACGGTGTAGAAGATTTTAGTAAAAAAAATATTGATAATATTTTAGAACAAAAGATTACTGAAATTGATAGTAGTGTTAATTTATTTTTAGAAGGTATAACTAAAGAGTATAAAAATAAAATTATTTCCAGTGATAAAAAAATTACTCATAATTTTTTAGAACTAAATTCTATAAAAGATAAATTAAAAGAAAACAATAGTACAACTAATAAAAAATTTGATGAGCTAAATCTTTTAAAAGAGAAACTATTAGAACAAGATGAAGTAGTTTTAAAAAATGAAGAACTTAAAAAATTTATTAACGAAGAGTTTAGTAATATCGATAATAAGTTTAAAAATTTATCTGAAGAAGAAAATAAAAAGTATAATGAATTATTAGCTGCTGTTAGTAATAAAGATGTGGTAGAATATAAAACAATCTTAAAAGAGAAAATACAAGATGTTGAACTTACTCAAATAAAGGAATCTCTACAAGAAGAAATCAGCAGTGCATTAAAAGGTGATATAGTTTCTTTGAAAAGATATGTAGAAATGTCTTCAGGAGGGGGTAGTACAGCAAAACAATTCGCTGCAGGCGGTACCATGGATGGTAATCTTACAGTTGCAGGTGATTTATCTGCTCGAACTTATTTAGGTATAGATATACCACCAGTTAATGGTTTATACTTACCACTCTCAGGGGGGAATTTAACAGGTACACTTTCATCCAATAATACTATTGTTGCTGATACTATACTTGCTACTAATCTTTTATCTGCTACTACTTTAGATATAGGATTTGAATTATCAGGTTTTAATGTTACAGGTAATTTATCTGCAAGTGGTAATTTATCTGCAGCAGATATAAAAGGTACTAAAATAATCTCAACCGGTAATTTAGAACTTGGTGGTAATATTGTAGATACCCATGCTAATGAAATAATAACTGTAGGTGATAATGATATTATTTTAACAGGTAAACATGTTATAGCTGGTTTTGATGTAGGTATAAGAGGTAAACGTGGTAACTGTAAAGGTATTAGCAGCGCTAGTAATAGTACAAATTTAGGAATTTATAACTGTAATATAGAAGCAATAACTTTAGATACTGCAGGTAAAGTTGGTATAGGTACTACATCACCGGGCGAAGCTTTAACTGTTAACGGTTCTATTTCAGGTAATAATAATTTAACTGTTGGTGGTAATATTTATATACCCGGGCAAGATAAAAAGCTTTGCCTTACGAATAATAGTGATATTGAATTTGATGATGACTTTAAAATAACTCACGACGGGCATTTAAAGTGGGATAATACTTCTGCTTTTAAAACAGAGGACAGAACACTAAATAACAACAGTGGTACTGAAGTAGTCAATTTTTCTAATAATGTTGATGTAAAAGCTAACTTAACAGTAAGCACTGGCAATGTTGGTATAGGAACTAATTCTCCTAATAATAAATTAACAGTAGTAGGAAATATATCAGCAACAGGTACCGGATCTTTATCAACATTAAATGTTGTTGATGCAGTTGGTATAGGTACTACATCGCCAGAAGCTAAGTTAGATATTAGTTATTCTGGCTTTGCCGGAAAGTACGCACGAATTAGTAGAGGAACGTCAAATATAGATTTTGATTTAGATGCTGGTGGCGTTTGTATGAAATCT
>VMHT01139197.1_pt1 | contig 13268 bp, 12 predicted proteins | sample 4693611 | NCBI WGS metagenome assembly VMHT01 (sample SAMN12280063, study PRJNA550983) | marine metagenome | isolation source: seawater sampled from same location over 5 years 0.02-0.2 micron viral filtrate | place: USA: collected off the coast of southern California halfway between the port... ... | reverse complement strand
TGGGCAAGTACCTATTATTTCAGCGCTAGCAGAACCAAATGATAATTCACTACCATCAGCTATTGTTGATGCGTTACTTAGTGTTAATGAAGTTGTAGATATTGAAGAAACTGTAGTACCTGTTGGTATTGTGTCTAGTGCGTTTTTAGAAACTACTGTTTGGCCAGGTTTTATATTGGTATCAGCACCACTTAGTGTCACTGAAGCACTATTATTAACAGCACCATTAACAGTTTTGTTTGTAATTTCAGAGATAATATAGCTATTATTGTAAGGTATTTTATTACCTTTTATATTTTCTACAGCACCAACATCAGAAGAGTCAGATGTGCTTACAAAGATGTTTTGAGCCTCTCTATATTCGCCTTTAGGTACCAACCTTTCATCTAGGTCGGTGTTCATCTTGCCCTGTACAAAATTATTTTTTATCTCTGCCATTTAATTTTATTTAATGTGCTTTGTTTTACCTCTCATTACTTGAGTTAACTCTTCGGATTTTAAATTAGATAACCTTAGTTTAGCATTTCTTACAGCCGCTCTTCTTTCTCTTCTATATCTATTAACGATGTATTCAGGTATATTTATTTTAGTAGACAAAACTGCGTATGCTATATACTTATAAATAGCTTCTTCTGCAAATTTATGCACCAATGAATCGTCATCAACATTTAAACCATCAGAAACATATTTTAATGTAACTATTTTATCAGTTAAATTACCTGTAAAGTGTATTTTACCCTGTACTTGATCAATTAAAAAACCACCATTATCTTGCGCTAACGCGGGATCAAGACCGTATCTTCCGCCCATGTTATCTAAGTCAACCGTGTACCAATCACTTTTTTTCATATTACTTTCATCAGTCGTGTTGTCCTGGTGTTTTTTTAATGTTTCTGATTTATTTGCTTCTAGTAATTTACCATTATCATCAAATAAATAACTAAAATCATTGTCTTGTAATATAGAAACCGGGTTACTTGATTTACGTATAGGAAATAGTATATACTCATGACCATCATCTCCAACCCATGATAACTTAACATAATTAACATAATCATGCGGTAAAGTCATAGCGAGGGATGGTGGTACTTCTATTTCTTGTGATTTATGTGACTGCAGTGTATCATAGCTTAATTCTTGTATACCTCTTTGCGCGTGAAATAAAACATCAGTTCTACTTACATTTTTTAATAGTTTACCATCACCAACATAACTTATCATAAAGTTTGTTACAATATCTTTTAGTTTTATATTTTGATATGTACCATAAGCTGCTTCTTTATTATTCGCTTCTATTTTAACAACAGTGTTAAGCGCTGGTTTATATGATGCGCCAAACGTTACCGCGTTGCTAGCGTAAGTATATCTTGTTACAGCTTCAGTATTACTTTGTAAAACATTATCTATATAAACAGCAATATCACCTATAACACTTGGTAGTGGATCAAAAAAACTATCAGTTAGTTTAAACTCAGCGTTACTTGCATCGGTTTGTCTAAAACTCTGTGTTTGCTTATAATAACCTTGTGGTGTTAAGTTTGTTAATGCCATATTCTTATTGTTTTACTGCTTCGTTAGCTTGTGATATTTGTGTTGTTAATTGCGTTATAGCTGGATCTTTAATAGTAACACCAGCATAACCAAGTATTGTTAATATTAACATAGTTTCTTCAGATGGATGTAACTCAAAGTTTGTTGATCCTTGCGTTGTGCTTGCGTATAAATCTTCTGCTCTTAAAGTTATTTTAACGTTAGTTGAATTTATTACACTACCAGCGGCGTTTGCTAAAGTAAACTCATCACCAATAGCATAACCAGTACCAGCAGCATTTATTTTAACATTAGTTATGGTGCTACCTGATGCCGTGATAGTAACGTTCATACCAGTACCTGAAGATGTGCTTGTTATTCCAGTTGTACTGTTTTGAAGGTCTATTGGAAGATCACCATTAGTTAAATCTGTTGCGTTAGTAGATACAATACCAATTGTTCTATTTCCTAATACACCACCACCATCAACATATGGGTTTGAATCATATATACTAGTACCATAAGTAGCATTAGTTGAATAACCCCATCTAGGTGTGTTTGGTACTTTCACATATCTTAATGTAGGTGTTGCTATAGATATCGGATCTACAACAATAGCAGAGCTTGTTTTATGATATACCGGAAAACTTGTAGTTGGTTGCGTTAATTTAGATGATTTTAAGTATGATAATTTGTTTTTATCAACTCTTTCTATAACCGTGTTATCTTTTGATATGTCTATTATTTTATAAACATCAGTAGGTAGAGTACCTTGGCCAGTAGTATTATCTACAGTTATTGAACTTTCTTTATAAAAAGCATCAATTTTTTCTCTTGTTTTGTCTGGTAAATTAGCGTAACCTTCACTTACAGCTCCAGCTTCTTCTAATCTAATTTCTTTATTATATATGGCAAATGCTTGATCTAATAGAGTTAACTGTGCTTGCTTAGCCATCCTGTTAAACTCATCAGCAGTTAAATAGCCTCTTTGCTCTTTATTTAAAATTGATAATACAGATTTGTATACGTTATTTACGTTTATTGCCATAACTTATTTTTTATATAGTGTAGTCACTCAATAGAGTGACTACTCTATAAAGTGATTAATTATTTTAATCTTTTTTCTATGTTTTTATAAACTTCCATACCTTCATCAGTCTTAAAATAAGCTGCTAAAGCAGAATATGGATGCTCATCAAACGGGACTGTCATAACTTTTCTTTTGTTACTAGCCCAAGTAAATTCTCTTTGATCTTGCGATAAGCGTAATATATCTGCTTCTACCGCTTTAATACCAAAGTTTCTAAGTTCAACATTGTCGTCTTTCATTAAATCAAGAAATAATTCTGGGTTTTGCTTAGCAAATACTAAAACATCTCTTTTTATTTCTTTAGATGTCATGCTAGCAACTGAACTACCCTGTTCAACTCTCAATATAGCTTCAGCGTGATCAATATCTAGATTTTTAGCAGCAGTTAATGCTTCTATTTCCATTTCTAGTATGTCTAAATCGCTTACAGCTTCTGCAACACTATCGTATTCTGTGTAAGTTCTATTTTTATCTGGATGATAAATTGATAAAAACTTTTGAAGTGTTTGCTTTTCTTTTGGAACAAATAAAGTTCCATCTCTAAATATAATATGTGATAACCTAACTTCACCCTTCATTTCGTCAACAAATGGTGTCTTTTGGTTTTCACAGTATTTTATCTGTCTCTCGTATCCCATTTCCTGATCGTAATAAAGCATATTTTTGCTTTTTAATATATGAACTATCGGTTTATCATTACCTGTTAATTCATATAATCTATCTTTTATCTCCCACTTGGGAGCTTTTGTTTTTGTTTTTTTCATGATATAATATAATAAAATTTTAAAAATAAAAAAGGGTTAGAGTGCCGAAGCACCCTAACTCTTTTAATAATGATTATGAGTTAAATAACACGAAGTTATTTGCAGCTTGTACTACTAAGCATCTTTCAGATAAATAGTGTACTTCCATCTTATCATCTCCAGATGTAGCAGCTCCTACAGAACCAGTAACCCAAGTTTTCATCTTTCTGTTATCTGTTTCTGAAGCTCTATATCTTACGTGTAAGAATGGTCTTCTCATGTTTCTACCTAAAGATTGATCGTAAACTGAAGTAGTTCCAGCTGGTATTAATACACCAGCAACTCCACCTACTAAACCTCTAGTAGAAGCGTCATTTAAGTATTTCCAGTCAGTTTTATAGAAGTCATAAGAACCTCTTCTAAAACCAGTGAAACCTAAGTTAAGCGCCATGTCTTCTGAATTATTGAATAATCCATATCCTAAACCACCACTAATATGTGGGTTTAGACCTGCTAAAGCGTCGTCAACATTTATATTTGAGTCTCTATCTAAGAAAAGAGTATTTTCTTCAATAGAACCTTGCTTATCTAGCTCTTTTAATAGAGTAGTAAAATCAGTAATTGTCTCGCCAACAACGTCAAACATTGTAGCTGCAGTAAGACCTCTTTGATTTATTTGTTTAAATAAACCATCAGATCCCGCTGGAATATCAGCGTCCGCACCACTTGCTGAAGCCTCAGCTTCAACCATTGCCATTTCTAAATAATCCTCATATCTCTTTCTAGTATCAGCCTCAGACTTAACGTACCATAAGAAGCCGTTTTGTCCAGCTTCGCCAGAAACCTCAACCCAACCAATTTGAGCAGCGTCAGATCCACTAATTTCAAAGTGGTCCTTGATGATCATTGGTGAGTTTTTGTATGATTGAAATTTAGGTTCAACCGCTTCTGCCATAGAAGCTGTACCTTTACCAAAGTCAGATCCGTATACAAACATTTTAATAGTTTGTGTAGCGGCACCGCCTGAAATTGTATTAGAAACGTTAGTAACGTTAGCAGCTCCGTAAGGCTTAATGACTGGTGAAGCACCAGCAGTCTTAACATATGCTTTAAATACAACTCCTCCAATAACGCATACTAAAGTATTACCAACTCTTAAAGAGTGATCAATGTTAGCACCACCTGTGTTATCAATATCTTTGATAGCTGTGATAGCACCAGTTGCAATAGTACATGTTGCTTGGTAAGCGATGTGAAGTCTACCTTGTTCTGACCAAATTACTTGATCTGAAGTCATAGCTTCTTCTGCGCTTAAAAAGTCTAAGAAACCGCCAATAGAACGATCTCCATATTTTTCTACTTCTGAAGCATAAAGCTCAGGTAGATATTGTTTTGTCCATCCATCACTTCTGATGTCTAGATAATTTGAATTAAGAGTGACTTTACCAGTTGCTGGTGTTACAATACCAGCGGCAGGTATACCACTTCCAAAACTTACATTTGCCATAGTTTTAAATTTTTATAGTTAATTAATAATTTTTAAGTTTAAATTTTAAATTAGAACTATCGTCTCCACTCACCACTTTATATTTCATACCATCAGACTCAACTGTGCTAGATTTTCTTGGATCCATATTAATATTTTTTGAATCCATATTAACCTCTTTTACTGCATCAGCCTTACCTTGTTGGTAAAAGTGATTTGCGATAGCGTCAGCATTTCTAGCAGCAAATAATGCTTTGTGATAACCTATGGCGTCATCTAGTAAATTATCGTTACTAACGTACTTACTAAATGCTTGGATTAAATCACTCTGCGCTTCTTTATTTGCGTTAACATCGTTAACATTATAACGATATTTTTTATCACCAACTTTAAACTCAAAACCTTTGAATTTATTATTAAAAACTTCGTTAGTCTTTTTTTCGTAGTTTGCTTGTTGCTGTGACGTTAGTTTTTGCATTTCATCTTGCTCTTTATTGTAGCGGTTAAAAAAGTCCATAGCCTTTTTCGCTTCAGGTGTTAATCTTGAGCCCATTTTGACCTCTTCATAATACTCACCTTTCATTTGCTCTAAATGGTTTCTAGCTTTTGCAACCTCTTCTTTATAAGCAAGTTGTTTGCGTTTTACATCCTTTGCCTCATCTATCTCTTCGTCGTATGAAAATGAATCTTCCATTAAGAAGTTTCTTTCATCCTGAGATAAGTGTGGTTTAGTTTGTCGATAATACTCATTTAATAAAGTACCATCATCGGTTTTTGAATAGTCCGCATTGAGCCTAACGTAGTCTTCAAGCGTACCGCCAGTTTCTTTCATAAAGTCCACGACTTTTTGAATGTTGTCTGGCAACTCCACCTCTGGAGAATTATTTTTAATTTCTTGTACTTGCTCTTCAACAACTTGTTTTGTTTCCGGTGTTGTTTCTACCTGAGGTTCTTCATCAGTTATTTCCTCTATAACTGGTTGTTCTTCTTTATTTGTTTCCTCAGTTTTAACTTCTTCAACAACTTCTTCTTTTACTTCTTCTTTTACTTCTTCTTTTACCTCCTCTTCGTTGTTTTCAGTTAAGTTTACTTTAAATGTACCGTCTTCCTGGAAGCCAGTATCTTTTTTAGGTTCTTCAACGGGTTTTTGTTCAACTTTAGTCTCTTCAACTTTAGTATCAACAACCTCTTCAACAACCTCTTTTGCTTTCTTTTTTCTAGCCATAATATAATATTATAAAATTAATAAATTTACCTAGGGTCAAATTGCTCTAGGTCAAAGCCACCTAAATTATCAAAGCCCGCAGACTCAAACTTTTTAGCTGGTAAATCTTTTTTTCTTTGTTCTATCATTTCAGACTGCTGACTAGCTTGTATTCTAGTTCTTTCATCTTTACGATCTTCTTTACTGTTCTCTCTATCTTTAATCACTTGTGAATCCATTTCTTTAAGCTTTAAGTTAAGGTCAAATTCATGTTGCATAAGTTCTTTTTTAATCATTGCTTCAGTCTCCATTTTTTTAATGTCAAACTCCAACTGTGCTTGGTTAATCTGCACTTTACTTTGCGCTATACCCTGTTGCTTTTGTATTTCAGCGGCAGCAGAAGCCTCAGATGACTGAGCGTTAGCTTGCGCTTGTGCTTGTATGTTCTGTTGTGATATAGCTTGATCCTGCTCTATCTTTTGTCTTCTTCTTATTTTTAATAACTCGTTAGCTAACTTTAAATTTTTAACATCACGAACATCAATAGCGTCTTCAAGAGATATTTGCTGTTGTTGCAATGCTACTTGTATATTATTTTCAAGCATTTGTTTTTCCTCATCATCTGGCGCTAGTTCTATAAATATACCAAAATCATGCAAGTGAAGTTCTTTTACCTCATCTAACGTAGCTACATTAAACCTACCTAACGAATTAACAAACTGATTTTTTGTATTTGAGTATTCTAACACGTCAGATATTCTCAATGAACAAGCTTCAGCTGTTTTTAAACTTAAGTATAAGCCAGCTTGTAACACGTGTCTTGTAGCTGTATTGCTATTAGCAGCAGCTAGCTTTTGTACACCTACTAAAGCATTTTTATCTGGTGTACTACCATCTCTAGCCTCGTTTAATCCAGTTACATCTCTCATCATTTGTAAGTAATAATTGTAAGACTGTATTAAAGCTCCTAGCTTACCACCCCCAGAACCACTTGTAATTTCTTGTATAGGAACTTTACCAGCGTTAAACTCACCGTCCTGTGTCATTGATCTACCGATTACACTACCAGTTTGAAAGAACATGTTTAAAGCTTCTTGTGGGTTATAGTTTGTGCCGTTACCTAAGTCTATTTCAGCAAGGCCGTCAGCGTCTAAATAAACACCATCAGGAACCATTCTAGCCATAACTTGCTGTAACTTTAGGTGCGTTAATTGAATCATATCCGCAAATGTTGTCATTCTGCCGACTAGAGATTCAATTTTACCTTTATACATCCTAGGTGCAGCAATACTATAACTCATTTGCACTTTGGTTATGTCCGACTTGGGTCTAGTCATATTTTCAGCTAGCTCCCATTTTAGTAAGCTATCGTGCCCCACAACCTTAGCACCACAGTATAAAACCTCAATAGCTCTTGATGATTTTGAAAACCTATCATTATCATCTGCTTTAAAATCGCCTGGTTTTTTTATTGCCTTTTGAGCTCCGCTTGCTGTTGTTTTTACTTTATAAGCTTGGTTTTTAAACGTTTTGTATTCAAAATATAACACATCAACAATACCTTCTTGTTGGTCTGACGTATAATATCTATTTCTTTTATATGTTGTTTGACCGAGCTGCTCCATTTTTTCTAAATCTTCTTGAGATATATCAGGAAACTGCTTTTTAAGCTCAGGTATAGATATTCTTCTTACCTCACCAACGTAATATAAGTCATCAAAGTAAGGTGACTCTGTATAAGAGTACACGATGTCAGAAGGATCTACATATTCTATTTTAATACCTTCAGCTGTATTAAAACTATTTTTAACGCAACCTATAACTAATACCGTTAAATCATAGTCAACTCTTTTCTTTAGATTTTCATACTTTTTTAAATCAAACAAGTTTGATAATGCTTCTTCATGCGCTATTTCTATAGACTGTTTGTAATTTAGCTGCATGTGAACTGATAACTCTTCATCGTTAGCAGGTAGTTCTTCAGGGTTGTTTTTGAACATATCTACTCCAGTGTTATCTAGCAAAGTTTGTTTAAAGTCTTTGGTCTTCATATCCTCAACAACACTATTTATATAGTCAGTTCTTTGTTGTAATGAAGATGGATCTTGTGAGTATGAGTTTATTTTATATACCCTTTCACCAATGCCGTTAACTACTATATCTACAAATTTTGGGATTATTGGAACTGGTTTCCAGTCTAAATTAAGGTAAGATAAATCACCATTAATAGATAATTCATCTTTATATTTTTGAATTGATTGTTCGCCTCGAGCATATAATCTAAGTTTGTGAAAATTATCACGCAGTGTATAATATTTTGCGTTATGTGAATCTTTTTTAAACCACTCTGATTCTATAGAATTTGCAACTTGCATACCATATTCTAAACTACTCTTTTCTGAGTCAGAAACAGCTTGGCTGGGAAAATACGTTTTTGGTTGTTTCTTTACCATTTTTATTATATTATTTTTGATCTTGTTCCACTATTTGCATATCTTGCAAAACTTATATTTACTTTTTGTTTATCTACTTTAGCATTTGGTGTATATAAATGTCTATTGCATGCCATTATTGCTAAACCACTACTAATAGTTGCATCAAATTTTGTTCTTTTGTTTATATCAAACTTAGACCAATCATTCAATGTTCCATTAAAATACATATTACCATATTTTTCATCAGACTTTAAACCTACATGCTCCTGTATGTACATTTCAATAGCAGCAGCGTGTGCTTGTTTAATGTCTTCACTAGTGTTTGGTATACCACCTATTTCTTTTTCTGTAACAGAAAGTTTGTTCCATGTTTTATCGGGTCTGTTCATTGAGTAGCCTCTATAACCCCTACGTTTCAAATGATATAGTAATCTAGGTTTATTATTTTCTGCTAATATTGGCATACCATAAAATACTAAAGCCATTAAAACATCTTCAAAAAACATCTCAGCTGTCGCTGGTCTAGCCACATATTCTAAAAAAAATTGACTAGGTGGAGCATCTTCCATGCTAAATTTAGTTAAACCATGCAAAGCGCCTTTTGAACCTTTGCCATCAACTGTTCCTGATATGTCATAAGAGTCACATCCAAATGCTCCCATATGCTCATTACCAGGGCACTTAACGCCATTATTGTTCACAACTCTGTTTTGTAGTCTAGCTGGCGGCACCCATGACACATTAAATCTACCCTTTTGATCGGGGTAAAATATAACTTGCGTGTCTTTTATACCATTAACCCACTGAAAATTACCAGTGGACACACTTTGGTTTGTTTCTTCGTTATAATCTATTTGGTCGTATATTCTTGCTAAGTTAAATACACTATTTTTAGTTTCATCTCTAAAAGCATGTTCTTCGCTTCTAGGAAACTGGCGGTAAAACTCGTTTAAGCCATCCTGGTCGTTTTTGAGCCCTTCAGCTTCGTTTTGCCAGTGATCAATAACGCCTGTGTCAATGACATCGCCATGTGGACCAATTGCTTCTTTTTCTGGACTTTCAAAGACAGGTACTCCATATTCATCAATGAAACCCTCATAATTCCACTCCATTGGTATAAAAAAAGAGTAAAGACCCGAATTAGTTTGACCATTTCTGTTTCGTTTGGTAACATCTGAATTATAATATAGTTTTTTAAAATTATCACCCCCTTTATCTAGTGCGTTACAGGTTGAACCCATCATACACTTACCTATAATTCTACTACCTAATCTTAGAGTTGTTTTTGTTACCCTCCAGTTATTTAATATATTATCTGGTCTTTCCCACTTGCCTGATTCATCGTGCGCGAGAAGCTTTAGTTTCTCACCGTCATATGAATTATCACCGGTATTTTTCCAATCGATAGTCGTATCAAGACCGGTAAGTTCTTCTGGTTGATCACTGGCAGCTGTGGTAAGTTTTCTTCTTGTAAGCTTAGACGCAGGTACTCTGTACGCAAGTTCTGTCTTCGGCCTGTCCATTCCATCCTGTATAGGTTTGAAAAAGAAAGGATAGTTGACCGATATTGGTACAACTTTGTCTGTGAACATCTTTTTAGCATCGGCACCAGACTTAGATAATATACCGAATCTCGCATCTGATGATATTGTGGCAAGGTTAACGATTTCACCTGAGGCCATAAACGAAAAACCAGATCGTCTGTTTTTGAGGTAGCACATGCCATACGATCTAACATCCGCTTTGCAAGCTTCCCAGAATATAAAGAATAATCGATTTGCTTCTCTAAAATCAGGGTGTCCAACGTCAATCTTTGACCATTGGAGGTACATGTAATGAGTACCAGTGATATAAGTAGGAACACCTTTGTTATAATACCAAAACCCTTCATCTCTTCTTGTAAACTCATCCTCTATATAATCAATGTATTTATTTTTAAACTCATCAGGATAATCTCTCCAGTCAAATATTGTTTTTATTCTATTGAGTTCTTTTGGATAAGAAGATACTTCCCACTTATCACTTTTAAATTTCTTTATTTTTGCAGGTTGTTTTGGTAATGCTATTTTTAGATTTTGTATTTCAATAATATCACCTATTTGCCCCGTCTTGCTTATGACCACAATATCATTTTCTTTATTGTAACCATACTTCCACTTTTTACTTTTATTAAGTCTTTTAAGCGTATTAATTCTTACTGGCTCAACAACTTTATATAATGTCTGTTCGTACATTACTTAGATCTTTTCTCTGCAAAACCGCCAAAAGCTTTTGGTTGGGTTTCTTCTTTTGCTTTACCATCTAACATTGCCTTTTCCTCGTCAATGCGGTTTAATATTTCAAATGCATCAAATATCGCTAGCTTCTTCGTTGCAGCTGCGTTTTTTAACCTGTCTGCAGAAACGTCATCGTCACTATCAACTATTTTTTCTTTAGCAACTTTTATAAGTTCATCAACTGCTCTGTAACCAGCTTGGATTATATTCTTTTTCTTGTCCTTGGTATTCATATTTAATTGTAATTTCACTTGTGTATACCCTATATAGTCTCTCGCGCTCTATAACGAACTCGTATTCACTGCTAGGTGTAAACCCTATTAAATCACCTTCTGTTAATCCTGACTCACCTAAGAGCTTATTAGAGTATTTTAAAACACCAACCAATGGTTGTTCCGTACCGATATCTAAAGCGTTGTATGAGTGTATTGGTTTTACAAAACAATATTCATCAGGCGCTTGCCAATGATTACTTGATTTATATAAAAATATTTGGTCTAATGTAATTTTATAAGTTATGTCATCAACAAAATTAGAGCTGTTTTTTTCAGTACCCCGCGCATCATGCCAACGTCTAAAAACATTATGGTGAACAATTACAGTATCTCCAGGTTTTATATCTGTTTTAACCAAACTTGGTGTTGATATTACTTTTGCTTCTCTATTTATATATTGATGATTAAAAACTTCTGTATTAACAACAAGTTCTTTGTCACCAATTTTTTTAGTATTATTATATCTTTTACCTATTGGTTCTATTATAAAGTCATATAAACTTTTCATTAGTACTCTAGATTATACTCTACAGATACAGCCATGTTTTTGTTAAAATCTTTCCAAGGTATAACATTGTTATCCTTTTTGATATAAACGCTGAACTTGTCTGTTTCTTCAATTATATCGCAAATGACGTGCCCGCCGTAGACCTCTTGGCCAACGGCGTAATGCATTGCGTCATTTTTATAATCTTTACCGATACTAATCTTGCGTATCAGCTTCATCTTCCACGTTTTCAGGAAGTGGTGCAATAGATCCGTCTTGTATGTTAATACTTACTTTTCCATACTCCTCTTCTAGTTTACCTTGAAACTCAGTTAACTCAGTTTGCATTTTTACTACAGCGTGTAGTAAATTATGTTTTTGAGATTCTAAGCCACCAAGCTGTAATTGTGCTTGGTTAATTTTGTTAACGTGTCCTTGAAGTTCTTTTAATTGTTCTTCAGAGATATTTTTCACTTCTTTACTCATAATTAATTTAATTTAATTGTTAAAAATTTACTTTAATATTATTACATATAATATAACAATATTAAATAGCTATTGTCACCGCTACTAAGCGTCTGCCATACCTTTATAAAGATCCATTGCTTTTGCAGCAACGTAAGCCTGTTTTACAGGGTTTTTAGCGCTATCTTTCAAGTCCATATCAAATGATCCACTTATTGAGCAGATGTGGTTGTTAGGATTTGCATCTCTAGCAGCTTTATCTTTATAAACATTTGCGTGCCAATTTCCAATTGTAATTTGTGTCCACCTATCAGCTTTCACTTCAGGGGTTTTGATTGTACCATCAGAATTGTACACAGCTGCAGTCTTTACGTAATTCTCAGAATTGCTACTACAACTCCAATTTACGCTTGATATTTTTACATACGCATCTGCTACCGCGATGCCTTTGTAATCATATGATCCTTTTAATGCCATGTTTTTAAATTTAAAGGTTAAACAAATTAGCTGTTGCCAGCTAAATATCTTATTACTTGTTTTCGAGTGCTTTTACTCTAGCGAGTAAATCTTCGTTTTGAGCTTTTAGTTCTTGTACGGCTTTTACTAACGTAGCTGTTATTGCATTGTAATCTACAGACTTATGATCATCAAGCTCACCCTGTGTGATCCATTTAGAAACTACAGCCTCAACCTCTTGAGCAACAAAGCCAGTGTGCACGTCATCTGTTGAACTATTGATCCAATTAAAGTTTCTTGGTCTTAGTGATGTTATTTCAGATAAACCATAATCAGAGTCTACAATATTCTCTTTTAATCTTTCATCTGAAATAGCTGAATAATTCAATACAAAAACACTACCACTGTTACTAGCGGGTCTTATATACCAATCACCATTTGATCCATAATGTATGTGTGAGAACGTACTACCTTTACTACTATGTGGTCCAAGTCGAACAGTACCATCGGTGTTATTATTTCCAAAAACTTGCAACGTTGCTTTTGTATTATCAGCATCAACACTTGTACCGATGGCTAATACAGGCTCGGATGTGTTTCCCGCGTCTAACTCCATTATTCTTGTTGTGCCATTATACCAAGCAAAATCTCTACTATGTGTGCCAAATTGATATTCACTGTTTTGCTGACCTATGTGTCCATACGCGTCGTAATCACTCGTTGATCCAAACTCTATCACTGGACCGCCAGAGTGAGCTGAATCCATAATTATTTGATAGTTATTTAATGATCTTACGTAACCTGTTCCTGTTAATTGACCT
>VMHT01098458.1_pt1 | contig 13269 bp, 11 predicted proteins | sample 4693611 | NCBI WGS metagenome assembly VMHT01 (sample SAMN12280063, study PRJNA550983) | marine metagenome | isolation source: seawater sampled from same location over 5 years 0.02-0.2 micron viral filtrate | place: USA: collected off the coast of southern California halfway between the port... ... | reverse complement strand
AAGATAAAGTAGAATCTATAACTAAACTAGATACCTTAACAAATAAAATGTTTCCAAGCTTAGGAACCGAAAACCTTTCTGCAGAAGATTCAGTCAAACTAGATGAATATGGAAAATTTTTAGAAGACAATACACAAATAGAGTTTACGTATAATGGCGTTACAATAACAAAAAAAGATATAGAATCCAACGCTGGTAAAAATTATGATAACAATGTATCAGGTTATAAGAAAACTATAAAGATACATCAAACTAATGCGTCAGGAATGGTAAAAAAAGCAACCAATCAAAGAATTATTAATAGCTCAATTGAAAGTTACAATGAACAATCTGCATCTGGACAAGATCCAAAATATGTATTTGGGCAAAAGTCAGGAAAAGATAGACGTAAGCTTGCATCTGAAAATGAAAGACAGTTGTATAATAACTGGATGTCTAAACAAGCTAGCAATGGTGTTAAGTTTGATGACATTGAAAAAAATGCAGAAATAAAAGCTGAATGGACTATTCATAAATTAAAACATGGTTTAATTAACGAAGAAACATATAACACATATGTAGATAAAATAAATTCTAGTAAACCTGATGATGTATTAGACATGTATCAAGGTAGAATAATAGAATTTTTTTTCCAGCAAAAAGATAATTATAAACATACTAATGAGTTTAATAAAAAAATTAATGATTTATATTCTAATTTACTTGGAGCAACAGCAGGAACACAATATACAATTGTTGAACAATATTTAAACCCAGATAAAAAAGTAGACAAAGCATCTATAGTAGAACTATTAGGCATGCAAACGAATACAGATTTTCAAAAACCTAAACAAGTAAACGATATAATAAATAAAGCTATAAGCGAGATAGCTGGAGCAAGATATACTGATGATGTAATGTTTAGCACAGTAGCTGTTAATAGAGTTATGTCAAATGTTTATAACGGTTTAGATAGTCAAGGACTAAAATTAAGTGAGCAATACATAAAAGATTTAACAAAAAGAGAATTGACATCATTAGATAATACAGCCGAATGGGGATACAGTAGATTTAGTATACCTGTTTCACAAACAGTAGTATCCTCGGACACAAACTACTTTGACGATTCTCAAGAAACATTTGCAAAATATCCACCAGAAAAAAATTATCAAGAAAATTTTGCAACTATTCAACAGTCTAAATATACCTACAAAAGAATGACTGATAAATATAAAGCATTTTTAAACAGACCTCAAAACGATAATATAAAAAAAATGTTTGGCAAAATGGATTTTGGATCATATCAAAATCCAAACCTAAGACTAAGAGGACGCCTTAAAGACAACAACGAAGTAGAGTATATAATGGTTTATTATAAAGATGGAATACAGTATACGCTAGAAGATGAAAACAATAGAGTTCTTACTTTTGATAGTAATGATTTTGAACAAAACATATTAGAGCCAGATACTAATGAGTGAAGAATATAAATTTAGACAAGACACAAGTTATACAAAACCATTACAAGAGCAATCATTTACTGCTGATGTAGTAGATGAATTTTGGCTTACTTGGATGGGACAAACAATTGATGATGAGTTTGTAAATCAGGGTGTATATAGTAAAGACTTCGACAAAGACTATAATCCATATGACGTAGACAACATATCTGGTTATGAAAAATATGCAGATGAATTTTTACAAGTTAGAAACAAAGAAGAACATGATTTTTTAAAAAGAAAAATAGAAAGAAACGAAGCACGTAGAGAAAGACTTGATTCTACAGAGCGTAACATACTACCAGCTTTAGTTGCAAATCTTGTAGATCCAATTAATTTTATACCAGTACCTTTCGTAAAAGGAGCTACCTTTTTATCACGTGCTACTAAAGGTGGCTTAGCTTCAGCAGGTCTTGTTGGTGCAACAGAACCTATAAGACATTCATATGATCCGACTGCTACTAACGAAGAAACAGCAATGTATGTAGGTAGTGCGTTTTTTCTAGGTGGAACTTTATCTGGCTTTCTTGCTAAACGTACACCAGCAATTGCTAAAGCTACTAAAACAGAAGATGGTGGTAAAGGTATTATGGACAATGTTTTTAGTGCATTGTCAGAAACTGAGGGAAAAATTATATGGGATAAACAAAATATCAAAATTAGAAATAACAATGTAAATCTAATAGAGGGTAATACAGATATATTTTTAGATTCAGCTGGAAGAATGTTTAACAAAAATGGTAAATATAAAAACGAAAAAAAGGTTACTAATTTAGATCCAGTTATATTTGGTTTTCAACAAGGCAATGCTACTACATACAAATTCTACAAACCTATACAAATACAAAACATAAAAGGCAAAGACACTATCATAATAGATACAGCATATTTACGAAAAATGTATGATGAAGATACATTTATATCTTTAAACGACAGACCAGCGCCGGGACAAGTAACTAAAGATATAGGTAGACATGTAAAAAATTCAGATGATTTAATTAAATACAACATAAGACGAGAGATAGAATCTTTATCTAATAAGCAAAATAAAAAAGAAGTTACTGTAGATTACAATGGCAGATTAGATAAAGAAATTTATGATAAAGACAATATGGCTGTTGAGAATTATTTAACAGACACAGGCAATATTCCAGTAGTAAAACAAATATTAGATCAATTAGATAAGTACACCGATACAGGTAAAGTTGTACAAACATTAAAAAAATACAACGCAAGATTACAAGAAAGAACAGGCAGAGAAATATTTGAATTGATAGGTGACTATGGTGCATCAGTACGTGGTGCTACTGCAAAACCATCTGCATATATGGAAGTACAAACTAAATGGCAAATACACTTACAAGATTCATTTAAAAAACTAGATGAACATTTTGTAGAATACATGACAGGCAGTAAAGATAGTACAAAATGGATGGGTTTTAACTCTACAGCTTATATGTTAAGACGTGGTGAATGGGCTAGAAATTTTACTAGAGATGTAGCTCCAACAAAAGCTGGTGCAAAAGAAAAATCATATGAACAATTTATGGAAGATGTGTTTGATGCAACTGCAGATATAAAAAAATACAATAGTCCAGATATAGAACCAGCTGTAAAAAGAGCAGTAGATGATGTAAGACGTTATTTTAAAGCATTTAGAGATGAAGCATCAGAATTAGAAATGTTTGCTACACAAAAAAATATTAAAAAGAAAATCGCTTATAAAGAACAACTATTAGAAAAAATAAGCAAGTCTAAGTTTAGAACTAAACATAATTCAAAAAAAATAAAAAAAGAAATAGATGAGTTAAATGAACAACTAGAAGAACTAAGTGAAGATATATCACCAGCATATACACAAACAGATGAATACATAACACGTTTTTATGACAGAGAAGCAATACTAGATAACCCAGATAAGTTTAAAAATATTATTAGAAATTGGTATATAACTCATCCTAAAAAAAATCCTAAGATGGATTTAGATGCACGTGTAAATAAAACATATGAACGTGTATTACAAATGGCAGAGCAAGGCGATACAGATAATATTTTATCAATGAGAAATACTGATGGCACTTATAAAGCTGGAACTAAACCATTAATGCAAAGACAATTGTCTATACCTACAAAACTATTAGATGAATTTGTTATAAAAGATCCCAGAGTAATAATGACGCAGTATAACCAACGTATGGGTACAGCTATAGAAATTACTAGAAAGTTTGGTGACAGACATATGGATGATTTTATAACACAAAAACATTTTGATTTGATAGAAGATGGCGTAGCAGAGGGCGACATTAATGAAATATTAAATGCGTTTATAGATGCAAAAGATAAGATGTATGGAACATTTAACACAATACCACCAACTAATATAAACAAAAGAATCGCACAATTTATTAGAAACTGGACGTCATTATCCTCAATGGGTAAAGTAATTTATACAGCACAAGCAGATATGGGCAGACCAATTATGCTTCATGGAGTACAAAGACTTGGAGAAAGTTGGTTAAAACCTTTGATAAGCAATCCCGCATTATTTAAAAAAATGGCAAAAGACGCAGATTTTCTTGGACCAATGGCTGAATTGACATCGAATCAGGCAGCGATGGAAAGAATATTTGCTACTGATATGGGTACTACACCTAATGCTAGAGGTATGTTTGGTGGATTATTTAACGTAGCACAAAAAGTACAACCATTTTATTATGTAGCAAACTTACTAACCCCTTGGACTTTGATGATGAAACGTATGTCTACATATGTATCTCAGCACAGGTTTATTGAAGATGCTTTAAAAATGACAAATGGCACAGCAACTAAAGCCGATATAGTGAGAATGGAATCATATGGTATAGATAAAGCATTTGCTAGCAATATAGCTAGATTATACGACAAAGGAATTATACAAAAAGAGGGCAAAATATTTTTACCAAATGCAACTGCATGGGAAAAATCTGGAATACCCGGAGCTGTAGAAACATTACAAATTTACAGACAAGCTATCAAAGGCGATGTAGAAAGAGCCATTATTACACCATCACCTAACGATAAATTTAATATGATGTATGGCGTGTTAAGAGTAAACAACAATGATGTTGCATCATTAATGGATAATTCAATGGGCAGGGCATTAGGATTTACTAAAACTCAATTCGGTGGCAAATTTCAAAACCCATATATGGCATTACCATTTCAGTTTTATTCATGGGCAATCGCAGCAACGAGGAAACTAGCTATGTCTGGACTAGCAGGTAGAGATGCTCATTTAACAGCAGGTGCAATATCAATGATAGGATTTGCTATGTGGGGCGATTACTTAAAGAATCCTGATTATTGGTACGCAAAATCTACAGAAGAAAAATTCTTACAAGCTATAGAAAAATCAGGTGTATTAGCAGTATTTAGCGATCTACCGGGAATCATAGAAACAGCTACATCACATGAATATGGCATTAGACCAATGTTAGATATGGATAGTCCATTTGGTGAACCAGAGGCTCATGATGCACTAAGACCGGGCATTGGTCCGGGACCATCTAATATCTTAGATATCTATATGGCATTTCAAGATGGCTCAGATAAAGAAAAAAAAGACGCAATTAGGAGATATATCCCATTGAACAACTTTTGGATGTGGGATAAATTATTTAGAAAATCGTACAATAACATAGTAGACTACTAACATATGACTATATTAACAGCAAAAAATACGCCTAGAGTTAGCTATACAGCCACCTCTAATCAAACAGCTTTTACTATACCATTTGAGTTTTTTAGCACAAATGATATAAAAGTATATAATGGCACGAGTTTACTTACGTATAATGCAAGCCCAAGCTCAACATCCCAGTATTCTGTTACTGGTACTGCTTCTGCTAGTGACAGCGCTTTTGAGTTCGGTGCTGGGGGTACTATTACTCTCGGTAGTACTGGGGCTTCCAATGGCGATATTATTACTATTATTAGAGATATTTCAATAGAGAGAACATCGGACTTTCCAACAACTGGCTCATTTGATATAACCTCACTTAACACAGATTTAGACAAAGTATATGCAAAATTAGCTGATATTGACCAACAGTCAGATAGATCAGTTAAATTATTAGATACAGATTCTATTGCAGCGACAGTAACATTACCGGCAAAAGCTACCAGAGCATCTAAGGTGCTTACATTTGATAGTGATGGCGATGTTCAAACAACAATCGCTGCCACAGATGTAACAACAATTGCTGGTATAGCCAGTGATGTCACCACTGTATCTGGTATTGCTAGCAATGTTACATCTGTTGCTGGTAATTCAAGTAACATAAATTCAGCAGTTTCAAATGCAAGCAATATAAATTCTGCAGCTGGAAATGAAACAAACATAAACGCAGCAGTTAGTAATGCAACAAACATAAATACCGTAGCTGGTGCTAACTCAAACATTACAACAGTAGCTTCTAATATAAGCTCAGTAAATACAGTTGCTGCGGATATAACCAAAGTAGTAGCAGTGGCAAACGATTTAGCAGAAGCAGTATCTGAAATAGAAACTGTAGCTGACGATCTAAATGAAACATCATCAGAAATAGAGGTTGTAGCTGGAGCTATAACTAACGTAAATAATGTTGGTGGTAGCATTTCTAACGTAAATACAGTAGCAGGTGGTTTATCCAACATAAATACAGTAGCTGGAATACAAGCAAACGTTTCAACAGTAGCTGGAATATCTAGTGATGTAACATCAGTAGCTAGTCAAAGCACCGAGATTGCTGCGCTGTCTGGACTGAGTTCGTCTGATATATCAACAGTAGCTGGTATAAGTACAAACGTAGCTACCGTTGCTGGTATCAGCTCAAACGTTACATCCGTTGCTGGAAATACAAATAATATAAACGCAGTAGCTGGACAAATAGTATTTTCAGAAGATTTGGGAGACTTGGGTGCATTAACTACAGGTTCTGGGAATACAATAAATACTGTTGCTACTGATATTTCTAATGTAAATACTGTAGCTGGTATATCTGGCAATGTAACGACAGTCGCTGGAATAGCTAGTAATGTTACTTCTGTAGCAAGTAACTCTAGTAACATAAATACTGTTGCTGGAAACAATACAAATATCAATACTGTTGCTGGTGCAAATTCTAATATTAGTACAGTAGCAAGTGCTAATTCTAATATTTCTACCGTTGCTGGTGGGATTACAAATATAAATACGGTTGCAACTAATGTAGCTGGAGTTAATAGTTTTGCAGACAGATATAGAATAGGTTCGTCTGACCCAACATCTAGCTTAGATGAGGGAGACTTAGCCTACAATACAACAGATAACGCTTTAAAATATTACACAGGTTCGTCTTGGGCTAGTATAACTGCTGGACTTACAGACATAGTAGGCGATTCAACACCTCAATTAGGTGGAGCTTTGGATGGACAGAACAATAACATGACTAACATTGGTACAATAGATGGTACTAACTTACAAATAGACTTTGGAGGTATAACGTAATGGCTAAGAAATTACAACTAAGAGGAGGTTCAACATCCGATCATGGTTCTTTTACAGGAGCTGTAAGAGAAGTTACGGTTGATACCGATTTAAAAACATTAAGAGTACATGACGGCTCAACAGCTGGTGGTACAAGACTAGCTAAGTTTTCAGAAATAGCTTCTGGTAGCTTAAACAACGTTGTAGAAGATACAACGCCACAACTAGGTGGAGCGTTAGACGCCCAATCAAATAACATAACAAGTTTAGGTACAATAAACACACATACAATTCCGGGTGGTACAGGCACATTTGCCTTAACATCTAACATAACATTCACTGCGTCATCATCAGACACGCTAACTAATAAATCTGGAAACGTTAGTATGTTTACTAATGATTCAGGTTATATAACAGGTGTAACTGCTGGTACTGGTATAGATGTATCAGGAACGACTGTAAGTCTTGAAACAGATTTAAGAGATGGAATTGTTGCTATTGGTCTAGATAGTAATGATTATATGGGTATAGGTACAGACCAATTTAATTGGTTTATTAATGGTGGTAATGAAATGAGATTAGAGGCTGATGGCGACTTACATGTAGATGGAGATGTTATTGCTTTTTCAACTACAGTATCTGATGTTGCATTAAAGTCTGATATACAAATGATACCTAATGCACTAGATAAAATAGATGAAGTGCGAGGTGTTACATTTACAAGACACAATGGACAAAAGTCAGCTGGTATCATTGCACAAGAATTAGAAAAGGTTTTACCAGAAGCTGTCAGGGAAAAAAACCTTGCCCTCCTAGATGGCAAAACCTATAAAACAGTAGAGTATGACGCAATTCATGGACTTTTAATTAACTGTATAAAAGAGTTAAAAGATCAAATTAAGGAATTGAAAGATGGCTTTACAAAGTAGTGGTCAAATAAAATTAAGTGAGATAGCTACCGAGTATGGTGGCTCTGCACCTCATGCCCTATCAGAATATCACAATAAAGGTAATGCCCCAGCTAGTGGAGAGATTCAACTAGCAGCAGACTTTTATGGCACATCAGACTTTACACCATATGCTATTGCTTATTTAGCTATTGCTGGTGGTGGAGGTGCTTCTGGTGCTTATGGTCATTATAGAGGTGGTGGCGGAGGTGGTGCTGGTGGTAGATTAACAGGTAATTTATCTACACAAAATGAAGTAGGTAATGTTATTACAATAACTATCGGTGCTGGTTCAAGCGGTAATAATTATAATGGTCGAGGTAGTAATGGTTCATCTACAACAATTACAGGTAGCTCAATCTCTAACATCTCAACAGTAGGTGGTGGAGCTGGTGGAGCTGGTTGGAATTATAATCATTCTGCTACAACTGGTGCTTCTGGAGGTTCTGGAGGTGGTGGTGGTAATGGTGTTGGTAGAACAGCTGGCGATACCTGTCTTAATAACATTAATATTGCTGGTGGTGCTGGAACATCTGGTCAAGGTAATGCTGGTGGTACAGGTCTTGCAAACTATTATTCTACCTATGATGATGATAACGGATGTTATGAAGCTAACAATACGAAACACAGTGGAGCTGGTGGTGGTGGAGCTGGTGGAACTGGTGGCAATGGTGTCAGTTATCGAAGTGTTGGAAATAATGTAGTTGGTGGAGCTGGTGGAGCTGGTGCAGCTAGCTCAATCACAGGTTCATCTGTAACCAAAGCTGGTGGTGGTGGAGGTGCTGGTGGAGATGGTGGAGGTGCTGGTGGCTCTGGAGGAGGAGGTGCTGGTTCATTTGGTAGCAATGGGAACTCTGCTTCAGCTAACACAGGTAGTGGTGGCGGTGCATTTTCGAATGGTACTTCTCTATCGTTTATTGGTGGTAATGGAGGTTCAGGCGTTGTTATATTATCTGTACCTACAGCTGGATACTCTGGAACAACATCAGGAAGTCCATCTGTTGCAACAAGTGGAAGTAACACAATACTAACTTTTAACGGTAGTGGGAGTTACACATCATAATGGCACACTTTGCAAAATTAGATTCAGATAATAAAGTCGTACATATAGAAGTAGTTTCAAACGATATAGCTACAAACGAACAAGCTGGTGTAGATTTTTTAAACACACTATATGGCACGAGCGATACATGGAAACAAACATCATTTAATACTTATGGTAATGTTCATTCACTAGGTGGCACGCCTTTTAGAAAAAACTTTGCTTCTATGGGATATACTTATGATTCAAGCAGAGACGCTTTTATAAGTGAAAAACCATATGCATCTTGGGTAATACAAGAAAGCACTTGTTTATGGGTAGCACCATTGACATATCCAGATGATGGAAAAGACTATGTCTGGGATGAAACAACCTATCAAGAAGACAACACATTAGGTTGGAAACTTGTTTGATCTAAATAATATTTTAATAGAAGAAGAAATAGAAAAAATTAATCAGTCTTACAGAGATATATCTTCTACATCTATAGAAGAACTAAATAAAAATTTAAAGATTAGTAATCCATATTATTTTTCTGTTGGTCATTCAACTCAAAAAAGATTGGTTAGAGATAAACTAAATCAAAATCTATTAATTGATTATTTAAAAAAAAACTATGGTGGACAATGGGATATAACAGCTGCTTTTATTTATGAAAAAGGAGACTTTATGGGATGGCATACTAACAATGGTGGAGATGGAACTAGATGTTATTTTAGTTATAGCTTTGAAGACAACTCAAACATTTTTAGATACAGAAACCCATACACAAAAGAAGTTATAGATAGCTACGATAAGATAGGATGGAATGTAAGATTATTTACTATAGATAAAGACAATCCTTTTTGGCATTGCGTCATAGCAAACTCTAAGCGATATTCATTTGGATTTAGAAATGCAAACCCATCAAAAGAACTTAGTGAGAAAATTAAATTATGTTTACAATCACAGTCAAAAACAGAAGAAACAAATCTCTTGAATCAAATAGGGCTTTAGTATGTTTCTTTGATGATAGTACAGGCAACTATCAAATCATAAAAGAAAACATTTTGCCAAATAATTTAATTGAAACAGAACTGTATAAGCCCTTTGGTTGTTATTGGTATAACACAAATCTATACATAGTTAATGCTGACAAGTTAATACAGTTAGATAGCAAAGGGAACTTCATTGACTATGAAACACTAGATGGTTTCATAAACCCACATCAAATATTAATAACAGATAAACTTAAATGCTTTACAAATACAGGCATGGATACAATACAACTCAATTCAAAAACAATAAATATTAAAAGACTAAAAGAAACAACTTCTCTTGAAGAATGGCTAGATGACATGCACCATGTAAATTCATTGTGCCTTAATGATAATAAAATATTTTTTTGTTTACACAATAAAGGAGTAAAGCCATCACAATATTATTATATAGACTTAGATACTGAAGACATAAATCATATATGTAACTATGGAATGGCTAGCCATAACTGTGAGATAGAGGGAGATTTATTATATACCTTAGATACTAAAGGAGGAAACTTTGCTTGTATTAATTGGAGAACAAAAGAGTTAATGTTTGAAAAAAAACTAGCAGATATTAGATTTCATTTTTTAAGAGGACTACAAATAACAGATAGATACTTTATTGTAGGAGCTTCAAGCAATATAGGTAGAGCAGAAATCTTTTACATTAATAAAGAAACTACAGAAATTGACAGGAAGTATTATGTTGCTGGATATAACACGATACTAGACATCAAGTCAAATCCATTATAAATTGAACAAATGAGAACAGTAACTAACTCACAAATACTAGATAAGCTCGACCAAATGGACAAGAGAATTATAAAGCTAGAAGAAAGAATGAACAAAGGTGTAGGAGCTGTATCAGTTCTTGCATGGCTTGGAGGAATAGCTGCCGTAGTAGGTAGTTATTTTTATAACTCATGATACCTATGGAGCTACTCAGCATGCTAGCTAGCACAATCCTAGGCGGGGTGTTATCTATCATGGCTCAAAAATCTCAAGCAGAAGCTGATAAACAAAAGATGTTTATGCAACGGGCAGAATTTTCAGCTAAACAAATTGACAAAGCTAGAAATGTTACAGATCAATTCACAAAAAATACCAGACGTTGGATAGCCCTAATAGCTGTAGTATCTATATTAGTAATACCTAAACTAGCACCATTTATAAATCCTGACTTAACAATTTATGTTGGTTATACAGAAGAAGTTATGCAAGGTTGGTGGATATTTGCTTCAAGTACAGACATGACACAATGGAAACCAATGACAGGTGCATTAGTAATTACACCATTGGACACTCATGTAGTCTCATCAATTATTGGTTTATACTTTGGCGGAAGTTTAGTACGTAAATGAAACAATGGACACATCAAAAGTAAAACCTGCTTTAATTATATTAGCTATACTTATTTTACTACTAGGTATAGAATCTAGTCTTAGTGATGTAACGTCATCTGGGGCTACTACAAATTCTCAAACCTCGACTTCTGGAAGTCAAACTGCAATCACCGGAGGATACAACTCAGATGTTACAACGACCTATTCAAGTGGAAGTTCCAATACCACAAATAACACAACCAGCAATTCTACAAGCAACGAAGCAAAATCCAATCCAGTTGCTATGTCGTCGGCACCGTCGATGAGTTCTTATGGTCAGGATAGTTGCCTTATACCCCTTGCTGCGGGTGTAAGTGTGATGACTATTTCGGCTACAGCTGGTTCATATATTGTGGATAAAAATTGCGAACGTAGAAAAGCTACTTCGGTACTAGCAAAACTTGGAATGAAAGTCGCTGCCATATCATTGATGTGCCAAGATGAAAACGTCTGGAATGCTATGAAATCTGCTGGTTCAGTTTGCCCAATTGACGGACTTATTTCTGAACAAGCAGAAAAACGTTGGGAAGAAGTAGGTGGATTCCATAGAACAAAAGAATATGCACACAAAGGAAGCTCAAGCAAAGAAACTAATGACAAGGTAGAACAATATAGAAAGTATAAAGAGAGTTTAAATGAAAACCATAGCAATCATAATCATGACTAGCTTTGTTGTTTCATGTGCAGGTAAAACAATAGAGTTAAGACCTATACAAATATATGGTAGCAACGAACAAAACGTACCAACACCAGTATACGAGTAATGGATTTAGATAGATTCAATATTTTTCTTTTAGTAATGTTAATTGTTAGCACACTAGCTAATGCAGAAACTACAAATAATTTATTACCACAACAGTTTTTTAATAATAACTCTAACCACAATGAGTGGACATGTAATGACCCATCTCATAATCATGGCAACAGTATTGTTGCAGCACATCATGGTGACAGCATTGAAAGAGACGTAAGTCTATCTGAGTATTTAACTGAAGATCAAATACAATATGGTTGGTCATCTACACTAGGCGCAGACATATGGCATTGGAATAACTTGTCTAGTGAAACAGACATGATTCAAACCATTACAGCTAGTGACGGTACAGTTACAACACAAAAAAGAACAGTAGCGTTTAGTCAAATTACGCCCTATCAAACATATACATCTACCTACATAGAGGGCATGAACGTAAATACAAATTATAACATCAACGTTAGGTTTGACTTTAGAGAAAGTTCACAGTCGCAATATCATAGAGCAGTAGATTTAAAGAACCCTACCCTTGTTATAGACTATGAACCTAATCCTATATTTTTAAGCACAGCACAAGAAACAGATATAGCTACAGCAGTAGAGTTTGTAGAAGAAGCTACTGATATAGAGTTAATAGAATTTGAGCCAGAAGAATACAGCTTTGAGCTATATGAAACTCCTGAAATAATTTTAACAGCTATTGAAGAAATATATATTGAACCATTAACAACAGTAGAAGAAATTAATACAGGCGTTATAGATGTTTTTAATGTACCACTAGCAACAGAACAATTTGATACAGAAATAGAAATGGAGATAGCATATGACAGTCAAGAGAACTTCTCGGAAATCGCAACAGAAATCCAAATCGACGAAACGTTTATTGAAACAAGAGAAAACTTTGAAGCTCAAACAACCCTTATCGAAGACTACTTCACAGAAGAAGTCGCCAGTAATGAAACAATCATTGAGCCAGAACCAGAAGAAATCGTTGAACGACCAACAGAAAATGAAACCACAATCGTCAACGACGACACCACTTCCGTTGTTGAAGAAGTTTCAAATGAAGATCAAAATTCATCTGGACAACCTGAAGCAGAAACTCTTATCGTATCTGAAGAAATAGATAGTGAACGTAATGAAGTTGACGGAGAAAGAG
>VMHT01051776.1_pt1 | contig 13269 bp, 35 predicted proteins | sample 4693611 | NCBI WGS metagenome assembly VMHT01 (sample SAMN12280063, study PRJNA550983) | marine metagenome | isolation source: seawater sampled from same location over 5 years 0.02-0.2 micron viral filtrate | place: USA: collected off the coast of southern California halfway between the port... ... | reverse complement strand
GTAAAAACTAAAGGCGTTGATAGTTTTGGCATTGTAATAGATGTGGATCCGTATGGACACTTCTTTGTTTGCTGGCCTAACGATGGAACCTATTTCTTTGCCCTTGGGCATGGTTTGGAGTTAGTAAATGCAAGTCGGTGATTTAGTAAAATATAGATTTGATGATGATTCAGAAGCTTATCTTATTATCGCTATCGACAACAGGTGGGTGCAGCTTTTTACTGGAAACTCGCATGAAACATATACAATAATTGATAACCTTGAGGTGATAAATGCAAGTCGGTGATTTGGTGAAAGTAAAAAACTACAGTAGTCCAAAAAATAAACACAGTGATCGTTTGGCTATTATTATTAAACGGCATGAAGAGCCGCACCATTTCGCATTGCACTTGCATGAAGGCTGGTGCAATATTGTATTTGCAGATACAAATGAACAAATAGATACTAATATGTCAAATCTTGAGGTAGTAAGTGAAAGTCGGTGATTTAGTAAAAACACTCCAGCGGGATCCTGCTGCTCCAATAGGAACACATGGAATAGTTACAGAGATCGATCAGTATTCGCCTCATGTAACGCTTATTAGGGTTCAACTTATGATTGAACCACCTGTTGCTTTAAGGTTTGTTAAAAAGGATTTAAGGGTTGTTAGTGATGCAGAGTAAAACAGAACATAAAATTGGTGACATGGTAGTTGTGGATCACTCTACAGATTATGAACAAGCAATGGCTCGAAAAGATTCGGGTATCGTTGTTGATATTCGAGAAGATCCAAAATATGGTGGAACTCAATTAAAAATTCAGTGGCAAGAGGGCGGAACAATCTGGAGTCGCCCCAATATTCTCAGGGTGATTAGTCATGCAGAGTAAATTTAAAATCGGTGATCTCGTAAAAATAAAAAATGATTTCTCTTACAGGAACGATAGTTTTCGCAGCGACCAGCTGGGTGTCGTTATTTGTGTCAACGTGTATAATGAGCAACTGAAAGTGAATGTGCATTTAGTGCGTATTGATGATCGGGAGAGGTGGTTCACTAGCTATGAGTTGGAGACAACAAATGAAAGTCGGTGATTTAGTAAAGCCCTCATCTCAGTGGGAAGGTCACAGATTTCATAATGACTCAGAGTCTATTGGCGTCGGCGTTGTGATTGATAGAGCGGAGGAGTGTGCGTTTGGTCGGTCACAGTCTAAGATAATGTGGAGTAATAAACAGGCTTACCATACTTGGGAATACGATTACGAGTTAGAGGTTATAAATGAAAGTCGGTGATTTGGTAATATATTTCTGGGATGATCTGGGAGATGACGACGTAAAGCTTCGGATTGTTGATTCCGTTGATGGCAACTGGGTTCATCTCTTGGGAGATGATCCAGATTCGTTTACCACAATAGATAAACTGGAGATGATAAATGAAAGTCGGTGATCTCGTAAAAACAAATCGTTTCAGTGTTGGCATTCAAAAAGGAAGCATTGGCTTGATAGTCGGAACGAAAGATTTAAAGTGGACTAAAGAAATTCCCTTTGTGCTTGACTTCTTCAAGGAAGATCAATATGGGATGCGGCGTTACATTTACTTTGAAGATGACTTGGAGGTCGTAAGTGAAAGTCGGTGATTTGGTAAAAAGAAGGCAGAGTATTTATAAAGACGATAAATATCTAAATTCTAGAGTCGGGATCATTGTAGAGTATGATAAAATACTTGCCAGAGTTAAGTGGGCTAATGTAGATATTGCAAAATGGATCAACCCGGTCAATATAGAGGTGATAAGTGAAAGTCGGTGATTTGGTAGTATATAAAAGAAGTTTTTATGAGAGGTATGGCTTCTCTACAAAAACAGTTCTTGGAACCGTTGGATATGGAATTATACAAAAGTCCAAAACGGATCTTATTGAGTGTAAATCTTTTTATGTTGTCTGGAGCAAAGGTCATAATTGTTGGGAACATTCTGACGAGCTGGAGGTCATAAGTGAAAGTCGGTGATTTAGTAAAATTTACAAAAATGAAAGGTGCGCTTGAATTGCAGTTTGCATTTCAGGTTGGATTGATAACAGCAAAAAATAGACAGTCGGTAAGAGTGGCTTGGATAAGGCCAAACGAGACAGGGACTACTTATAGTCACTTTCATGTTGATCGTTTTAAAGTGATTAGTTGCACAAGGTAACGAATTATGTATAGTTTTGAAGTTGGCGACTTAATAGAGTTGAAACAATATTGCAAAGATCGAGATCGAGTAGCTATTGTTGTTGATACAGAGAATGAATCTAGTATGTGGTATACTATCGTCTTTCAAGATACAGGTGAGAAAGTTAAGGCTATTAAAAACAACATGGTGGTTATAAGTGAAAGTCGGTGATATTGTAATACCATCATCTAGCTGGTTGAGTCAGGGTTTTTATGATGCGGAGGAGTTTGGCATTGGTTTAATTATTGAAGAAGCTTCAGAGCAGTGGGAAGGGAATGCTGCCAGAATGTATCATATAAAGTGGAGCGGCCACGGTGTGTTTAATTCATGGGAATATGATTTTGAATTGGAGGTTATAAGTGAAGCTGGGTGATTTAATAAAAACGAAGGGCAGCGAAGCCATTCCTTATCATACAGGAATTATTGTTGGTGAACATCATCCTTGGGCAAATCCAGAAGGGTTGGGGGACAACACACTTATTGAAGTTGCTTGGGATAACGGCACTGTTCGATGGACAAACAGAACAAGCGTGGAGGTTATAAGTGAAAGCGAATAACATAGAAACTCTTTATACCAAAGAGCAAATAGAATCTCGTATCAAAGAACTAGGTCAACAGATCTCAGAAGATTATAAAGACTGTGAAGATTTGGTTTTGGTAGGAATCCTTAAAGGCTCCTTTGTATTCTTTGCGGATCTCATTCGCCACATTGACAAGAACATAAGTTGTGAGTTTATGGGTATATCTAGTTATGGTTCTGATACTAAGAGTTCAGGTATTGTTCAGATCACTTCTGACTTAACAAGCTCTATTAAAGGAAAGGATGTTCTTATCGTTGAAGATATTGTTGACAGTGGTTTGTCTATGGATTATCTCCGAAAGAACTTTGCAACACGGGAACCAAACTCGGTTAAGATTTGCTCACTATTAAACAAACAAGAGAATCGCACATCACAAGTTGATGTTGACTATATTGGTTTTGAGATTCCTGATTTATTTGTAATTGGATATGGATTAGATGTTGCCGGCCTTTATAGAAATCTTCCATATATAGGAATATACAATCAAGATGAAGATCGGTGATTTAGTATTAATAAAAGTGCTATCCGTCTATTATGTTGATGGTGGTTATGATCTTAGAGAGGCAGTTAAGGAAAAACTTAAAGAACAAATGGGCATCGGCGTTGTTGCAAAAATAAATGAGAAAGAAAGAATTGTATATGTCTATTGGTCTAAAGACAAACCTACATGGGAATACAAAAAGGACTTGGAGATTATAAATGAAAGTTGGTGATCTGGTAAAAACAAAAGTTTCAATCCTGAATAACAGAGTAGCAAAGGGCAGACTTGGATTAGTTATCTCAAAAAGGAAAATAGAATTTTCAGAATATAGTTACAATGCTGTAAAAATAAAGTTTTCTGGAGAGCGAGAATTATTTGCCTATCCAGAAGAAGAACTAGAGGTTGTGAATGTCGGGTGAATTAAAAATAGGTTCTTTGATTAAGTTTGGTCGCATTTATGATGGCTGTTCTCTTAATGATCGCACAGCCTTATATCTTGGAGAGTCAATTTATTATGGACCCGGCGGAACTAAATATATTAATTATTCAGTTCATGTTGTTGGAGAACCAGAGCCAGTTGTAATCGATAGAGGACTTTTATCTCAACGCTATATGGAGATTGTAAGTGAAGGCGGGTGATCTTGTAAAATTTACGGATGCTTGTTGTAGGCAATACAAAGTAAATCCAACGAAGCTATTAAACTATTATGGCATTGGTATAATTTTATTTGTTGATGATAAGAACACCTTAAGAATAAAAAGAAACCAACCAACGACAGTTCATGTTCATTGGGAAAAGCAAGGCACTGAATGGGAGATCGCTAAAGATTTGGAGGTAGTTAGTGAAGGTTGGTGATTTAGTAAAATACACCGACAGGTCTTGTTGGGGTTATACAGCAGAGTCTTCTTTGGATGTAATAGAGTGGCAAAAGAAGATCGCTGGCTTTGGAATTATTATTGCTGCTGACTCTGGGGGGTGTGATGGTCGAGCCTCACACACAGTTGTTGTGTGGTGGTCAAAGTTGGGAGAGCAGTGGGAACCAGTGAATCGATTAGAGGTTATCAGTGAAGGTTGGTGATCTTGTAAAATTAATCGATCTTGAGAAGAAGTTCTGCGATGTAGGAGTTGTTCAAGAGTGTAAAGAAGATAATACTGTGTATGTTTTTTGGTCGAAACAAATTGAAGGCGTTTGGGAACAAGCGGAAGATTTAGAAATTATAAGCGAAAGCTGATTAGGAGATATTATGATTATTGGTATTCCAAAAGAAAGAAAGATTCAAGAATATAGAGTTGGTTGCACCCCGGCAGGTGTTCGTGAATTTATTAAACACGGTCATAAAGTTTATTTTGAAAAAGACTGTGGCCTTGGTTCTGGTTTTATAGATGAAGAATATATTACCGCTGGTGGTATCTTAACTGTAACAGCAGAAGAGGTTTGGGAATCTGCAAAGATGATCATCAAGGTCAAAGAACCAATTCCAGCAGAATACAAACTCATGCAGAAAGAACAAATATTATATACCTATCTTCATCTCGCAGCCAATCCAGAACTTACAGAAGTATTATTAGAAAAAGAAGTTACTGCCGTTGCTTATGAAACATTTGAATATGATGATGGCTCTCTTCCTTTGCTCGAACCGATGAGCGAGATTGCAGGAAAGATGAGTATCCAACAGGGTGCGAAAGGATTAGAGAAAACTGCTTCTGGTCGTGGTGTTCTTCTTGGCGGAGTGCCGGGAGTTCCACGGGGTGAGGTTACAATTATCGGCGGAGGGACTGTTGGATTAAATGCGGCGAAGGTTGCAATCGGCATGGGATCCAAAGTTAATATTTTAGATATTGATATGGATCGACTATCTTATATCGACGACCTTTACGAGAATAGAATTCAGACGCTCTATAGCAGCAAAGAAAATATTGCTGAATGTGTAAAGCGTTCTGATTTAGTTATTGGTGCAGTTCTTATTGCAGGAGCAAAAGCGCCAAAGCTCGTTACAGAAGAAATGGTTAAGACAATGAAGTGGGGTTCTGTCATTGTTGATGTTTCAGTTGATCAAGGTGGTTGTATCGAAACAGGAAAGCCGACGACACATGCAGAACCAACATACTTATATGGTGGTGTTGTTCATTCTTGCATTACAAATATTCCCGGCATTGTTTCAAGAACCTCAACGATGGCTCTTACCAATGTTACATTAAAATATGCACTGGCAATTGCTAATGCAGAAGATGTTATTCTTGCGAGTATTAAAGAGCCGATTATTAAATCAGGTATTAACACACACGAAGGTAATCTATGTTGCGAAGCAGTTGCAGATTCTTTAGGAATGGAGTGCTTTAGTTTCAGTCACCTTCAGGAAGTTTTCGGAGATGTTATCTACAATGAAGATTGGAAGTTTTAAATTATTATTATGTTTCGTCGCTGGTGTTTTCATAACAGGATGCGCCAAAGATGATCTTAGTTACATTTGTATTAACGATGCGCCGACATTTGACATTGAGCAAGTATCGACTCTCGAAGATAGCATGAGTTTGCCTAACGGACATGATGCAATTATTGTTGACTATGATAATTCACATCTTCCAGAAGGAGGATCATGGCGTGTTGGTTCTGTCGATGTTCTCTTGATGATTCCTTCATCAGAATTTAATTACTATCCAAGCAATGTTGATTTAACTATTGAAGTCTTCGGAGGAGCCGATCCAACAAGAGCGCCGACATGGAGAGTTAAACAAACTGTGGATACTTCTAAATTAGAATGGACAGATGTTCGTCTTGTTAATCCAGATCGGGCATATGAACTTAGCCAGAAACAAGCGTGGTGGACATTTGACTTTACCGGAGTTATTCCAGAAGCAGGAATGAGAAGCACAACTTTTATTGTTGGTGCTGCTTGGGAAAATGATACTCTTCCAACAATTGGTTACTCAAACTTTAATCGTCCTTGCGATCGTAATTGGACAAAGTATAGCGAACGCTATGGGTGGAAACTTAATAGTGATCGAAATGAACCATATGGTTTAAGTGATATTTGCAACTGGCCAATGTTGCGAGTTAGTGTCGAGGAAAGACACGAAGCCGAATCCTGCTCAGACTAAATACATAAACTACATAGAAATTATGTATTCTATGTCGTGATCTTTATTTTTTGCACATACTTTATTTTTTGCACATATTGTCTATTTATTTTTAACATTTCTAAACACTTGTGTTAAGATTAAATAAAGGAGTTAATATGAGCGAACAAAACAATTGGCAACTACCACAAGACTTTGATATTATGGGGGCCGACAATTCTATTTGCAATTGTGGCTCCGCATTCTTTGAAACAATTGTCACGTTGAAAAAAGTGCCATCAGAGATCTCACCAACGGGAGAGGACGCTGTTGTCCCCGTCCCAGTTTTTAAATGCACTTCATGTGGCGAGATTAACAAAGAGTATTACAAAGAAGGTTAAAACGAAAGATGTTAGAGGTCTAATTTATATATTGTATTCGGGTTCACTGTCACCGATGAACCTTTGCCCTTGGAGTTATGTAATTTGAGGGAAATTGTAGATGAGTGACTAGCAGGGTGTAAGCAAGAGCGCACCGCCTCTAGCATTTAAAAAAATATGTTGAAAGAAAATAATAATCTTGTTAAACAAGAAATAAATAATAGTTATCAAATAATTCATGACGAAAGCGGAGAGGTCATAATCGATGTTGATTTTGAAATCACCCCCAATGGGCTTAATTCAGATCTAGTGTTTTTTATCGTTTCCAGTCTAATCGTTATTGTAAATATCGTGAATTTTGTCATGATTTATGGTATCCTAAAAACCCAATAATATCAAGCACTTACAAAAACGATCTTTTCTCGTAAGTAGCTGATTTCATTGACAAATATTGACAAATTAAATGCACCATAGTGTCGATTTGTGTTGACTTACTACGTCTTTTCCTTTAGTATAGTATATGAGGGGTATTAAACCTTTCGAGGAGGCATTAGTGAGTTACAATGGGACAATTTATTGCAGTTATTGTTGGGTGAAAGGCCACAATAAACTATATTGCGAGAAACGAAAGAATGATGTGGAGGAAACAAGGAAAGATCAGCCAGATCACTATCTTGTGAGGGAATATGATGAGGTGCATAAAAGCAAGAGTGTAAGGTCTTGTAAGTATTGTAGAAGTGAGGGGCATAATCGACGATCCTGTAAGGCTCTCAAGAAAGACCAAGCCAGAGCCCTCTCAGAATGCTCAGAATGGCGCACACAGGCTTTAAAGGCAATGGATGAGTTAGGACTAGGGATCGGCGCACTCGTCAGAGTCAACGATAGAATGGGTCTGGTGATGGGTCTTAATTGGGGCATGGGGAGCCAATTAGCCACAAAAGATCGCTATGGAAGGTCGAAATCGAAGAAGTCTGGACGAGAACGAGAATGGCTTGAATATGGATATGTTCCAAGAATTCTAGAAGTTAAATTTCCACAAACTAGCTGGACACTTGGTGTTGCTTTTCCCACTCATCCTTTAGTTGCTCCACATTCAGAAGTTGAGATTCTTAGTCCTGCTCCTGAATCTTTTAGTAAAGACGCACCGGAAGGATGGATTGAAGATCAACTTCCTTATGATGTTTATAAACACTTCTTACCAGAGAATTGGGATTGATAATATGAATTGGGAAAATCAATATGATGATTTAGAAATATGGTTAGCAAAGAAAGGATATTCTATTGCTCTTGAAGCGGGTGCAGATGATTGCATTATATGGGAAGATAAAATTATTTATATCAACTCTCGAAACGGTTTGGAGAATCAGTATTATACTTTGCTTCATGAGTGTGGACACATACTAATAGCGCAGGATGAAAAACAATGGAAGAGGGATATGCCCGTATATGCAATCTCTCCAGACAAGAGACAAGCGAAATCGAAAGCCTATAGAGTTTCAACAGTGGCAGAAGAGATCGAAGCTTGGAAAAGAGGAAGAAGAATGTCGAAACGATTTGGGCATTATATTAACGATGTGAAATATAATAAACAAATAACAGATTTTGTTTACACATATATTGTTTGGGCTGCGAAGCCAACATCACCATTTACTTTTATGTGAGATTAAGATGGATGAAGGATTATTAGAAGTCGGAGACTTGGTTAGGCCACAAGTAAAAGCGTTTCAAGATTATTATGATCGCTATTATAATTATCCCGGTATTTTAACCAAGGTTATCAAAGTGCATGATCGAAAGTGTTATGAAATATATTGGTCTGATGGAAGAACAACTACGGAGCATACAGCTTATATTGTAAAGGTGGAAAAATGATAATAACAGTTATGGATACAGAAACTACTGGACTTAAATATAGTAGTCATGAGATTATTGAGATCGCTTTGATAAGTTATGTTATCAGCGAGGATGGTGAAAGGTTTGTCTTGAGGAACTTTAATTCAAAGATTAAACCTCGTCATATTGAGAGAGCTTCTCCAAAAGCTTTGGAGATTAATCATTACAGTGAACGTGAATGGAGAGATGCGCCAGATATTTTGCAAGTGCTTCCAGAGATTAAAGAGATGATTGATAAGTCTGATGTTCTTATTGGACAGAATTTAATTTTTGATCTCCGATTCCTTTCGGATGCTTTTGAGAAGAACGGTTTCGAGATCCCAGCCTATCCAGCTTATATTGATACGAAGGCAATGGCTGATGTTTTAAGAAGACAGAATAAAATTAAAAGAAGTTCAATGGATTATCTTTGTGAACATTATAAAATTAGTTTTCAAGGAAGGGCTCATTCGGCTTTAGCAGATTGTGAACGAACCATTAAGGTTTGGGATAAGCTTTTAGAAGATTGCGGTGATTATGATTTCTATTCTTACAGCGATCCCTACGAGGTTAGATATGATAGATAATTATATAGAAGATTTAAATAAACTTCTCGTTAAAAAAGAAGCCCCATTAGTTGAGAATGTTAAGTTATCTACAGAAGAGATTCTTACTTGTGCAGGTGTTATCATGTCTACAACAGGAAAGTGGTCGATGAAGAGAGATGTGCTTACAGACTTAATGTTGAGGTTGGACAATTCCAGTATTAAAAAGATAATGATGTTTCTCGACAAAGAAACCATTAAAGAAACTCTGCCAAAATGTTGAGGGTAATATGAGGAAGTTTCAAATAGGTTCAATGGTCCGACAGGAAATGTTTAGGACTCATTTTAAAGGTGATGTGGTTTATCGTTATGGAATTGTTATCGAAGAGATTTCAATGGAAGATATGCCATATCAGAAAGGGATATATTATAAAATTCTATGGCAACCGAGTGATTCATATCCGGTTTCCAGAAACAGGAGCTATACAGACTTTATAGATGGAGAAAGATTGGAGTTGATCAACTCTCCATAATAAACAACGTATACTATTTACAACATGAAGAGATTATTTGAACATTGGCGGAAGTTCATCACCGAAGATGAACAAACTATAACTAAAGACTTCCCATATCAAGTCTATTGCGACATGGATGGGGTTTTAGTTGACTTTGAGTATTCAGCGGTTGATAAAATCAACGAAACTTTGAAAGATCCTACTCACCCACTTACTCATTTGTCTGAAATCGTAATTAACGAGCTAGGAAGAGACTATATCTCCCTTGCAGACCTTAAAAAAGGCCGGCACCTATCCAGTTCCATCGCTGTGCGCAATTTAATGCAACCTTTGTTGGAAGATGACGAAGAATGGTGGGCAAATCTTCCATATTTACCAGAAGGAAAAAAGATTTGGAACGTAATCTCCCAATTTAATCCAGAACCGATAATTTTAACCTCTCCGATGGATCAGAACGGAAAAAAAGGCTCTCTTGAGGGAAAGAAAAGGTGGATTAAGGCTAACTTGAAACTAGATACTACTGTGGAAGTGATTTTCTCCCACGATAAATATGAGTATGCGACAAAGGATGGAAAAGCGACAGTTCTCATTGATGATTATGAAAAAAACGTAAGATTGTTTAAAGATCACGGCGGATTTATCATTCATCATGTTAATTCTGCAAAAAACAGCTTAAAGTCACTCGCTGCACTAGAGGAAACCGAAAATGGCGAACAAATGGGACATAATAGAGAGTTGGAGAGAGATTTTTGAAGATTTAAACGATCAAGAGATCATTGATCTGATTATTTACGAAAATGAGCGGTTTCAAGAGCAAATTAGCCAATATGAGCGTCCATATTTAAGATTACCACTCGATGATGGCTATTATGAGCCAGATCAACGCAAAGAAGAGCCAGAAACGGATGAAAGAGGCGTTGTTCACATTAATTACGAAGTCTAAGCCAATAAGCCACCGAAAGGTGGCTTTTTTGTTTTCAAAACAGGTTATAACGACAATTCATCACTATTTATTGTTGAAAAGGAGTATCATCACCATGAAACTAATCAAAGTCAAGCAAATCATCGCAGAGGTTGTTAAAAACAGCCATATTTCGTCAGAAATTAAAAAATTGGTCACAGAGGACAACAATCTTCAACAATCAATCGAACAATACGTCAATAACACAGAAGTGAGCCAAGAAGAGGTCGAAACTGCTCTAAATGAGTTCCCTGTCGAAGATATTGCCAATCCTTATGAACAAACCATCGATGAGATGATTGCAGAGGAGGTTGAAGAGGCTAAAAAGGTGTTTGTTACAGAATTTAGTGAAGAAGTGCCAGAAGAAGATGAAGCCGAAGCCTCTTATCAGCGAGGTGGGCGTGAATCACCAGAAAAAGAAGAAGGTGACTCTCAACAGGTAAAAGCGGCATTAATCAATATTAATAAAATTACAAATACGACACAATATGCTCAATTTCTTAAAAGTGTGCTTCAATATGCGTTTGTAAATAAAAAAATTGATTCAAAAAGAGCTATTAGTATAGCATCTGCACCTCAAGTTGCAACGGCTATTATACAACTCTTTGGAAAGCAATAAAAGGTAAAATATACAAATGAAAATAACTAAATTGATTCTCAAACAAATTATCAAAGAAGAAGCAGGCAAAATTAATAAAAAATACAATCTTGTTGAATATGGCGGCGGACAAGCTGAAGAACTTCAAGGTATTCTTGATCGATATAAAGAACTTGTAATGGATATTCAAAGAACTCTCGATCAAGAAGCCCAGAAAGAAATCAGTTCAGACGGTGCACTCATGGAGATTCAATCATTGATTGATGAAGAAGGTGGCAGCAGAAGTTTCGCCACTTCAGCAGATATTGGAAACATGGGTGATGCAATTGCAGAAAAGGCAGATAATGAAAAACAATAACCAGACGATAGAGGCAATGCTAGTAAAGTTTATGCCCTTCGCACAAGAAAGAATGGGGTTTGAAAGTGCACCTGAAATCCGCCTTGAGAGCGACGAGGTTAACGCACAACAGCCGTTGGGTAAGACGGCATACTACGACCCCTCTAATTCCACGGTTACAGTTTTTGTCGATGGAAGACACCCAAAAGACATTATGCGATCGATTTCACACGAACTTGTCCACCATACACAAAACGGCAGAGGAGAGTTTGAGAAAACCACCACTGTTGGTGAGGGATACGCACAAAACGATGATCACTTGAGAGAAATGGAAAGAGAGGCTTACGAACAAGGCAATCTTTGCTTTCGAGATTGGGAAGATTCGATTAAAACACAAAACGAGGAATTAGATATGTTTCAGAAACGTAATAAAAAATTAAATGAAGGCATTATGAAAAAGTTTGGATATAAAGCCGAACCATTAACTGAAGAAGTCAAAGGTTTGGGATTGGATGACAATTGGAGACAACTATCTTCTGATGAATATGCCGCAACAGAGCAAAAGGTTGACGCAGCTATTGGTAAAATTCTTGGAGAGGAACGATGGGACTCAATAAGAGATCAAGTTGATGAACGATATGGTGAAACGCTCTGGGATATGCTTAAAGAGATAGTTATGATTGGTGAGACTCACTTTTTTGGAAAAGATCTAAAAGGAGAAAATAGTTTCTTTGCAAAAGTAAAAAAGATGTTTGATTATCCTTCTGATGCTGGACAATATCCTAGTGGTTTTCAAGAATGGCTGATTAATCAAGTTAAAACGGAAATTAACAATTCCATGACTGGCAGAGAATATATTCATAGCTTGACTCCTGAAATGCCTGAAGATCCCAGTGAAGCAGATCCCGGCCCGGTTTATAAAGAGACAGTTAAGAAAGTTACAGGCGACGATCTAGAAAAAGGAGATCAAGTTGATGATCCTGATGGAGATGGAACAGGAACAGTTGAAGAACCAACTCTTGTTCGTGGAAAACCGGGAGCAACTGCTGATTTTTCAGATAAAACCGAAGAGCCTGAAGAAGAAGATGATGAAATGAAAGAATCTTTAAGCGACTTTGATAAAGAGTTCGGTGAAGAGTTCGGACATTTGTTTGCCGAGGATAAAAGCGAAGACGATGACGACGATGCCAGAGATGACGACGCTGATGGAGATCCAGTTCCTTATTTAGAGGAAGAAGCCATCACAGAATCAAATGGAGTTCTTGATTTAAAGGTGATGGGATCTGGTGGATATGATATTGAAATAAATGGAGAAGACTTAGGCCCCGGTGGGGTAGTTAAGGCTTTGATTGCTAAAAATGTTTTCTCGCAGGAAGTAGTTAATGCTCTTCTGGCAGGAGAGAAAAGTTCTGGCCAAGATATGGAACGATGGGATACCGATGTTCTTCAAGATCACTATGATATTGATGTGTTAGAAGCTGTTAAAAAGTTTGCAGAAATAAATGGATTAAAGATTGTAGATCATGATGGTGCTTTTGAACCACAAGAAGAAGAAAGCGACGATCTCTATTATGAGAGAAATAAAAGACTCCACGAAAGACTAATAAAATGGTCTTCCAAATAGATTAATTACTTAAAGAATAATTGATCATAATGCCTCTACCTGTTTTAAAGCTAGTAGGGGCATTTTTTTATGAAAAACTATTTATATTTAAGCAACAGCCTAAGATACAAGGGATATAATAAGTGCCACCTACC
>VMHT01115707.1_pt1 | contig 13270 bp, 11 predicted proteins | sample 4693611 | NCBI WGS metagenome assembly VMHT01 (sample SAMN12280063, study PRJNA550983) | marine metagenome | isolation source: seawater sampled from same location over 5 years 0.02-0.2 micron viral filtrate | place: USA: collected off the coast of southern California halfway between the port... ... | reverse complement strand
TATCGCACCTGTTCGGTGGGAAGATTCCCATCTTCTCACCGGTTTGGCGACCTTGCACCCCCATTTAATCCCTTCACTGCGAAGCGTTGAGGGAGCGATGACGTGCATGCACCACAGAACATTCTACTCGGAGGCTTTTCTGAAAGTTGAGTTCAGACAAATAAGGCGTTAAGCGAGGTGATGGATTGGGTAAATACCGAGCGAATTTTGCCCAAATTGGCATCCGTTTTACACTTGAGAACAACCACCCTTCCTCCCTTGAGCCGCTCAGCCATGACGCAAGCGTTCTCGCCTTGAAGCGTAATCCGATCGGTACCAGATGCATCGAGTGGCCCAACCACATATGCAAGTCCTTCAACGGTGTCGTCATGGCGAGGAGCAGTGAACGTAGCGAGGCCATCTTGGTCGAGAAGAGCCACTTGGATGACCCCGTCGGTGGCCAACAGTCCATCGAGCACGCGTTGTTCCACAACTGACCGATGCCATAGGGGCCGCTTAACCTTTGACCTCGTAGGCACTCAAATGGGATGCTCCTTTGCAGGTACGGGGCCATTCATCATGTAGCCCAATCCAGATTTGTAGTAATTCTCAAGGTGCTTCCTTACTTCAAGACCTCTTGTTCTATAGAATTTCTGGGCGCCTTTATTCGACGCTTTTACTTCCAATTGAATGAACTTCTTTTGATGGTCATGACACACCTTGACAAGATGATTCCATGCATGCGATCCCCAGCCCTGGCCCTGTAAGTCTGACTGCAGAGCAAAGGCAGCGATACGGACGCCTTCCTCGAGAAAAGGAAGGGCCCACATCAAGCCCTTGAACGCTTCAGGTGCGGGATAAAGATCCAAGTCGACAAGAAGCATATTGCCTTCCCAAGCAGGAATCGGTAGCGAGGAGATCGACACATCAGCGTAGGCTTCTCCAGTTTCGCTGAGAAATAATGCCTTGATGCACTCGCGCCAATCCACCGGCAGTGTTGCAGGTTCGACACCCAAAATCCATTGGATGTTGACCATTCGAATCAATCCTTGCGCCCTTTCTTGGACTGAGAACGTTCGCCACGGTGGGGTGTGAGGTTCCTTGAGTTGATCTTCTTCTTTCGTTCTTGTCGACGAGAAGATTTCGCAGTTGGCTGCTTGGTAGCGACCGAACTGAACCCTCCGCTGTTGAGTAGAACATCCAAATCAGTGAGTGAAAGTGTACCACCGGATGCAGCCCGCTGTTGAACATCCTCTGGCTTTGGACCGTTATTGCGAGGCTTCCAATCTGCAGAACCGGACTTCTTTTGCCTCTTTCCGCCGCCCTTTTTCCCATGGTGCTTGTTGCCACGAGAGGCGTTTGAAGTGATTCGAATCCATGCATCCAATCGCCCCTTCTCTCTTCGCAATCGACGTAGTTCAGTCCTTCGTTGGTCGATGACTTTGAGCAATTTGTGGGCTTTCTTGTCGAATTGCATGGCGTCGCTGAAGTTGAGGTCCATGTCTTTGAGCATAGGTTCTGAATCCAGCAATTCTGCTTTGTGCTTTTGTTGCTCTTTTTCGTTGGCTTTGAGTGCTTTTACTGCTTCTTTTTGTTCCTTGAGTAAGGCGATGAATGCTTGGTGTGCTTCTTGGGCCTTTGTCGCTTCTGCATGCATGGATTGAAGCTCAAAGAACCAAGCAAACTGATCCTCTTCTCTTCGCAAGGAAGGCACTTGGAACAAATCGATTTCACCGGTGAGTTGTTGATAGACATCGACGAGTAACTCTTCGATTCGATAAAGTGGCAGACCAATGCGCTTATTGATTTCATCACGGTTCTTCTGCAACTCATCCATTTGTTTTGAACGTGGGCGGAGGGTTCTGACGATGGTCCGTAATTCATTTCGAAGATCGGTTGTGTCTTCGATGGTGCCACGCAACGCTCTGGACATGCGCACATTGTGCTTGCGTTCCTCAATCAGGGCATTCATTCGCTCATCGAGTGCTTCGATTGCACTTGCGTTCTCGTTCAGCAGTCCAGCTACTTCTTCTGACGATTTCTTTCGAAGATCTTCGAACAAATCGAATTCTTCAACGGGAGCAAATCGCTCTGGATTTTTGGCTTCGACAATTGAATCCCATCGCTTTCCTTCGCCCATGGCCATGCAGGCACGAATGAACTCTTCCTGAATGTCAAGAGCACCGGCAGGCCGCAGCACTCGACTAAGATCGTGTTGGAGATCGAACGGGTCTTCCACTGGCAGGGAATGTTGGCCAAGGCGGGTTTTGCGATCCATAAGGATGGCCTTTTCAGCACGCGGCGTGGCGTACTTCCATTTCTTCGATTTGCGTGTGAGATGGTTGCCGGTCCGGACAGAGATGACATGATCGTTAAACGGCCACGAGGTGGCATATTGGAAGATGAATTCAGCGAACAGTTCGCCAAGGCTCTGATTGTTCTTTGGCTCCATGGTGATGGCATCGACTTCACTCATTGTCAGGTCATATGTTGTCCCTTCGACTTCTACCATGGTTCGTTCTTGGCCGGCCTGAAGGACCGGGGCTACAGGTGGTTGGGCCTGTTGAAGGGCTTGAACGGCTAAAAGCGTCCAAGCATAGGAGGAAAATGTGCCTGATGCTGCATCACAAACTTCCCTTCGTAGGGCCCAATGCTTGACTGCCAAAATGATGCTTCGAATTCGATCATCGCATGCCGAGTAGCGCTTGAGTAACTCTGTGTTGTGCAAAGCCAAGGTATTGTTGATGGATATATCCACGGGTATTTTTGTTCGCTCATCCTTGAATTTAATGATTGGCACCTTGGCTCGCGGCAACATGACGATGTCTTCCATGTCGTGTTGCTTGAGCAATCGGTTGACTTGGCGAAGAGCTTTCGATGGTACTTCACCCTTGAATTGCAGGCAAAGATCGAGGTCCCCGGCTTGTAAGGTCAAGCCAGATTGAGAGGAGCCAAATTGTTGCAATTCGGCGTTCTTGAATCGATGTTCAATGGTGCGCTTGAGGTGCTTGAATAAGCCATGACGGGCTTTAAGTTGCTTTTGCGAAGGCCCTTCAGTTTTGAGCATCGATTCAATGCCTTCTCCGATATTGAGGATGACTTCTTCATTGATAGCATCGATTGAAGGCAGTTCGAGTGAGCCACATAGCCGCTTGTGGACGTGGGGCCATCGGGCGATTTGCTTTGGTGAAAAGCCAGTGATTTCACAATCATCACTCATTCTTCTTCACCCTCCGCTTGAGGTTTAGCAGTGGATGTACGACGTGCTTTTCCTTTCTTTTGGGGTGTCTTGGCGGGCTTTCTATTACGCACTGAGCTTGATATGCCGCCCTCTTTTACCGTAGTTGCGTTAGCCAAAAGACGATCGAAACCCCCATCAATGATTTTTTGCCAGTGTTCAATCCCGCGTTGGCTGCTGTCAAGGGCTTCTGCCAAACGCTTTGTTCGGCCATCTGCGCGTCGTCGATGTGCTTCATGTTCGACGTATGTGGTGTGAAAGTACTCATTTTCAGATGCTAATTCGATGATGGCATCATGGGCTTTTTGGGCTTTGTCGAGCAGCGCTTTTGCTTCTTTAAACGATGCATCCATCTCAGTAAGTCCTTCCTGACTTGAGGTGCGTTGAGCCACCCACTCGTCATGTTGACGGATTAAGCTCTTCATCTCCTGAATGTATTTTTGTTCGGTTTTGTGATTTCCAGCGTTGGTTTCCAACTCTTGTTCAAGTCGTTGTAATTTTGAATCGAGTTTTTCCTTTGCCCATTTGGGATCAGGGTCTTTGATTCCGCCAGATGCTTGCAACTTGTCCCTTAACTCGCCGGCTCTTTTGAACAACGCTCGGGCTTTGGTTTGGGCATCTGAGCGCTCTTTTTTCAGGTTGGCCACCTTGCTATTAACGCCATCTCGCTTTTCTTTTGCTGCACGGGCCAATGGTTCGGCCGCTTGGAGCTCTTCTTGTCGGGCGTCGAGTTGCTCTGGTATGACCTCAGCAAGGCGTTCGCGGCGGTGTAAAATGGACTTCGCCAACAAGGCGGGGGTCACACCGAGCAACTCTTCGGGGGTCATACAGTGTCCCCCCACCTTCCAACCTTGAATAAACACTGCGTAGTGTCCCCTTTTGGCGTGAAGGTGAAGAACCCCCTCGACAAGCAGCATCTATGGGGGGGGCGAAAGCGAAGCGAATGCTGACAGCAACAGGCTTGATGTCACTCCTTTTCTTGAGTCTCATCGCACCACAGGTCGCTGCATTGGGTGGTGAGGCTTCAATAGTTCTTTCCAGCATTTCTCTGTCCCAATCCGAGCAAACCGATTCGAGCAGCATCAGCTACACTTTTGAGGTGGAGGAACTGACCGGTCAAAGTGCTGAAGTTTCGGCTCACTCCACACTCAAAACCATCGGTGGCGTCCTGCTTGAAAGCACAAATGAAACACGAACAATAGCCGACAATGGTATCCAAAATTTTAGTGTATCATTCACCTCTTTACCCTATGGTTATTCAATCATTGAGACCATCCTCAGCGGTGATGTTGGAGGTAATTCCAGCACCCACCTCACCGCCTTCAATCGAACGGTTCATCGTTTGATTCCCCTCGACATAGGGATTGGTGGACCCGGTGAATTCACCTTCACCAGCGTGGACAGCACCGGTATAGCAAGTGGCAATTTGACAGTCAATGACGGCGATTATGTCGCCGTTCAGGTTCCGCTCATCAACAATGGTGACTATGATTGGAACGGTAGCCTCTCTGCCCACCTCGTCTCTGGAAGTTCTGAAGAATGGGTCAACATGAGTGACGTGAGTGTCCTTGGCATGTCAAGCACGATTGTGACCTTCAACTCCTCAGTGACGATGAATGAGGGTGCAGCCTCGATCTTGGTGGAGTTGAACGCAACTGGTGATGGCGATTCAAGTGATGAATCAAGGCTTGTTGATTTCATCATTTCGCCACCTCCTTTGCCCTTGCTTGACGCAAGCATAGCGTTGCTCACGGATGCATACAATGCTGGTGATGTCCTTGATTGGAATCTCACAGTGATGAACAATGGCACGCGTTCGTTTGAAGGTACCATCACATGTGTGTTTGGTGAAAGCACTGTGTTTAATCAAAGCATGAACATTAGTCTTAGCGAGTCTTTTGCTGTGAGTTTCACGACACAAGCGCGCCCTGCTGATTTGGTATGCTCTGCGGGTGGAATGCGTCTGTCTTCATCATCAAATCTCCCACTTATGCAGAACTTCGATGTTGTATCTGCAATGTTTGAAGCAGCAGGATCCTCCACACCAGGCGTTCTCGATGGGCCATGGCACGTAGGGGACAGCGCCAGATTTTCCATGCTGGTTCGAAACCACGGTGACCTCGAGGGCACCGTTGCGCTCGAGTGCACAACCACCCAATCCGTCTACACCAGCCCTTTCTTGACGCTCGCGATCGACGCTGCCGGTGAAGTTTTCGTCATTGTTCCAATGCTTGCTGATGGTGATCAAATCATCAATTGGCGTCTTGTATCCCCGGACGGGAGCATCGATGAAGGTCTCAACGGCTCCATCACGGTCCCGGTTGCTCCAAAACAGGCCCTCATTCCTAGCGTTGATAATGTGACTTGGGATGCTGAAACGGGTGTGAGCATGGAGTGGTCTGTGAGCCTTGACGAAGGGGTCGACCGTTCTGTCCGAATCCGAATCGGCTACTTCGATTCTGGGGATGTTTACCTCCTCGATTATGATGTCACACTTACACCTGGGGTGACCAGCGGCTCGCTTGTTCTCGGCTTTGTTGATGCTGATCGAGTCTCGGTTCGAGCCGATGCAATAGGTTGGGTTGAAGCATTTGGACCTTCCAGCAATAGCAAGTCAGTACCTTCCGACCGCCCTATCTATAGAATTACAATGAGTGAACTAGCATCACCCTCACGCCCAAGTGCGGGTCAAGATGCAACCGTCCAAGTCACTCTTTCCAACACAGGCGATGTCCGTGGAGTGGGTGGTGAAATCCTCTTGTTGGGTGAAGATCGAACGCTCTATGCTACATTGGCAACCGACGCCCTTGAAGCTGGTGAATCAACAACCATGTCCTTTACCTTGGATTGGCCCGAGGGGACCCGGGTCAAATTAGAAGCGGTGTGGGCTGTTGGTGGTGAACAACTCACCACCCTTGGTTCCTTCACTTCTACAGAAGCGGCGGTCGTCGAAGATACCTTTGAATTCCCGTGGGTAGGGGCCTTCGGCGGAATCGCTCTTGCTGGTGCAGTTGTTGCAGTGGTTCGCATTCGTCAAAATCAAGCCCTCTCACCTTCTTCAAAATCTAAGTCCAAACCGAAAATAAAGCCAAAGAAAACAGACGTATCGGCTGCTTCTGATGTGAAGATTCAGATTGGTTGCCCAGAGTGTGCGCGCCAACTCAGGGTCCCAGCATCCTACACAGGTTCAGTACGCTGCCCAGATTGCTCCACGAGTTTTGAAGTCGAGGGCACCTCAGCAAAAGAAGAGGAAGACGTAGTGGAGGACATCGAGGAAGAGGAGGTCGAAATCGTGGATGAAAAGGTTGAGGTCTCTTGTCCTGAATGCGCTCAATCCTTACGGGTGCCGAGCGATTATGCAGGTTCAGTTCGATGTCCAGCGTGCGAACATGTTTTCAAGGCGAACGGTTGACAATCAACTAAAGGGTGTGAAGTATGGGTGGTGGCCATTTTCAAGAATTCGAGGACGAGTACCTCGAAACGATGTATGAATTCTATGAACGAGATCCCGAGGCGCTTGTTCGAACGGGCGATCTCTCAGATTCACTGAATGTCTCTCCTGCTTCCGCAACAGAAATGATACAGAGGTTAGCCTCAAAGGGGCTCGTTGACTATATGCCATACAAAGGTGCTCGCCTTACGGAGAGTGGCTTAGTACACGGAAAGAAAATGAAGCGCAAGCACAGATTGGCAGAAGTGCTGCTTGATATCCTGCCTTTCGATGGCAATGCTCATGAGACTGCATGCAGGTTAGAACATGCGATTGATGACGATCTTGAAGTGGCACTCTCGCTGTTATTAGGTCGTCCAGATTTTGATCCAAGTGGTCGTGAGATTCCTGCTCCAACCGATGACATTCTAACACGAATCGAGTCAAAGCACCGTGAAATCCGCCCCATATCTTCGATGGACGTAGGCGATGAAGGTGTCCTCAAAGCCATGGTGATGTCTCCCGCTAGCAAAGCCATGCTCGAATCCATAGGCCTCACCATGGGTGCAATCATTTCTAAGGACAGCCATGGGTTTGCACTCAGCGATGGTACCCGGGTCGACCTTGACACGGAATTCCTTTCGCAACTGCTCTTTCGCCCCTCATAGACTGAATATCGATGTAAGGCTTTAGAACGCAGCCGCTATGCAATGGCCATGGTCGATGAGGAAGTCTCGGTACAACCCACTGAGGAATCTATTCTTACCTCAGAACGATTTTGGTTCGCTTTAGACCGACAATTGGTCGGTTCAGGCCTCAGGTTGTTGCTTCTTTTACCCGCGTTCTCGTTCCTGACATCATTTGGAGCTCTGGCCTATGCTCAAACCTCACCAAACTGGTGGTCAAAAATCGAACCAACCCTGAACCTCTCGTTCGCAATGGCATTGACTTCGTTGACTTTTGTTATTCTGTTTGGCTACATTATCACTCAAATCATTCATCGACATCGAACTCATCTCTCGATTGCTAGCTTCCAATCTGAAGTTGAGCGACTCAACGACGAACATCGTGCTGTTCAGTCCCTGCATGGCTACGAAGGACTCGCTCACCACATGACGAGTGTCCGTATCAAACATACGCTCTCGCTGTGTTATGCTGTGCTCTCGACAATGTTGCTTGTTGGCATTTTCTACGTCAACATCGTGACCCTCAACGGGCGCATCTTGCTTTTGCTTTCGTTCTCATTCACATTGCTATCGCTTGGCCAACACATGTCAACTCGTTCTCGCCCGTTCAACATGGACGAACGCACAGGTTTGCTTGATGCGTACAACCCGCCAATCCATCCTTCTACATTGGAAATGGTGTTTAGCGATTTGGTGAAGACCCACATGGATCCTCTTCTTCGCTCTGAATATGAGGTCTATTCAAAAGAAATCGAATCACATATTTTACCCAAGATTGATGCACAATTCGCTCGAGAAAAAATCCTCATGACCTTGTACAGGCATTCCAAGGGATTGGATTTCAAAACCATGGAGAGTGAACTCTCTGAGGTGCTCAACGAGAAGGGTATGGACTTAGTTCGTGACCATCCGGTATTCACTATGGAGGAATGGCTCTCCATTATTCACCACGTCGAGCGCTCATGTCCTGCATTCTTCAGAATGATTGGCCGGATTGAGGAAGACCTTGGAGCAGGCCGAGATACGACCACGCAAGACATCGTATTCGAGGTGGACATGGAAAACGTAGTACACGAGCGAGCCAATCTCTTTACCCTTATGCACAATCTATCAGACGAACCTAAGACCATCGTGCTTCGTGTGCAATCACCTGATTTCCGGCCTCACGACTTGGCTATGACCTACAAATTGGAACCAGGTGAACAGCGCTGGTGGTCGAACAAAACCCTTCCACTCGCCGCAGAGGGTGATGATGACGTTCTTGGTTTGATGTCAGGGCTTTTGCGTGACGGTACGATGGCTTGGCAATCGCTGCTCCCAGAACGGTTTGGAGAAGCCACGGTTTCTGTGCGCCTTGAGGAACAAAGCGGTGACTTACTCATTGGTCGACAGATCAACGTAAGGGTACGTTCCCAGTACCGTGAACGCGTTCGAAGGTCGAGTTCGTTGAGCGCTAACACTCTCGGCGGTCTCGGCATTTTACTCGGTGCGTTCATAAAAATCCGAGATATTTTCGATGCTATTTGAGCCAATTTTTGGGTCGAGGCCCTTCCGTAGCCTTGAAATGGGCTACGCTATGGACAAACCATGCGCGGAATGAAGGACGATGCTACACCAAACCCGGATTCGGACCTTAGGGACGAATTGCAAGCAATGGAGGCTCGTGTTCGCAAGTTGCGTGACACCCGCAACGCCTACAGTGACCAAGCCCGGGCGGCTGCTGACAAGCGCAACTCCATTCAAGGTCAATACAAGGAACACAGAGAGAAGGTCGATCTTGTCCTCGCAGAAGTGAAAGCCGTTCGAGCGGAAATCAAAATGCACAAAGAAAAGCGCAACGCAATCCAAACACAACTTCGTGACATTATTGGTCAAGCCAAGGGTCAGCGAAAGGAAAAGGGCGATAAGAAATCCGCAACCGCAGAATACGCCCAACTCAAACAAGAAGTTGCCAGCCTTGAGAAGACCTTCGAAACGTCATCTGTTGGTCAGAAGAAGGAAAAAGAAATGATCAAGAAAATCAAGGAAATGAAGCGCCGCATCGAGGAACTGGCACCAGAAGTGGTGAAGTTCGAGATGATTGCAGTTGATTTGAGCGATATGGACACAGCCATAAAGACGCTCAAGGCAGAAGCCGATGCATCACACCAAGCCATGCTTGAAGCGGTTGGACGTGCAGACGCAATGTCCAAGGACGTTGACGAAGCATTTACTCACCGTGATTTCCTCAAAGCAGAAGGCGATCGATTCCATAACGAGTTCGTCGAACTTCGAAAGAAGTCCGATCAGACACATGAAAAGATTACCGAAATGATGGTCAACGTGAATGAAATCCGCGACAAACTCAACATGGCCCGCGACGAACGCAAGTCATGGATGGTAGATCACAACGCAGCTGTCAAGTCGGAAATGAAAACCGGCGCAGAATCACAAGACGTGGCAGACGCCCTTCTCTCTAGCCTTCAAAATCAAGGTTCAGTGACGTTTGGTGGCACCGGTAAAGGTGATGCTCAAGGCATCGTTAAGAAAGGTGGAAAGTCTTCCAAGAAGAAGTCGATGCGACGCATTGACATGAACGCTTCTCGACGCCGCTGAGGGATGCTTTTTGCACGGCGTCATTATGGCAGGCGGGCAAGGTTCCCGTCTACGACCGTTGACGCTCACCCGCCCAAAACCAATGGTTGAGGTGCTTGGTCGACCCGTCATTGATTTCGTTAAGGACGCTATGATTGACGCCGGCGTCAACAACCTTGTCGTCACAACTGGATACAAGGGTGAGCAACTCTCAGCGCATGTTTCGAACTGGTCAGGTGATCGAATCGACGCTCGAATCAATCAGGAAGCGGTTCCGATGGGCACTGCAGGAAGCGTTCGCTTACTGCTTGATGAACTTACAGAGACGTTCATTGTCGGTTCTGGTGATTCAGTAGCATCATTCGACATCCAAGCATTGTTGGAAGCACACAAAGCGAACGCAGCAAAGGTGACCATGGCGTTGTGGGAAGTTGAAGATCCAACGGAGTTTGGTATTGTCGGGCTTTCCGAAGACCATCACGGGGAGTTGAATGGAGACTTGCGTCAAGGATTCATACGCCAATTCAAAGAAAAACCAACGGCTGAAGAGGCATTTAGCAATGTCATTAATGCTGGGTTGTACATCATTGAACCCGAGGTTCTGGCTTTGGTTCCCGAGGGGGAGAAGTTCGATTTTAGCAAACAGTTGTTTCCTATGGTCCTCGAAATGGGCTGGCCGATGTATGCCAAAACGATTGATGGCGTTTGGTTTGATGTCGGCCATCCGTTTGAATTGATTCGTGCACAACATGCTCTGATCGAAGGCAAGGATTCCTTACCGTTTCCTGTTCCCGAAGGAAGGTTTAGTTCCACAGGGAGTTATTTCGCCCCTGGCACAGATTCTAACGCCAACATCGAAGGCTCGGTGATTTCGAATGGCGTCGTCGTCAATGATGGAGCGAAGATTGACGACTCTTTACTCATGTCTGGTTGTGAAATCGATTCGAATGTGATGATTCAACATTCAGTCCTTGGTCGTAATGTGAAAGTGGGACAAGGCGCAGTGATTCGACATGCAGTGATTGGAGACGACGTTGTCATCGAACCCAACGGCTCAGTCATTGAAGGCCGAATCCCCAGCGATGTGTGATTCTTGTAGGCATCGAGATTAAAAACCTCGGATTATCGCACGAGAATGTTTCTCATGTCAGACTCCAGCGCAACCCCGCATCGGTCTTACGATCGAACCTGGGATGAGATTGAACAAATGCTTGAACGAGCAGAAGTCAAGCGGAAAAAGTGGAAGGATTGGTTCAGAGAATGCCGCAAAAATGGCGATCGTGAAGGCATGAAAGAAGCCGCACGAAACCACAAAGCCCTCGACGGCGTCATCAAGACGCTCAAATGGACCCTCGGAGAGGAAGGTATCTCTGATCCACTTGACTGAAGTTGCATCCTGCTGCACCTTCGTGACTCTGGAAAGTGGGAAATTAGGCATTTTGGCTGGCCAATGTTCAAATTCTAAGCCCACACACTCACGCAAAGGGGGAGTTTTATGGATTACTACACAGCCATGGGTGGAGTGATGCTGCTTCTTGGTGTTGCTCTGATCACCCCTGGCCCTAATGCACTCACATGTTTTGCACATGGAGGCATGTTTGGGCCAAGGAGCAATATCCCATTGATTGGCGGTATGGTGATTGGTTTTGTCACCATCGAAATGAGCGTTGGTTTGCTTGTTAACACACTCAATAATTCACCCACTGCCCTGACAGTTCTCCACTGGATTGGGATGATTTTTCTTGCTGCAATGGTCGCCGGCATGTTCCGATTCAATCCAAGCACCATCAATACCGAGGGTATTGAAGCGATGTTAGGGGTCAAGGTTGGCATTGGTATGCAATTCGTCAACGGAAAAGAATGGGCTTTTGTCATTATTTTGATGAGCAATTACATTCAACCATTGGGTGGTGGTATGCAGGGTATTCTCACAATTCTCGCCATCACATTGAGCGTTTGTGTGGCAGCTATGATTGGCTGGACTTTTCTAGGCGCACGCTTGTCCAATTTCTTTACTCACGAAACCAGAGGAAAGCGAGTCTTCCAAATCTGTGGGGTCTTGCTTGCGCTCCTATGGGTTGGTTTGCTTCTACAGGGGCCTTCTCAACTTGAGTGAGTTCAAGGTGTCAAGAATCACTTCTTAGCCTTGTGAAGTTCTCTTGCTTGCTTCGCCCACTCATCTCGCTTGACACGTCCAGGGAAGAACTCGATGGCCTTGTTGACCTGTTCTTCGATTTCTGAAGTCATGTTTCCAACTTGTTCAAAGGTGTAAATGCCGAGCGCATACAACTTTTCTGCGATGAACGGACCGATGCCCTTGATGGTCTGAAGATCGTCTTTTTCATCCAAGGAGGCAACACCAAGTGTAGCGAAGTCAATGCTCTCAGCGTTCTTCGCCACTCGTTCGAGTTCTTCGGCCTGCTTGAGTGCCTTCTCATCGAGTTTTACATCTTCACCTAGCAAAATTTTCGCTTGGTTAGCCCACTGGTCTCGCTTGACGCGACCAGGGAAGAACTCGATTGCCTCGTTGACTTGTGTCTCAAGTTTTGCATCCATGTTGGCAATTTGGCGATAGGTGGTGATGCCAAGTGCGTTCAACTTCTCTTCGATGAATGGACCAATGCCCTTGATGACTTGGAGGTCATCCTTGACCATGACAATCGATGCAGTGCCAAAGACTCGAGTGACGCCTTTCACTCCAGTGAGAGCATTTCCATCCTTGCCAGTCCATGTGATGATTGAACTGCCGCCCTCATCCGTGATTGCAGCAGTTCCCTCATCGGCGAACTCAGAAGCGTTAGCAACTTCAAGCGTAGATGCACCCTTTTTGATCTCTGTCTTAAGGGTTGAAGACGTTGCTTCACCGAGTTTCTTGAAGTTGATCGTCTTCGCTCGAGATTTTACACGCAGCAGCTCCTCTTGCTTCTTGACTTCCTTGGTGACTGGCTTCTTTTCGACCTTCTTGGCAGCGGCAGCAGCAGCCTTTGCTTCCTTAGCGGCCTTCTCTTCAGCAGCCTTGGCTTCCTTTTCCGCTTCCTTGGCAGCCTTTGCTTCAGCGTCGGCCTTTGCCTTGGCTTCCTTCTCGGCTTCCTTGGCGGCCTTCTCTTCAGCAGCCTTTGCTTCCTTTTCGGCGTCCTTAGCGGCCTTCGCTTCAGCGTCGGCCTTTGCCTTGGCTTCTTTTTCCGCTTCCTTGGCAGCCTTTTCTTCAGCGTCGGCTTGTGCTTTGGCTTCCTTCTTGGCTTGCTTTTCGGCTTCTTCGGCGTCCTTAGCGGCCTTTGCTTCAGCGTCGGCCTTTGCCTTTGCAGCCTTCTCTTCAGCAGCCTTAGCACCCTTGGCGGCCTTCGCTTCAGCGTCGGCCTTTGC
>VMHT01173499.1_pt1 | contig 13272 bp, 11 predicted proteins | sample 4693611 | NCBI WGS metagenome assembly VMHT01 (sample SAMN12280063, study PRJNA550983) | marine metagenome | isolation source: seawater sampled from same location over 5 years 0.02-0.2 micron viral filtrate | place: USA: collected off the coast of southern California halfway between the port... ... | reverse complement strand
TATTTGCTTTTCTGTTTTTTCATATTTCCCCTAAGTTCAATACTTCCAAATACCTCTTCTATAAAATAATTTGTAACAATTTCTAGTCATTTACTATACAAAAATAAAAGGAATATAGGTATTTCAAAACAATATAAAAAGAAATATAAATATTAGTATAGTATGGATAATGTATCTATTAAAAGTCTTTTAGACGACCCAACCCAATTTAAGACACACCCAGACCACCCTACATATAAAATTAATAGACACGGCGAGGTGTATGTTGAGGAGACCGCTGACCCTGTTGTAGTCCATAAGGATTGTAGAGTAGTATTAAGAGACAAAGACAATAAACTAAAAAAGAAAAGAATTGATGTTCTTGTTTGTCAGGTATTTTATAAAAAATATTACAAACGTGGAATGAAGATAGTTTATAATAAAAACGATGGTTATATGCCAGACTGGGATGGTAGTGATAATAATAGAATGACAAAATTACTCAATAACGAACCTTGTTACCTTATAAAACCCAAACTTAACTACAAAGGTGAACTTTATTTAAATTTTACTCCACCCTTTCCTACAGACAGCGACATAAAAGCACTCGTTCAAAACCGCCTCACGTGTGCCGTTGAGTTATTTACTGATACAGAAAAAGCAGAAAATTCTTTGGGCGAAGATGATGATGTTTGGTATTTTAGAACAAATAAAGGTAAAGGTGACATAGGTGATGACGCAGAGGCACTTGACCATATACTAATGGCAAAAATGTATTACATTCTATATAAATTAGAGGAATTAGAGATGGGTGGTGTAGAACCAAGTTTATTGAAAGACAAGTTTTTTTCTTTTGACTTTGAGGATAAAACAGATGAATGGATGGAACAATTAAAACCACAAGAAAAACCAGTAAATACTGTTGTAAAAAAAGAAGAAACAGAGGAGGAAAAAGCAGACACATTACGAATTTTACAAGACAGAGAAACGCAAAAAAAAAGAGAATGGCAAAGACAACAAGATCAAGAGGATGAAAAATTTAGAATTAAAAAACTACAAACAGATATGGCAGAGGCAGAGATGAGACGTATTGAGGCACAAGCACATTCATCTATAGTTAGAAATTTTAACGCTACGTGGGGTGCTGAATGTGGTTACTTTATTAATTCTTATAATGACCTGATGACTGGAATAAATAGACATACATCTTGGCAGAAAAAAAGGCGTGCTGAAATTTCAAAGGAGGAACTACGTAAGGAAAAAGCAGAAAAAAGAGAAAAAGCACGTATTCGAAAAGCACAATTAAAAATTGAATACCAAAAAAAATTAATGGAAATGAAATAATTATAGAAATAATAACAAAATGTAATAAAATATTTTCTATATATTTAGTATAACTATGGGTAAAAAAAGTGAGATTTTTGAGGGGGAGGTCGAAGAACCTGAACTTGTTGTCGAAGAAAAAGTAATTGAAGAAAAACCAAAAAAGCAGAGGAAGAAGCGTGTGCTTACTGAGGAGCAAAAAGAGGCATTGAGACGCAACTTGGAAAAGGGGAGAAAAACGGCACTTTTGAACCGTCAGCGAAAGGCGGCAGCAAAGAAAGTCCAAAAAGAAAAAGAACTTGAGGAACAAGAAGAGATCATCGCAAAACACGCTATTAAAAAAAAGAAAGAGAGAGATGCTGTTGGTGAGGTTGAACTGTTGAGGAAAGAGTTAGCAGAACTAAGAGCATCTAAAAATAAAAAGAAGGAGACAAATTTTATTGTTGAAAAAGAAAAATCACCATCGCCAGAACCAGAACAAATAACTCCAGTGCCGTCACCGCCGCCCCCAGCACGAGCAAGAACACCAACACCGCCACCAAAAGCACCAACGCCACCACCTCCAGAACCGCCAAAAATGAGTGCGAAACAATTGTTAAGAATGATGAAAAGTGTTTAACCATTATGATAATTGTGATAATTTATCTATTCTTTTTTGTAACGCCATTATTTCTTTGTCTGTTTTTGCTGTTTTAAAATCTTCCCTTATTTTTGCCAATTCTTTTGTTGCCTGTCTTTGTTTTGCTAGAGAAATTTCAACTTCACCTTGTTTTTTTTTAATTCTTTTCAATTCTTTTTCTGCCTTGGATGTTTTTGTCTCTTGCTTTGTTTCTCTAGAGGGAACTACGATGTGAACATCCTCACCCTCAAACCCTAACAGTTTTTTTCCATAGAACATATTTGCCTTACCTTTGCCGTGTAATTCAAGAATAGCATCTGCTAATTCCTCTTTATTTTTACCTGTAGCATTAATAGATAAAAATGATTTAATCTTTTTTAATAGTTGTATTAATTGTGGTCGTTTAAGTGCTTTGATTGCGTCTTGAACTTTCATTAATATAATAATATATAATAATTAATCTATTTTTATTGTTTTAAAATTACTATCCTGAAATCTATTATCAGCGTCATTGGAATAATTAATAACAAAAAAAGAATGTTTCTCCCTTGTTGCTTTTCTATATTCCTCAATCCATTTTTTTCTATCGCTGGTATAATTGTGGTCATCCATCACCGTCTCCAATTCTTTTTGCGATGTTGCGAATAATATTAATCCTGTGAGATTGTTACGATAGGTTGTCGATAACTGTGTATATTTTTGAATGCTTATTATGCTTGAAAGATTAATGTGTCTACCATTACAAGCGATTAACGATAAAAATCCATCATCTTTTCCACCGCCTTTTAATGAGGCAGAATATCCACAGTCATCTATGTATACAAGTTTATTGCTAGGGCGACCACCATCCTCAGTTTCCTCAAAAAATAAATCCTCAAGGTATTGATATAACGCCATTAATCTTGCCTCATCAAACGCCATAATATTACTTTGCGGAATTTCTTTTGCCTTGATTAAGGTCTGTATTTTTTTATCTGCTGGATTGTTGGATACGATGAATATATTTTCGCCAAGAAAGTCATTTCCAAAAAAAGTTTTTCTAATTATTAAATTAAGTGCTACGCTTGTTTTACCGCTCAAAAAACTTTTACCACATAAACATATTTTAAACGGTAAATCGAATATGGTTTTTTTCTTTGTATAATACTTATCTGCTTTGTCTTTCACTTTGAGCATCTCGTATTTGTTTGACATATATTATATATATATAAAATAACTCTTTAAAATAATGGATACTGAAAATGAATACCTTGAAGCGATGAACCAATTAAAAGAAAAGTTTGATAAACTTGAAGACAAAGAAAAAATGATTAAAGGTTTAATAAAAAAGTTGAGGGCAGATATGTGTGTTATATATGGAATAACAAAAGGTATTGATACAACCCTAATAGGTGGTATGGAAGCACCAGAAGCATTTTTTTCTTGTTGGGAATTATTAGCAACAAAGGTTTATGATGCTGCGAATTTTCATATTCTTGGTGATCCAACATTTAAGACTATTGAAATTAATTTGCCAAGTGAATTATTCCCAGACCAAGTTGCTGACCCAGAAATGCTGATAATTAATTCTTAGCATATAATAGTTGTGTTCCTGATGAATGAAGCATATCACCAGCAAGTTTAATTTGTTGTTTTGTTTTGTCGATGTCGACGGTCTCACTTGCTACAATATGACGAATAATGTTAAGCGACGCACTCCTACCATCTTTGGTAAATATTTTACTTATTGTTTTTCCTAAAAGGTTTTCACTCATAGGGGTAAGTTTTTGCGTGATAAGAAAGTATTTTGTTGGATTAATATCGATCCATCTATTTAGAATTCTGTTTAGTTTTCTTGGAACTTTAATAATTTTTTGAGGGAATGATTTATCAGTTTTAAAAGAGTTTAATATAAATTCTTTGTTTGACTTGTTTAATATATGTAAATAATTTTTATTTGTCTCTAGGTGACACATATCTGGACCGTATATAATATCCATAGGTGTATAGTCCAACCTAACAGGTGGCATCTCTGTATAGAGTAAACTAATAATATAGTCTTGGTATAGCATCAAGTCTTTAAGAGTTATTTCCTCTATTTTTTTAGTTGTTGTTAATTTTTGTCTCACGACCTCTTTGCGTAAATTCATTGCGATATCTTTTAGGTCTTGTAGCGTCATCCAATTCTTACCTTGTTTAATTGTTTTAATATTTTTATCCAATTCTTTATCATATACTTTACGCAGTTGTTCTCTTTTTTTAACATAAAATTTTGCCGTCTCATAATCACCAATAGACTGTAATGATACAACGATAGCATTCATATAATTTTTTCTTGTTGCTATATTTTCAAACTCATCAATCTTTTCCATAATATCATCTGTTTTTTTCAAGAAGTTAAGAGTTTTATATTCACTACTACCAAACAATTTATTGATGGGAATAACGTAAGAACGTATTGAATTATCTTTAACTTTTCCATCTTTGAAAGTTTTGATTTTTTGGAACAAGTCCATACTTAATAATATGTTAGATATTTAATATCATTTTTCTATCAATTTACTATAATGTCGAAACTAAATGAAAATACTAAACTAGTTCTAGAATACTTGAAATATAGAAACGCACATAAACACGGTTATCAAAAATATTATTATTTTAAACAAGTAATTAGATATATCACAGGATTAAATAATGGATTAAAAGTTAGAGCAATATTCCAAAGACTTTTAGATGAAAATATAGTCCATAAAAAGCAACTGTTTAGAGGGACAAAAAAAGTAGGTTTACGTTATTTTTTTAATCCCTATGAAAATCCATTATTCAATAAATAAAAATAATAAAAATAAAATATTTGGATATAGTATAATGTCAGTTTATTCTACAAGTTTAAAAGCAGAAGTTTACGAGGCAAGACAATTTAATCAGCAAAGATGCGAATTTAGATTGGACAAAGGCAATACTATGTATTATACAAACCTTAGATTGGTAGGTGTTGGTGTTCAAGGTGCTGGTGCGAATGATGTTTATAACGAGGCGGCAGGTGCTTATGCCTTGGTGAAAAGTGTTAGATTAATGGATGGCGGTATTGAGATTGACCGTTGCGATGAGGCAAATAGATATCTTGCTTGGAAAAATCAACTTTCAAACAACGAGGACAACAGACACATTAACCAGCGTTTATCGAAAAATTCTGTTGGTTACAGAATGAATGTCTCTGCTCAGGTCCAAACTAATCCTGCCGTAGATAAAGCAACTCCAGTAGCAGGTGATAATGCTTGGTTAAAAGAACGACGCCAGGCGTGGTTAGATCTGCGTGCTTGTCTGCCAGTATTGAACTCGATGGTTGCCCTTGATACTGAATTAATGAAAAATGTTAGAATACTTATTGAGTGGGAAACAGACGCCAGAAAAATTGTGAAAAATTCAACTAACTCTGGTGCTTTAACAGTTCAGCAACCCATTCTTGTTTGCGACGAGGTGCGTGACCCATCTTTAGCATCCAAACTACGTGGCGAAATGAAATCATTTGCTTGGAAAACTTACGAACACGATCAGGTGAATATTCCAGCACAGACCGCTTTGCCTGCCAATGGTGATTTACTTGGAACACTCCAGCAGACTACGAGAACTGTAAACGGTTTTGATAATAAATACGTCCACCGTATTGTGATGATGAAAACGATGGCAGACAAAACAAAAAATATTGGTAATGGGTCAGCGGCGGCGGCACTTAACGCTAATGTTGGTGTGGGTTTTGGCGACTTTCGATCACAGGCACAGCACCTTGAGGCAGTCCAGTTCCAATTAAACGGTTCCAATTTGCTCACTGGTAATGGTCTCGACAGTCCAGCATTAAAAGCAGACTTACACGACCAGACTTGGGGGTCATTAAATATGGTTCCATATGGTCACTTACAGTCAGTTGGTCTTGACCAGTGTGCGACTGGTGGTAATGTTGCGGCAGGTGTAAATAACCACGGTGTAAATGTTGACGAGAATGGTATGGGGTCAGGTGCGAAAGTGGGACAGAGTGACTATATTGGTCTGCGTTTAGAAGAAAGAATTAATGACTTTCAACTTAAATACGAGAGACGTTGTTTGCTTGATGTTACGAGCAATCTGCTTGAGAGTAGTGAGTTAGAGGTCCACTTTTTTGCGGAAGTGCCGAAGTCATTCAGTATGGACGGCAAAGGCAGTTACACAATTGCTTATTTATAAGAATTAAAATAATATTATAGTATAATATATATAATGAGTAAACAAACACAGGTAATTCCACAAACAAAAATTATTGAATTACGTCAAGGTAATATGAATTCTTTAGTCCACGCAGATGGCGACTATAGTATTAATCTTATGGGTCGTGAGGTGACGTTAAACGAAGGCGATCAACTCCAATTAAAATCGTGTTTTCTTGACACCGCAACGGCAAGCGGCGGTGGCGGTTATATTGAATTACAACCAGACGACCCCCAACCTGTCGACGCACCGCCAGACGAAGCACAGACAACAATAAAAATAAGTGTAGGCAAATATATGATTAATGCTCCAAGTATTTTTGAAACAAGTCTTTATACAACACAAGCACTACACGACGCAGGAACAAAAACAATTATACCAAATAAAATATATAATCCAAGTTTTAATTCTCCAATTCAGGTTGCTAATACAACCATCGAAGATATTAGAGGTAGGTGCGATGGTAAACCGTATGTATTATGTTCAGGACATCAGCAAAGTAACGCTGCTAATACAAACCATAAAAAGTTGAATGCTGTCATAGTTGGATTAACCGTAGACAAGACGAACGGTCCAGGAAGTCAGCAATTACTTAATTTACCATTAGCAATATTCGTTTATGCCAACCTACCACCAGTAGCATCTGGAACACCCATCACTCCAGGCAAAGGAAATAACGTAGAACCAATTATGATAATTAGCACCAACCCAAAAGCATTAGACGCAAAATTGGCAACACAACAATTAGCAAGTGATAATGGGGAGATAGTTTTAGATGCGGCAACTTTGGCAAAATTTCCAGGTTTTTTTGCCAAGACCGATGACATATTTGGAATGACTATTGTTGGCGACGGTGCTGCCGATATTGTGTTTATTCAAGACCCATCAATGAAAGTAGGAAAAAGAGTTGGCGATATTACTGTTTCTCCCATAACTGATGATGTGCCAGACCAAACACTAACATTACAACCTGTTGTTGAGACATTAGAGTTTACTTTACCATCTGGAAAATATGAAAGTGCTGAAATTGCTAGACGTATTACTGAGGAGAGCAGTAGAGCGGCATTTGGAGGAGATATTCCAATAGACGATAACATTTCAACCAATAACCCAATGTATAGGTCTTTCGTAGACCAGATGAGGCAGATAGACGGAAACAAAAAATTCCAGCGTAAAGATGGCACTAACCAGTTCCCTAACCAACCCCCTGTATTAGGTGAGCAATTTGTAGGAGGAGACCCAGCAACAGCAGTCCAATATTATAATGTGCCTATGATGTTTGTCGAGATGGTAGGGGCAGAAGCAGCGGCAGGAACACCAAGAACACAATTTAATGCTTTTACTTTGACCAATTATGTGAATGGTGATTTAGATTATATGGTTGGTAATAGTTCTGGTTTTGTTCTAGAATATGATGACGCCACAGCAAAGTTTAGTATAGACAGTTTACATACACCTGTGCGTAACTGCGATCCAAATGGGGGCAATCCATTAGGACAACCAGAGGTTAGGGCATACGTAAGACCAGTAAAAGATGGTGCTGGTGCTTTAACCGCAAGGGCAACAAAATACGTCCAAAATGCCTATGGCGGTTGTTTTATTACAAATTTAGAACCAACGCATCTTTGGAAAGATCAAATGAAATTAGATCCATCCATAGTAACAAAAGTAGAAAGTGATGGAGTAATAAGAAAGATGAGTGACATAACGACAGGCAATCCAGGAGAAGACTATGCTGTAAATGGAAACAAGATAGTTTTAGAGGTTGGTAAAAATATAACAGGTGGTATTGATAATGTTGGAATAGCAGAGCAATCTGTTGTATCGACAACACATACCGATGGAGCAACTCCCCCCAATACAATTAACGACCCAACAAACCCTAACTTTGGATGTTATGAGGTTGCGATGCCGTTCCCACAAGGAGTAGCGGATAATGCTTTTAATATACCAGCAGAATTTTTGGCAACAGGCATCACGCAAGGTATACCGCTTTTTGGTGGTTTTCAAGTTGATGATGGACAACACGCCGTTCAAGACGAAGGTTATTATAAGATTGTTGTTGATAGTAAGGTGAGGACAGAAGTGCTTGGTAGTGATAATTTATTAACATCTGTGTCTGCTATTGTATCAAAATATAATTCATATGGGTCTTTCACATCATCTTACGATGAGGGGTCAATAACATATACTCATAGAGGGCAACCGATTACTCTTACCGATTTTAGGGTGCGTGTTCTTTTACCAGATGGGGATTTAGCGACAGACCTTAATGATAGGAATGCTGTATTTTTAGAAGTTATAAAAAATTCTTAAAATAAAATATATAATTAGTATATAATGTCAAGAAATAATTATTCAGCACATCAAGTCCAAAGACACCAACGTGCCGACCATCACTCAAACCAACACGCTACCGTTGAGGGACAACAGCAGTCATCACACTTGGGTAATATAAAAGTAAACACTAATGCTACCAATACTAAATTAGACCTAGCAAACACAACATTAGCATCAATATTGGTTGATACAGACGCAGCAGATAGTTCATTAAATACTATTGAAGCACAGAGCGTTTTAACAGCGTCAAGGTTGAATAATATTCAAAATAAAATATCTGCGAATACTGATGGAACTGGCAGCACATTAGGAGAATTAACAGTATTAACAAACACCAAACTTGATACAATTGCCACGAATACTGCGAATATTAAGATTAGCACAGACAGCGTCAATCTTAATGTTGATACATTAGAAACATTACAAACGGCAACCAATACTGCTCTCACGAATATTGATGCCGTTCTCGATACAATCAAATTAGATAGTGCCGCAATTAAAACTGCTGTTGAATTGTTAGACAATACGGTGAGCGGAAACGAATTACAAGTTAATATTGTTAGTTCTGCTTTGGCGACTGGTGGAGCAACTGCCGCTAACCAAGCAACTTTAATAGGTCACGTAGACCAAGTAGAAAGTAAATTAGACACTTTGGAAACAACACTCACGGCAATTGAAACAGATCAAGCAGCATTAGAGGTTCTCCATACCGCAACTAATTCCAAGATTGATACTATTGATAGTGTTTTGGATACAATTAAAGTTGATACTGAAGCAATTGAAACTGCTGTTGAGGCAATTCAAGTTGATGCGGCAGCGTTAGAGGTTCTCCAAACAGCAACTAATTCTGCTCTTGGAACAATTGATAGTGTATTGGATACAATAAAAGTTGATACTGAAGCAATTGAAACTGCTGTTGAGGCAATTCAAGTTGATGCGGCGGCGTTAGAGGTTCTCCAAACAGCAACCAACACTAAATTAGATACTTTGGAAACAACGCTCACCGCAATTGAAACCGATCAAGCAGCATTAGAGGTTCTCCATACCGCAACTAATTCCAAGATTGATACTATTGATGGGGTTCTTGATAATATTAAAGTAGATACTGAAGCGATTGAAACTGCTGTTGAGGCAATTCAAGAGGCAGTAAAAGCAGAGGATACGGCACACAGTAGTGGCGATAAAGGTGTTATGTTTTTAGGTGTAAGACAGTCAAGTCAAGCGGACTTTGGTGCGGACGGCGATTATGTGCCTATATCGATAAATGATGATGGTGAAATACGTGTAACAAGTAGCGGTGGTAGTGGCGGTGCTACAGAGGCAAAACAAGATGTTATTGAAACAACACTCACCGCTATTGAAACCGATGCGGCAGCGATAGAAGTTCTTTTGACTGGAATTGATGCTGATACAGATGCGATAAAAACAAGTGTGGCAGCATTAGATAATGCGGTTGATGGTAATTATCTTAATGTTAATCTTAATGTTGCTGGGACTGATGTGGATGGTAATAGCGGTAATAAGTCTGCGGCATCTCAAAGAGTTGTTATTGCGACCGATGATGTAAATATGTCAGCAATTAAAACGGCGACTGAAGCATCAGCGACCGATTTAGCAGCATTAGAGGTTCTCCAAACGGCAACTAATAGCAAGTTAGATACATTAGAAACAACACTCACCGCAATTGAAACTGATGCGGCAGCATTAGAAGTTCTTGTGACGGCAACTAATTCTAAAATAGATACGCTGGACGCAGTTCAAGATAATGCTTTAACAAAATTAGGTGAAATTGATGCTGTTCTCGATAATATCAAAGTAGATACAGAAGCAGTAGAGACAGCGGTGGAAGCAATCCAAACACACACACAAATGACAACCGTTCAAATGTTCAGCGGTGAAACAGTTAATAGTGGAGGTGATACACATACCAGTTCAGCGACAGAGATTATTAAGTCCCCTGCGAATGGATTGAATTTTTTAATAAAATCGTCAAGCGGTTCTGTTGATGCTGGTGATTTTGCGGTTAATTTTCTTGTAAGTGGTGATAATAGTTCTTATTCAACATTAAACACTACATTCAAACAAGCAGTAAACGATGGTTTATTCCAACAAGTAAGGATTGCTAATTATGTTCCTAAATTTATTAAAATGACAATAACCAATAATGATTTTAGTTCTAATAGTGATTTTGATGCTTTTCTGTTTTACTAATTAAAAAACTTATTATAATTATCTCATTAATTAATATATGTCAAGATTAGTTAGAATTAATACTGAAGACGAAAACGGTATATTCAACGAGCAACTTGAAGAAGATTTAATAATTAATGAGAATAGCACTATTGCTTTACAGTCAGCAAACTTTATTAGAAACTCTACAACTATGGGTGTTGATGCTACAACAGCAAGATTTATATTTAAAAGTGATAATAGTATTGTAGGGGCGAATGTTGATAATGGTAATGTAGTTCACATAAGTGATGCTACTGGGGGAGTAGGTGATTATGTTGTCGATAATACAAATTTTAAAGCATTCTTATCTAATATAAATCACGCAGTAAATAGAACACTTTGCCCTTTTGGTATTCAAGATGAGCAAGTAGGAACAGTTGAGGCAAATAAAGGAATAGCGGATAGTGGCACAGAGGCACACGTTATATTAAATAATACAAATAAAGTAACTATTAATGTAGCAAAAAGAGATGCTTTTAATTGGACGAGTGATGCGGCAGTTCAAGGTGCGGCAACTAACTTAATAACTAGTGGTTTAGATATTGCTGATATTGGAGGAGTGAATGCCTTGGAGGAGAATGCGACAATAACAGGTATGGGTGGTAGTCGTGGTATATTTTATCCAGCAGAAAGTTTTGTTTATGATAAAATACACGCCTGTAAAGGTGGATCATATTGTTCAGTAAAAGTTCATCATTTTTCTAACGCAATAGCACCAACACTGGCAGGGACTAATGGTGTAAATGGTATTCCACAGTTTAATGTTCAACCTGATGTAAGAAAACGTGCTGTAGGTAGTGGCGTTCCCAACGCTAACTATGAAAATTGGCAAGATGGGCAGAGTGGTTTTATTGTTGGTATGGTAGATCAGGATGGATTAACTATGTTACAACACGCCCCACATACTTTTCAATTACAACATTTTTATGCTTTTGTAGCATTAAGCAATAATACAGCAACACCATATACTTTTGGTTATGGTGACGCATCAAATCCAATAATAGGTAATCAATATGCTGACTTTAAAAGCGTAGGGGCATTAGAGGATCATATTAATAGTCCAGGGTTTATAGCATATTACGGCGAGAATTATGTTGCTAATGATAGAGTTGGTATTGGTATATCACACGGAAAAGTAAAATTTTTTGTTGGTAGAGCAGATGGAACTAATGTTGAATTTATGAATAATACACTACAAGACGGTCCAGTTAATCAATTACTCGAACAAGACAGAGATTATTATTGGGTTGTATGTTTAGGAGGAGATCGCACCACCACGATATTAACAGAGGTAGAGGCAACACAAAATCCATTTTCAGCAACACCGCCAAACTTTACTCAAGCACATCTGGGTTCACATCTTTCTAATCCAAGAACATTAGGAATTGTTCCATTTCCACCAGGAGATAAGACTGTTATAAATCCAGTAGTAGAATTCCAATATCCAGCACAAGCAGGAGTTTTTGTTTCTAACATTGATTTACAAGAATTTTTAGGGTATAGTTTTACTGTTCCAACTTTTACGATAGATGCGGATGGTATAGCACGAGCATTAGCGAATGTAAGTTCCCACTCTGTTGCCAAAAATGAGGAGTTTATAATTTTATTGAATAATGTTCCATTAGAGAGTTATGATACAGTTCCAGGTGGTAGAAAAAATATATTGTATACTTTAGTCCAACAAAGGACACTTGAAAGTCAAAGCGAAGTTGCTTTTAATTCTAACTATCCCATTCATATGAAAATACGCAATAAAAATAAACTTATGTTGAGAACAATTCAAGCACGAATAGTAAATGGTAAGTATGAAAAGATATTTTTACAGGGTCAGTCATCACTTACTCTTTTAATAAAAGATAAAGAGACAAATAATAATATGTAATATATATAATGAGCGATTGTAAAAAAGAATTAGCGGAAATAAAAAAATTAAAAAAGGAGATTGCCGAAATGAAACAAAAAGTAGGTAAAAAAAAATGTCCAAGAGGACAAAGACGTGTTAAGGGTGTTTGTAAAAAAAGTAAAATTAAACTTGATAATACAAAAGAATTAAAAAAATCAAAAGAAGAAGCAACAAAAGTAAGAACAAGTTTATCAGCGAGGTTTGGGAAACAGGCAGACAAAAGACAAAAAGAGTTATCAGTAAAAGCAGTAACAGAAGCGAAAAAAAAACAAGATTTATCAAAAGTGGACGATTTGGTTGATTTACTTGGAAAAGTAGTTGACGGCGGAAAAGCACAAATATTAAACACGTTTGCTGACGTGGCAGTAAAATCAAAAGCAGAAGTCAATAAAATATTAAGAGAAAATGTTGGAAGAACAAAAACACTAAACGGATTAATTAATAAAATTTTTGATATTTTAAACGCCCTTGAAGCAGGAAGTTATGAACCACCAAAACCAAAAAAGAAAGCAGAACCAAAAAAGAAAGCAGAACCGAAAAAGAAAGCAGAACCGAAAAAGAAAGCAGAACCAAAAAAGAAAGCAGAACCAAAAAAGAAAGCAGAACCGAAAAAGAAAGCAGAACCGAAAAAGAAAGCAGAACCGAAAAAGAAAGC
>VMHT01174377.1_pt1 | contig 13275 bp, 8 predicted proteins | sample 4693611 | NCBI WGS metagenome assembly VMHT01 (sample SAMN12280063, study PRJNA550983) | marine metagenome | isolation source: seawater sampled from same location over 5 years 0.02-0.2 micron viral filtrate | place: USA: collected off the coast of southern California halfway between the port... ... | reverse complement strand
AGTCATCAGCCCTGACTTAGGCTTATACTTCTCAGCTTCTTTTTCAAACCTGCCTCTCTCACCTTCCTTCTCTAACAAAGTACTAATGTATTGAGTTATTGTTTGTTCTCTGCTCATAATTTATTATCCTATTAAGGTAATTTAAAGTAGCCTCTAATCATACTACCTATAACTGTTCCTGCAGCAGCAGCTAGACCTGCACTCTTTGAGCCTTCAGAAGCTACCTTGTTTATAGTCAACTGGTTTTCTCTCTGCAAAGCACTTTCAGCACTAGTCCATGAGTAATTCATCAAGTCACGCTCTTGCTGCCAAAGCTCATTGATACCTTGCGTAGTCAAGTTGTTAGCCGCCATAGCTTCATTCATGTTAGCTTGATTTATTGCAGCAGTATTAGTTGTAGCTATACTTTGCCGCCACTGTGTGTTAGCTTGTGCTACAATTAGTTCATTAGATGCATTAAACTGGTCACGCTGGTTGTCAATCTCACCTTGAAACTTAGTCATGGCGTTCTCTTCACCTACGTTAAACTGCTCCATAGCGTTCTGCTGTGCTGTATTGTGCATGTCAATCTGTGCATTCAAACCATCATAAAACTGTGTATTCTGGTTGATGCTCTCAGCGTTAAACTGTGCTGCTGAGTTTTCTGCAGCTTGATCACTAAGAATAGTTTGCGTTGTACTTTGTGCCTTAAACATTTCCATCTGTTGTTCATTAGATAGGTTTGCAAAGTCCATCTCTAAGAATGCTGATGCCTTCTGCTGTGCAGCTTGTTGTCTGTTGTTTAAGTTAGTAACATCAACCTGCGACATAGCTGCAGCGTCAGCCATAACTTTAGCGTTTCGGTTACTCAAGTTAGATAAGTCTACAGTGTTAGCTAATTCAGATGTACGCATAACTCTAGCTGTGTCTGCACTAAACTGTTGGTTAGCTATCTCAGCTATACGCTCAGTTTTTATAATCCTAATTTGCTGGTCATTCGTAAGCTCTTGGCCCTTCATGGCTGCTTCTATCTGTGCTTCAGCTAGTACAGCTTGTTGACGGTTTGACAAGTCTTCAACGTCCATAGTCATCTTATTAGTAGAATTAAATAGAGTAGTTTGCTGTTCATTATTTAAGTTAAGACCACGTTCAGCTACAACGTTACCTACGTTAAAGAGTTGTGTCTGTTGGCTGTTACTTAGTGACTGCCCTTCCATAGCTGCAATAGATGCTGCATCTTGTATGAACGCCTGTTGCTTACGTGTAGCTTCAGCCAGCTTAGACTCAAAGGCTTGTGTAGTTGTAAGCACTGCAGTCTGTTGCTCATTAGTTAAGTCTTGGCCCATCATTGCAGCCTTAACTTGTAAGTTAGATAAAGCAGTCTGCTGTCTGTTTGACAAGTTAGTCATATCTACTTCTAAGGCTTGACTAGCCCTAAGTATGCTTGACTGCTGTGTGTTAGTAAGGTTGATGTCGTTTACTTGTGCATAACGTGCAGCATTAGCTATAGATACGTTCTCTTTAACGCCTAGCTCTTGTCCACGTAGGCTTGCTTTAAGTTGTGCAGACGCTAGTACAGCCTCTTGTGTATTTGATAAGTTCTGCATCTGCAGGTTGGTGTTACCTAAAGACTTCTGCAAGTTTGCAGCTTGTCTGTTTGACAAATTAGCTAAGTCAAAGTTTTGTGCAGCAGCAGCATTAGCTAAAGATACAGCTTGGGCATTACGTACATTCTCCATGTCCATAGCTTGAAAGATAGAAGCGTCAGCTTGTGCTATAGGTAGAGTAGTTTCCATAGCAGCTTGTACCATTGCTGCAGCAGCCATAGAGCTACCACCTAGTCCACGAGCAAGCATGGTAGCGTTTACACTACGCAGTGCTCCTGCAGCCCACGCTGGTGTACCGTCATCAAAGCTACTCATTAGCTTCTCTAATTGTCCAGCTACAGTAGAGTTAGCACTAACTTTGCCTGTAATTGCTTTAGCTTCTAGTGCCTGAGTAAACGTAGTACTTGCTGCTTTAGCTACAGCGTCACCAGTTAAGGCTTCAATAGTTTCACCTACTATTATAATCTCAGGGCTGTTGATGATTTTGTTTACATCAATTATTTCTTTATCAGTTACATCACGCTCTTCGCCTGTAAAGTTAGGTACATACTTAGATTGCTTCTCTGGTGCTGATGCTATTTCTGAAAACTGTGCAGCTTGTTCTACTTTAGTTGCTTCAGCTAAAGCTATGGCAGTAGGATCAAGATTGTAGTCTACTTGTGGTTTTGCTTCAGGGGGTTTGTCTTCAAAGTTTACAACTCTAGCTTGTTCAACTTCACCTTCAAACTGTGCTCCTCTTACTTTGACGTACTCATCAAATGCAGCAAAGCCTTCAGGAAGCTCGCCATCCATAATCTTTCTTTTGATTTCAGGTATGTCTCTAATAAAGTCTGCAGTAGCTGGGTCAAGGTTTAGCTGTGCTAACTCTTCAGGTGTCATAGTTTCAGCTTTAGATATAGCATCTGCTGATGGTGTACCTGTCTGCGCTGCAAACTCAGCTAGTGCAGCCTTAACTTTATCTTGAGCTAGTACGGCTTCATACGTAGCTGCACCATTGTTTACAACTTCTTTAGCTAAAGTTGCCTTGCCTAGCTTAGTTTGAAAACGCTCTGCTTCTGCTACCTGACCTGTACCTTCTTTTATAAACTGGTCATCTTGTGCTTCAATACCTGCAACCTTTTGCTTAGTTACAAGAGAAGAGGGGTCACTTATAGCTTTACCTAAAGCTTCAGAAGTGCTAGGTATGTCTGTAGTTTCAAACTGTTTTTGTGCTGTGCTTACTTTAGCTTGCGCTTGTGTGTTTGCAAGTTCAGCATCCTCCAAAGCCTTACGCTCTACGTAGCCTGGTAGTAGTTTTCCATATTCTTTATATGCATCTAACTCTTTAAACTTATTAATCTCTGCTGCATATGCATTAAAATCATTAGTAACGTCATCAGAGTTATTTCTATTATAACCCTTAATAACAGTACCATCATCATAAGTTATTGTATAATTTTTTGAATCTCCAGTTACTTTAAATTTTGTAGGGTCTGATGGAACGATACCTTTTTTAAATGTCTGACTTAATAATACTTCAGCTTGACCGCCTCTGCCAGCACCTGTACCATTTAAGTTTTCAAAACCCTCTTCTTGTGGTATGGCTGGAAACTGCGCTAGTATATCATCAGGTATGTCTGCGTCAGTGTCTAAGTTACTTACTGCAAGCTGTGCCTCTACTAAAGTTTGCTGTGCTGTAGCGTACTCTTGCTGTGCAGCGTCTAAGTTAGCAGCAGCAGGTGTTGGGCCTTTAGCTGCAGAACCCTTTACAATAGTTTTAGTACCTGGTGCTGGTCTAGCTTCTATGTATTCATCTACTGCAGAAGACGCAGTGTTTAATTCCTCTTGTAGACTAGATGTCATGTCTTCTATTTTTTTATCGTAAGATGAAACTGCTGTATTTAAAGCAGCAACATTAGCATCATAATCTGGTTTATTTATTTTATCATTATTAAAGTCATTACCTAAGTCGCTTATTTGTTTTAAGATTTGGTCTTTTGTATACTTATAACCACTTATAGTATCATCATCTGCTGTTTCACCTGCTGTTAAATAAGCGTTACCAGAGGCATCATCTAGCTGTTTCTGTACATCATCTCTGTCTTTTTTTAATTTATCTAAGTCGCTTAACTGTACTTCTTCTGTTTTAGTAGTAGTAGTAGTAGTATCACCTAAAGCAGTTTGGGTTGTTTCCATAGGCACAACTTCATCAATAGGCATCTTAGTAATAGGCGGTTGTTGGTAAGAAGATATAGGTTGGGTTATGTTTACATTCTTAGGTAAACCCTGTAGCTCACGTAGTCTAGCGTTTAGTGCATCAATCTCGCTCTGTCTATCTTTAATTTGCTGATCTAATAAAGACTGTTGTTGTTGTTGCGCTTGTTGCTGTGTCTGCTGTGTATAGCCTACGGCATCTGCTGCAGTTATCACACCATCTTTATTAGTATCGTACTGTAAATCTGTAGCTAACTTACCTTGGCTCATCTTTAGTATATCTTGTTGAGCAGAACTTAAAGCTGCAGCATTTTTTAAAGCAGGGTTTGTTTGTAATTTATCTAGCTCTATGTTACGTAAATTACCTTGGTCATCATAGTAAGTACTGTAATCAACTTCACCGCCTTCAGCCATACCTGTCTGAGCTAGTGGGCCACCCTCTACACGTTGTCTAGCTATATCTGTGTAACGCCCAAGCATAGAACCAGCAGAAGGACTAGAAGCAATAAATGCATCCATCTCATCTTTTTGGGCAGGGCCAGTGAAGCCCATCTCCTTTAGAAGCTGGTGTGTCTGTTGGTTGTTAAAACCTTTAAACTTCTTTGCCATAGTACTTTACCTATTATCCATTTACAGCTTCATTCAATCCGTATATCATAGCAACACAGCCACCTACAAATACTAGTACACCTATTACTACAGATACTCCCCAGAAGATTTGATCTCTTTGTTTAGCTTGTAGTTCTAAGGCTTCCTTGTGTCTTTGTCTAGCTGCAGCTTGTTCTCTTACAACTAAGTCCCACATTCCTGGTGGGCCAAAAAGCTGGCATGTTTCTCTTAGCATATCCATAGCTTCTTTGTGTTTCATCTTAGCTTGCGCTATAGCGAAACCCTCTTCTTCGCTACTCGTAAGTCTACCTAGTGGGCCTTTGTGTTTACCACTTTCAGCAAGTTGTATCTCTGTATCTAACTTAGCTAATCTTCCAAAGTGAGGTAATAAATCACTAACATCTCGTCCTGCTTTTATAGCAGAGCTAATACCACCAGATATTGTACTTACAGCAGATGCAAGTGCAAGAACCTCTATCATTGTGACAAATCCCTCTCATTATTTGTCTGCCATCTTTTCTACAGATAAACGAATAGCTTTTATGTTTTCATCTATCCTAGCCATAGATACAGCCTGTCCATGTACTGCATCCTCCATACGGCCTAGTCTTTGTTGTACCTCTACAATCTTAGAAGCATTAACTTCTATGTCGGAGGTCATTGTACTTACAGTCCAAACGATAGCAGCACCCTGCACAAACAATCCAAAAATTAATGTCAATGGTACAGACTTGCTCAAGTGCCAGTTATCGTTAGCCATAGTTATCCTCCTTATGGTTTTGTAGGCCAATCACTGTCCTGTAAACTAGGCCAGTTAGAATGTGTAGGAAGATCACGTAATGCTTGTCTATAAGTTTTTACATTATCAGGCATAGTTACATCAGAATTACCATAATAGTCTGTTACATATAGTAAATTATCTCTAATATTTCTATTCATTGCTGCTTCTTCATTATCATACACACTAATTTCATCAGAAGATTTATTAGAAGTAGTCCAACCTATTGTCCAAGCACCATCTACTAATGTAGGTGCAGCATCGGCTGTATATTTTTGTGTTCTTTTATTGATACTAGGTGTATTTTCTTGCGTAACAATATATATACCATAGGATGCTAATAAATTATCCGACATAACTTTTGGAAAAGATACACTTGGGTTATCTTTACGCAGTTGTTCTAGTGTATATGGATATGTATCTATTGCACTATCAACTATTTTTACGTACATTTTTAGTTTCCTTTTTAAACTGCTGCTCTACTAAATCTCATTGCATAAACATTGCCTACTCCACTATCAAACTCTCTAACATGCGTGAGGTTTCCTGCTCCATCATGTTTAAAAATATGAATATCATCTTCGTTATTATTATTTGCAGCAATAAATGTACCTGAAGCACTAAAAGTAATAGAACTAAAAGTTCTACGATTACTAGCAGCTTGTTTTTCTATAGAATCAGCTACAGAAATATTTGTTAAATCATTTAAGTCTATTAAAAATAAATTATCTCCTGAGTTAGTAGCTAAATTAACAAAAGCATATTTACCATCAGGACTTACATCCATACATTGATTAGTATTAAAATCACCATTAGTTGCTAATGTAAAAGAATCTAGCTGTGTTGCACTTGATCCATCCCAACTATAAGTTCTTAGTAATTTAGAACTACCACTTTCAGTAGCTATAATAAAATTATGACTTGAATCAATCCAACGCATACAAAAAATAGTACTAGCTGAACCCCCAGATAAATCCTGAGTGTCAACTCTATCAGAATTATCTAAAGAAGCATTATTTCCAGAACTACCAGTAGTTGAGTCTGGTATAGTAAAAATAGTAACTTTACCATCTCCTCTAGATACTCCAAGATACTGATCATTATGACTAAAATGAACACTTTTTGCACCTGGTGACATTGAAACCCCTAAATTTGAAGCACTGCCATCACTTCCTTGGGTATGTCTAACAAGTGACCCATTATTATTTCCAAATAAATGAACTGAAGATGAAATAGAAAGCCCGATTAAATCATTATTAGTATTACTACAAGCTACCTCACCTTGATTACCTAGTCTACTAGGACTATCATCTGCTAAAGTCATTACCCCTGCAGAGCTAATATTTAATAATCTTAAACCATCATTGTTAGTATCTTTTACAACTGTTAAATAGGCATCATCTGAACTAAAATCCATACCTTGTAAAAACGTATCAATAGTACTTGTGTTGCCACCACTAGTAGAGGCTGCAGTAAAACCTCCTTTTTTATCATGAACATATGCTTTAACATAAGGAGAACTAACACCTCCCATTACTAATAAAGCTGAATCTGCAGCACCACTAGAGCCAGCCGCACCCATAAATACTTTTTGAAATGAACTACCGTGACTAGCCAATTGCTGTTCCTCCTAAGAAACCATAATATGTTGTACCACCATCTCTAGTTATAAATCCATACGCCTGTACTTCATTATTACCTGCAGCATCAGGAGCACTACCACCAGCCCAATCAACTGTATTAGGCCAAGTTAATGTAACAGCAGTACTATGTTGAGTTACTATAAGAGTAAATGCAAATGAAGTACCACTAGCAGGTGGATTACTAAATGTAAACGTAGTGTTTTGATTCATTGTAACAGCAAAGTGATTAGCTGTCAATAAATCACAATCAACTGTGCTTGCAGCACTAAGAGATGCATAAGTTTCTTGATATGTTACTGGTTTAATAGCACCAGTAGAGTTTAATGTCATTTTTACTGCAGCAGCTTCACTTGCACCTGTATGAAATTCTAAACGTGTAGCATTATTAGAAGAACTAAAGTCACCTTCAGCAACAGCTTGTACAGCAGCAGCTACAAGTATAGCATCAGTTCCTGTACCTTCATCTGGTGCTTGGAAAGCAAGTTTACCAATAACATCATTAGCTGCCATATCAGTCTCACCTGTCTGTAAGGTAAGAACAATAGGTTTATCATCTGCAGTAGCAGTATGTTTTAATGCCAATCCAGTATCAGCAACATGCGTAAGAGTAACTTCACTATCAGCACCAAAATGTATTACAGATGCATCAGATAATAATTTTACATCGTCACCAAATACACCATCTTTTACAACAGATAAGCCACCGTCTGTTTGTAAAGAGCCGTCTGTTGTACTAGTAGCTTCTGTTGCATCATCAGTTTTTAGTATTCCACTAAATGTACCTGTTGTTGCGGCTAACGTTCCTGCTACAGTTAATGCACCATCAGCTAATGTAATAAGGTCTGTGTCATCTGTGTGACCAATAGTTGTGCCATTAATAAGAACATTATCAATGTCTAATGAACCGCCAGATATAAGACCTGTAGTAGTAATAGTAGAAGAGCCAGTATCAATAGTGCCAAACCCAGATGTAATACTACCTGAATTTAATGCTCCTGTAGTTACAAGGTTAGGCATTGCAGTTATTTCATCGTCAAAGTATGCAGCAAGGTCTGTCACAGCTACTTGAACCATAGTGCCGTTGTCATTCATAACAACACGGTCTGCATCTGCTACTGTAGTTGATGTAGCAGAAGTACCACCATCTATTATATTTAACTCTGTTGTAGTGACTGTTGCACCGTCTAAAATTTCTAATTGTGCTTCTGTAACCGTAGCAGAACCAAATACTAAGTTTCCAGAAATAGTTGTTGTACCAGAAACTGCTAAATTTCCAACAACGTCAATAAGTGTGGCAGTTAATTCTATCTCATCTGTAGCAGCTATATCTAATACTGTTGCACTTGCACCTTGAATAAATTGTGAAGCATCATTAAAACATAATTTATTTGTTGAATTTAAAGTTAATCCTGTACCATCTGTGTGAGTTAATATTGTGTCTTGATCATTACCAAATTGAATTGTACCAGAGTCTGCAAGAAATAAGTCTGAAAATTCTTTAGAAGCAGAACCTAGTGTTGTTCCATCTGCACTTACAGGAAGAATAGATGTACCGAATGTTCCTGTATTAATTACAGGAGATGTAAGTGTTTTATTAGTCAGTGTAGCAGTTGAAGCTGTTGATACTAAATTAACATCACCGCCTGTACTTGGAAGTGTTAAAGTGTTTGAAGCAGCCTCAGAGTGTGGTGCTCCTTGAAGTGTTTGTGCATGAGCATTACTAGACTCACAGTAAAATTTAATCTTTGATACTGCACCTGCGTTCTTTAAATCAATTAATCCTGACTCTATTCCTACATTACCATCAATGACTACTTGACCAGAGCCTTTAGGTAATAGTTTTAAATCAATATTAGTATCACCACCAGTAGAAGCAATCTGCACACCATTACCAACAGCAGCATTAGTAACTTCTATTTGATTAACTGCAGAGCTAGTAGTTTGAAATACTATTTGTTCATTACCATTTTCATCACCAATAAAATGTGCATCATCAATTAATATGTTGTGTGAGTTAGTATCTAAGTCATCACCTAATTGTGGTGAGGTGTCTTCTACTATATTAGATATGTTACCAGAAACACCAGTACCTGAAATAATGGTGCTACGTGTAACCTTTTTAAGTCCTCCAATTCCCCCACCAGAGGTATCTATAGCTAGAAATACATCATTGTCTGCTACTGTACTAATTTCATCTAGGCCACCTACTAAAACAGGATTAAAGTTTGTACCATCAGCAATAAGTAAAGCACCAGCAGTATTGGTAGCCATTGTAAGGTCATCACCACTAATAGTAAGATCACCTGCTAGTGTAGCATTAGCACCACTAAATGTTAAGGCTGTAGTTGTACCTGACTTAATAACTAGATTACCAGAACTGTTTGTTAGTGAGCCATAGGTTGTACCTGCATCTTTTACAAATACATCACCGCCATCTGCGTCAAGTATAATGTCACCAGAAGAGTCTAGTGTAATATCTGTACCATCATTCGTAATAGTATCAAGGGCAATACTACCTACATTAGATATATCAAGATCACCAAAGTCTAAAGCACCTGCAACAGTAAGTGTACCTGATATATCAACATTACCGTTTATATCTACTAGTGTTGCATTAAGTTCTATTTCATCAGTAGCGTTTATATCTAGTACGGTAGCACTAGGTGCGTTGATAAACTGAGAAGCATCATTAAACTGTAAAGCCATAGTGCTGTTTAACAAAAGACCAGTATCGGCTACGTGTGTAAGTGTGACATCATTATCAGCACCAAAGCCTAGCACAGCAGCATCACTATCTAATTTAAGATCATTGCTGACTGTCACTGCAGTAGAAGCGTTAATGTCTACTGTTGCTTCTCCATCTATGCGTAACACACCATCAGATGATTGTTGCACAAATGATGCAGCATCCCCAAAGGTAAGTTTATTTGTACTGTTTAATGTAAGTCCTGTGCCATCTGTGTGTGTAAGTGTAGTATCATTGTCTGCGCCAAAGCCTAACACAGAAGAGTCACTATCTAACTTTAAGTCATTACTAATAAGCACAGCAGTAGAAGCGTTAATATCTACGGTAGGCGCAGTAATCTCTAACTCTGTGTCTGCATCAATATCAAGCTGTCCATCAGTGCTAGAGTTAATAAATATAGCAGTATCACGGAACTGTATCTTTTCAGTAGATGCAATAAGTAGATCATCTGAGAACTCAAAGTAATCCTCATCCTCCATCCACTTTAGTACACCGTTATTAGTCTCACCATCAAAGGTTACTGTAATATCTGTACCTGAAGTACCTGCACCAAAGGTTATACTGTGGCCTAAGAGGTTACTAAGAGGCCCACCCTCTCCTGCTGTACCGTCATGTGTATGTCCTGTGCCAGCAGCAAAGGCAGCTAGTAATTGGTCAAACTCATCATTCGTGTCTGCAGCCTGTATAACGTCACCGTCTGTATACGTAGACTGCCTTGTGTATGTAGCACCCATTAGCGTCTTGCTCCTACTTGATACTCTAACTGAAATCCTTTTAGTGAATAAGGAGATGAAACACCATTGTCATCAACTCTTAGGGCCACTGTAAACCCTGAACCTTCTACAGGTTGTCTGACTAGCGGTACTGTACCACCACCATAAACAAACTGTGTTGCACTTGATGCTGTACTGTAAACAGCAGTGCCGTACTGCGAACCGACAGTAGCAGTACTTAAACTATAAGGTGCTGGTCTAGCAGCCCCAACATTCTCGTTATCATAGCGTAATGTTAAATCCGCACTTAAAGCAGCTTCAGGTTCGTAGTTAAGTATTACCCTGTGCATGTGCTTTCTTAAACCAGCATCACCAAAACTTATATCTGGGCCTCTGTACCTACCTAAAATAGTTGAACCATCAAATGTGCTACCTTTTTCTTGCCTGTGTACATAACCTTCAAAGTCACCATGAATTACTATTACATCACCTGCAGTTATAAAAGAATCAGTGCATGAAGGTTTTATTCCTAGTGTTTCAGAAAACTCAAAACCACTTTCTTTCATAACGCACACTACACCCCTAGTGCGCTTTTGTCCATTAGTTGCTTTTGTAAAGAATAATCTGTACTGTGTTTTATCAGGTATAGTTACACTTTCAAACAAAGATGCATCTACTATATTTTTATCAAACAGTCCTTGTACATTTTTAGATACTGTACCAAGCTCAACGTCACCAATCTTAGCTGTACCTGCAACTGTTCTTAAACCATCAGGCCCAAGAAACATTAAGTCACCTGCAAATTCCTGTATTGTATCACCATTAATACAGCCAATATTTCTAGTAACAGGTTGTACTGAAAAGTCAGACAAACTAGAACCTGTAAGTTTAAATATCCTGTTTTCACAAAATATAAATAAACTATCACGAAAAGCTTTTAGTCCTACTATGGTGTCATCTACTTTGATGCTACCTGCACCGTCTGCTGCGTCAAAGTCATCCTCATCTAAAGGTTCACTAAATACAACCTCTTGTGGTGTGGTTGACTTACCAGCGTAAAACATGTGGTTTCTGTAAGCAGCTACAAACTTTGATCCAGATACGGCACTTTCACTAACATCAGTTGCACTCATAGATGAATTAAATACTACAGGTGCGTTAGTACCGTCAACTAATATTAGCTTATCATTACCGTCAAAGTTAAATCTCTCAAAGTTATACTTACCTGCATTAGTCCTACCTGTATCTCTTTGTGTCCAGCTTTCAGATACAGTATCATCTGTAGAGTGATTAGCTGCCGTAGTGCTAGAAGTTGCGCGAGTTACACCTGTGAATGCAAACGTAGAAACTCCTGTATAAGTAAATATCTCATCACTAATTTGTAATGTACCGCTTGTAGAAAAACCTGCAGTGGAGTCAACTGTAATTGTACCAGAGCCTGTCATACTTGTAGTTGACAATATCTTTAGGCTTAATTCAGTAGAACCTGCACTATATATTCTTTCGCCACGAGCAGCTACAACTCTTTCTGCAAATATACAAGACAATAAAACTTTTTCTGATGTATTATTAGTTTGTGGTACTTGGTGATTTACATATTTACGAAAACCGTTTATTCTTCTGTAACCACCCTTGATGTCAGGCTCAAAGTTTGTAAGCTCTAAAGCTTCACCAGGCTGCATCATAAAGGTAGACTTGTCTAAAACTAGACCACCTTCACAATTAAATGCAGTAGACTGTAACGTTGAAGTATCTGGCATTATTATGACACTCTGAGCACAGGGTTAGATGATCCATAAGGCGATTCTATCATGTATGATCTTACGTAGTCATACTTGTTTACAGATAGTGTTTGTATATTTTTTATACCTTGCTCAAACCGTTCAAAGTTTAGCTGGTACTGCTGTAGCTCACCACGGTACTGATACACAAAAGCAACTGCACCATCAACTACAACTGCAGCAAACCTGTCAGGTATAGTTGTTGTGTCACCGTGTGCAGATAAATCACTAGGAAATGTGTAGTAATCAAAAGCTAACGTATAAGCTTTATCAGGGTAAGGGTACAGTAAGTATTTGTTGTCAGGTGTACGCACTATAAACTTAGGTATACCACCATCCTCAAATTGTGTTACTGTAGTACCACTAGCGTGTAAAGCAGCCGTAGTGCTATTAGCACCTCTGGTACAGCCTGTAATGTCATTACCTGATACGCCAGTGTACGTTACTTGTTCGCTGCCTATATGCACTGTACCACTAGTGTCAAAGCCTGTAGAGGATGTCAGTGTTAGTGTAGTGACTGAACTAGAGTGGGAGCCATTTAAAGTAGTTGACTGAACATCGTCTTCTTGGTTTGCATAGTCCTTAGATACGTACTCATTGTAATTTAGTATGCTAAGATTATTACCTGATGAACCAAGTGTTTCATTCTTTTTAATTCTTGCAGTATTGTAATCTATATATTTTGTACTAGTAGGTAAAGCGTAGCGAGATACGCCAGCAGTTAGTGTAGATGAATTAGTTGCGTGATTAAATGGGTAGCCAAACTCTCTCTGGTTTATGTACCTGATAGCTTCATTGACTGCTGTTTGACTTTGTGACTGAATACCTCTAGGGCTAGAAAAGTTACTAGACGTAAGCTCTACTTCATTCATACGCACAAGCGTTTTATTAGTAAGCGTAAGAAATGTCTCAGCCATAGTGAAATCCCTATTTTACAAGTAAAGGGGAGCCAGTTGCCCAGCCCCCCAATAAGTTATGCGAGTAGATCACGGTCTACTTCATTCGCAGAACCTGACTGTGAGATGTCATCCATGATAATGCAAACTGCATACACACGTAGAATACCACCAGTAATAGTTCCACTAGATGCTTGAATCTCTACATCAAGTGTATCTGCTGCTGCAGTAAACACTGGTAGATTTCCACACACACCTGAAGATGTAATTGCTGGTGTATGATCACCAACAGATGCACCGTCATAGTCAAATGATGCAGCAAAGATGTCT
>VMHT01148806.1_pt1 | contig 13281 bp, 26 predicted proteins | sample 4693611 | NCBI WGS metagenome assembly VMHT01 (sample SAMN12280063, study PRJNA550983) | marine metagenome | isolation source: seawater sampled from same location over 5 years 0.02-0.2 micron viral filtrate | place: USA: collected off the coast of southern California halfway between the port... ... | reverse complement strand
GACCCCCTAAGAGAGTGGGGCATGGCTACCGCCACGCCACCACTCGAGGGATGCCACCCCCCAAGGCGGGAGATGGCTAGGAGGCCCTAGAAACGCCCTGTATGGGCCTCTTCTGTATCTAGGGGTCTTAGGGTACTACTGCAGGAATGGGAGGCTGTAGAGGGCATTCTACGGCTTTTTTCTGATTTGTCATACTATCACCGAATCAATTTTCTTAGGAAGTCTAAGGCTTTACTAGCACCGCTACCAGTTCTAAAATCTCTAAAGCCTAGTAGCCCTGTTGGATTCTTTGGAGTTCCCGAATAAGCCGTAGCCCTTCTACGACCCATTCCTTTGCCAGTAGGCTTACTCAATTGTTCGATTTCGATGAATCCTTTTTTACCACGTTCTATCATGTCTATCACTTCTTACTTTTTACTCGGTAGACTGGCCTATTAAAGATATGACCCTGCTTCATTGTGTACTGATTGAATTTGTAATCACGTTTGGTATTGGCTTTCTTGATTGATGCATTGAACTTTACACGGCTAAAACCCAAGCGAATGAGTTCTTCCTTGTACTCTTCTGTACCGTTGTAAATACCTCTACGAATACCTGTCTTGGGGTCTGTAAATCCGAGGAAGCGGTAGCCACCGCCTAGACCTGTATCAGATACACGCCATGCACCCGAGCCTGCGTAGCCACGTTGCCATGTACCACTTTCGGAATCGTCTATGGCTTTACCTACAGGCCTTCTCGATTGAGAGCGTTGAGTCCAATGTTTTCGTGCCATCACATAACCCCCGAATCTACGCTTGACCACTGCTCATGTAAAGGCACATCGTTCAACTTTTTCAACTCTTCGACAATAGCCCACATCGCATTGTTTTGGGCCACAAGAACTTTGAGCAATTGCTCTTGAAAGTGTGTGTGAGTGTGGTGATGTACTTTCATTCTACCACCTTCTTAGCAGACATCTTGAGTTCAAAGTTACCCTTGTCATCTTCCATTACCGCTATCACGGAAATTTCTAGTTTATTACCGTCATCATCTTCACCCCAAAATTGTTGGTTAGCAATTTGTTGAGGGTTGTCGAAGAGGAATACTCGAGTGTCACAAACGGGACAGGTTGGAACTAAACCATTGATGAAGGCGTGGGCAACTTCTTCATGTGTTATTTGATAACACACTTCCTCGCATTGAAAGCATATTGAACCAATCTTACTCATTGTAACCATCCTCCTTAGCAAATTCCGCCATTTCATCATCAAGTTGATTTTGTTTGTTGATGAGGTACATTCGGATGACTCCGAGTTCAAAGACTCGTACTCTATCTCTAGTGTTACGAATCTCTTCATTGACTTCATCAAGGCAATCCTGTACGAATTGAATACTCATTCGGAATCCTCCAAGTGATACTCTTCAACTGCCTTTGGAATCATGTTAGAGAGATGGTCATTACAGTCGTGACAGACATGTATCGAAACCGCTCGTCCATTCTTTCGTGCTGGATATACGATTTGACCAACTCCTTGAATGTGCATTGTAAGGTGTATTTCACGAAGTGTAAATACAAATCCATGTTCGTTACAAACTGAGCAGTGAGTACCAGCCTTCATTGTAATTCCTCCATAGGTAGTGGGTAAATGATTTTGTCTTCGCCAACCCAATAAGGCTTACCGTTTCCTTGATTTGAGTCTACTACTAATCCGCCACTTTGATAACCAAATAACTGTACGATGACAAAGGCTTGTAGGTCAAACTTACGCGATACTTGTGCAACACGATAGCAACCTATACGCTCTTTATTCATCTGTTGTGCCTTCTTCATTGCTTCTCCTAATGTGTTGTATCTCCATCCGCTGTTTGCTGTTAATCCCATATTTCATTCCTCCTTCATCTTTTCTTCAATAATTGAATTGACTACCCTTCTAATACTAACTAAGTGATTTAGATTTGCATTCTCTAAGTAAGCCCATATTTTGTTTCTAATCATACATCGTGTTTTTTCGTTCATTTTAATTCCTCCTTGGTAGGCTCTTTCCCGCCTGATTGATGCTACGGATAGGGGGTTTATAGTACTTCCCTTAGTATATAAAGAAACGTAAAACTATGTCTAGAATGGCTTAGAATCGCCTACTTTCGTTATAGGTATGTTGATACCCCCCTCAAAAGTTCTGAGAAAAAGTGTACTGCGAGCCTGTTTATTGTACCCCTACTCGAGGACTAACATAGGTACGGAAGTAGAAGATAGAGATAAGTGCAACAGTAACCAATGCAGAAACTTCAACTTCATGACCTTTCGATTCATCTCGAATCGCTTTGAGTAACCCACTTACACCTTTGATAATTCCTTTACCCATAACAGCAAACGATTCTTCAACAACATCACCTGCAATGTTACTAGCGCTACTACCGCCTCCACCGCTTAATACGGATATTGCACCAGCACCGCCAATACCAGCCAACAAGAGAGGTAGAACCATCAAATAACACCTCTCAATCTAAGCACGATTGCGCCTATAATCAGGCGTAGGTAGAACCTATCCTCTTTACTCATCAACGACCACCTCGTAACAAGTCTTGGTCATACCCTGCTCTACGTTTCAAACGTGCCAGTTTATTGACACGGGCGCATGCCCATTGCTGAGGTGATTTCACGTTAGGTCGGACTGAGCGACGATTGCCATAAAAAGCCCCTATTCCCCTTCGATAACTTTGGTAGAGTTTTGCTTTTGAGATGCCACTCTTTCTTGAAGCGGTACGGACACATGATGGATATTTCATTCAATCACCTTGTAAAATACAGCATTCGTAATCTTCAATCCAATTGACATGAGTACAACTGGAACTATTGAGATGAGAATGCCTAGACCGATTCCTGTACCTACAGATGGAATAACACCAAAACCGCCCTTAGCAACGGATTCTACTTGTTCAGCATATGTCATTCTTCACCACCACCTGAGAATACGAGGTATAGAATTCCTAGAATAAGTACACCGCCTATGAGAATTGGTAGGAAGGTCATAGGTTTACTTTCACTATCATCGCTTTCAACAACAGCACCTTGACCTTCAACATTCTTGACAACTTCTGTAATAATCATGAAGGTTTCATTGTCAATACTGCGAGGTGCGCCTTTTACTATTTGCTGACCACGGCTTACAATCGAGAATCTACCTATACCATCTACTTCGCTGTCAATGTCAATTGAAATCGAATCACCTCCTAATAACTCAATATCTACTAAATCAGTGTCTAGGTAATTTGTTTCTTGATTGAATATCTCACCTTCTAACAATTCTCCCCAACCTCTCGTTTTGTAACTGAGTACCGCTTGGTTAATATCAGGTATGTGACTCTCCCAATAACCACTCTCTTGTGTTAGTAGTCTTAGTGTTACTCGATAACCATCCTTTACTACAAGCCTTACAGCACCGCTAGAAACGAAGGGTATGTCTGAATCAGTAATTCCCATAATTCTACCGTCTGTTTCGGGTATGGTGTATGTTTCTACAAGTTTTATCTTGCTGAATGGTGAATAGGACGAATCGGGTGAATTATCACGATACCAGCCCCACGAATAAATTGGTAGTGTTCCGTTAGGCGCTAAACCCTCTTCCGCCACTTCTTGAGGGGGATTGTCAATCATATCGAGGTACTGCTTGAAAATAATTAGGTCATTTTCTACGTCGAGTGAAATAGTACCAAAGGTTTCGTCTGCAGTTGCACCACGATATTCTACGATATCACCATCATTAAATGAACTTTGATACTGCGGTTCAAGTCCTTCTATTCGGTAGTATGTTTGTGATAAATCAAACGTACCATCATACATTTTTGTTGATGTAAATACAATTTTGTAACCGTTGTAATCAAAATCTTCAATCGTTACTTGACGACGGTTCATGATGTCTTGCTTAGCCTGTTCGTAGAATGCTTGTGCTTCTGAAAGTGTAGTAAAGTTCTTCGTACCACCGAATTGACTTGGTACACTCACTTCGTATGTATCGCCGTATGTCTGTGTGGATGGAAAGTAAGCGTCGAGAATTTCAGTCAATTTAATTGTGTATTCCCCAACCCCCTCTTCTTGAATAACATTGACTTGCATGACTTTTTGACTATCAGTGATTTCTTCTTCGTCTTGAACTTCGCGAAGTTGATTTACGAAGTCATTGTAAATTCCATCAACATCTGACTGTGAAATAGATGTTCCAGTTTTGACCGTAAATGTGTATGTGTCAAGTACATCTCGCTTTGGTAGTCTTACAATTTTGAATACAAGATTGTTACTTTTGTCGTAACAGCCAACAAGTTCTACATCGCCTTCTGTGTAAAGTGTGTACTGCTTAACGCCATCAACAGTTCGTGAAGCACCTTTACGAGCAGGAAATCCACGAATAGCACCATAGATACCGATTTGTGTTTGACTTAGAACCATTTCACATCAACCCTTGCAAATCCATTCCGACCATTGCACCGAGTCCAATACCAATAACTTTCAAGAGGCCATGCGCCTGTTCAAGTTTGGCGAGGATGGCCGAAACTTGATTTTCAAGTTCATTGATTCGTGATTCAACATCACGGATTCGGCGGTTTTGTTCTGAATCTAAATCTGTCATAGTACCACAACCTCATACATATCGAAATTAAGCCTAGAAACATCCCTTCCTTGTCCTTCAATGGATTTTAGGTCTATACCTACCAGTGAAGAAATTCGTGACCGTACAGGCCACTACACGGAGTTTCTAGTATCGACCTCCAATTTTACCAGCCTTGGAACGGTAGGACTTTTTTCCAACACATCCCCACATCTTACGGGCTAATGCGTTTGGAGTCCACTTGGAACTTGTAGGAATACCTGCACTACGAGCGCAGTATGAATCTCCACGTTTGGTTTGTGGTGCGATTGTGTAACCTTTTGCACCTGCATGAATCATACGGCCTGATGGAGAGCGTACCATCCACTTCTTACCCTTACGAGTACTGCGTTGAATCTTGGTCATTCTAATGCATCCCCCAACCGTACAACGTCAAGCGTACTCAAAGCGTCCGTTATACTTCCTCTAACGTAGTAAGTTGAAGAAGCATCATTTGTGTTTTTGATTCTAAAGTAAAGTGTCGTTGCGATTGTGGTGTTAAATGTAAATGAGTGGTTGTTGTCTTGAATAACAACCGCGTTAGGACTTGACCCGTTACCAAACCAAAAGTGCGTCCTATCAACGAGAGCGTTTGATATGGCAAAGGTCGGGTCAGTTGATACTTGAATCAATGTGTCCGACAATCCGTATATACTTGCAGTTGTTTGAAGCCATAGGGTGAAATTGATTTGATACAGGCCTGCGCCAAGATTCAACTTATGCGGGGCCGTTGCGTCAAGAGTTATCGAAGAACCGCTTTGAAGGTTGACTTGAAAAACTGAATCATCACCTAAATCAAGGTCATAAGGCGAGGCACTTGCAGTTGTTGTACCGTTACCAACCATTTGAAGTTGTAATGCTTCTAGGGGAATACTCGCCGATGGCACATGGACTTGACTCAAATTAACACCTCAATAATTCAACAACACCACTTGAAGCGGTGTCAAGGCGGAACCATAGGTTCGATGAATTAAGTAGGTTTGGCGGGTCAAGAATCATAATCGTCCCTGCTGGAAACATGAGATAATTGTAATCAATTTCGAGTTCAGATAGTGACATGCGTGTGTCCTCCGTTACGCGTAGAATCAAACGCCCTAGTTCATAACCGCCACTAACAGCGATAATATCCGTAGCAGACGAAAGCGTGTAACGCTGGATAGATGCTTCGTCGTGCATTACTTTCGCCTCCCATAATAGAAGTTCATTTTAGGTGGTATGTCCTCCAAAGCGTCGGGAAGGTCGAAGTCGAAGAAGTCTTTCTTCTTCTTCTTTTTCGGTTTCTTCTTCATGTAAGCCCGTCGTGCGGTCTTTCGTGGTTGTCCCTTCTTAGTTCCCATTACTTCTCACCGCCATTACGATTACGGAAATAAACGAATGCGATGAGCGCAAGAATCAGGATTGTGTCGTTATTCATTAGTACCCACTCCGCTTTACTTTGATTCTCATTCTTCGCTGACTACGGGCTTTGGTCATACTCTTACGCTTTCGCCTCTTCCCATTTGTCGCCATCTTCATGAGTTTCTTGTTCAAGTTCATGTTCTCACCCCTTCTAACTCTCCCCTCCGCCTACGGCATCATTGGGGAAGGAGGTTTAGAAGAATCAAAATTACTCGAGAGTTCGTTGTAGAACAGATTTAGCGGTGTTGGATGGGGCTGACTGCGTAGAGCGAGTTTCCTGCCCAACGTTTCCACCGAGGGATGAAACCATGATAGGGGTAAAGGTGTAAGTATCACCGTTGACACCTGCATCGAAGTCAATTTCCAACTGGATGTCCCCTCCCTTGGCCAAATAGCACGGGATGAAAAATGCACCGTCTACTGCAATACCGTACTGTTGTTCAGTAACGGATGTACCATCGACAGCAAACATCAATCCATTACTCAAATCTGAGTTGAGGTAGCGGATTAAAGATGCTTCAAGACCAAATGCACCGAGTAGGTGAACTCGTATTCCCTGCTGAGCCAGTCCATCTGTAGCATTACTTGTGTTTTGCATCAATACACCGAGTACTCCACCTGCAACATTTTGTGGTACACGAACAACTACGGATTGAATACCAGTAGAAGCAGTGAATGAGGTTGCAGTGATACATCGAGTTGTGGTTTGAGTATCATCGTTCAAGCGAAGCCAAACCTCAAGGTTGCCTGCAGTAGCAGTAGTACCTGCACCTGCGAGTCCAAGGATGAATTCCATCCTTCCAACCGAAACAGGCACATTCGCGCCCATCGGCACTTCTGCCCAATAATCCTTTGAAGTATCAGAAGGTACTTCGACAGATGTAGCACTTCGACCTAGTGATTGGAGGTAGTAACCCCATCGACCTAGACCCGCATTTGTTGGGTCATTGACACCAGTACGGAAGTCGGTATAGACATCACCGTTCAATACAATACGGACGTTTTGAATGAGATTGTCAAATGCTCCATCACAAAAACCGCTAGGTGCAGTTTGTGTAAAGTGGAAGATAACAGACTCAACGGTTCGACCGCTAGGTACGTTCTCACCAAACGTAATAGTTTGAGCAGTGTCTGTCATGATAAGTGAAGAATCGTGAATTTTGTAAAATTGTACGCCAGCCATTTTAATCACCTCAGTTACGGCGGAATGCCGATTCAATTTGGTCGCCAACAGGCTTGAAAAGTGCAAATCCTACTGCGAGGCCACCAGCAAGTGCAAGGTAGTCAACAATGGATGTAAACGAGAGTCGAGGTAGAGGAATCATCTCAGACCACCGCCGATGTTCCGAGGCCAGTCTTTGAATCAATGGCTTCCTGTAGTGTACTCTTGGTTGGGCTAACGTATGTGAAGAGTGTGTTGGCAACTGCTAGTATCATGATGATGCTAAAGGAAACTGCCATACCCCCTCCGATATTTCCGACGAATGTCATGGTTGTGCCACTATTCCCTGACTATATGAATCTATTTTTACCTATTCGATGTACTGCTAAGTGGTACAAAAAACAGGCTCGCAGTAATGCTTTTCTCAGAACTTTTGTTACCCTACCGACCATACCGCAATCCCAAAACAGGCTGTTTTAGGGGTGTTTATGGGCTTAATTTTACAAGTATATAAATAGACAAAACAACTATAAACCGCCTAAGATTAGGACAAAATACCCAAATGGGGGGAGTCGAAAACATGATTGACAAGAAAACCGCAGAACAATTAAGAAGCAAAGTAGCCACTCTAAAGGCCAATGCAACCATCGTGAAGATTCACGAAGTTGCTGGTCAAGTGATTGGTATGAACGTAGAACAAACATCCGTTGAGATGGGTAAGTACGGTGAGCAATTGCTTATCGTCGGCACTATCGACGGTGAAGCATCCCGCATCTACCTTAACGGTAAGCGAAGAGAAACCTTTGAGGCCTCATTCGACGGTGCAGGTGACTACGCCTTTGTTGTTGGTGAATCAGTCGAGTTGAAGAGTGGAAACAACTACGTTCCACTTGAACTCGTTGAGAAACTTTGATTTCAAAGTGATTCATCGCTATGACTGGTTCGACCAGTGTTGCATCAAAAGATGCTATCCGACTCTAGGGAAGTTCCGGCTTCCCTAGAGTCCTTTCCAAACATAAAGTGATTACCATGAAATATACACCTAGTAAACAAACCCGACAGGGGTTGAGAGATTTGTATGAGATGCGTGGTTCATATCAAAAAGTGGCCGATGAATTAAACAAAGGTCGACGTAGTGGCTCTAAACCATTTACAAAATATCAAGTTCAACAGATGCTCAAACGTAAACGTATTGCCCATGGCGAATTTGTCGATAATCCGACTGCAGTACGAATAACCGAAGCACAAAAGCGTTCTCTCCAACGTAAAACGAAGGAGGAAGGTGCAATTTATCGAAAGTCCTATTCCGACTATCGAGAAAATCCAAGACGTTCTGAAAAGGCGTACCGTGAAATTAAAGAGCGTATTACTCAACGTAGAGACGCGTTACAGCGTAAGAAGCGTGAGGCAATGAAGGCTGGTGACAGAGATTTAGCAGGTAAGATACAAGAGGATATTGACAAGTACAATCAGTTCAACGAGAATCTTGAAAATGCTGTCAATACAGCCGATGATTACACTGACTGGAAGGAAATTAGGGATAAGGTGAGTTGAATGCGCCGTCTCAAAGAACTACCCGAAATCAAAGACCAGTGGCGACCTCGTTACATTCCTAACTCGATTGTACGTACTTCGATTCAACATCAACATGCTAGAGGAATTGACACAGAAACGCTTGATGGTAAGTGCTACCTCCTTTCATACGAGCATGGTAAAGAGCATAGAAAGTCAAAGACTTGGGAGTTATTCCCAACAGCACACTACACAAATTCATTCGCTGACATCGTAGATGCTATGCTCAAGGGTGGTAGGATGTGGTACAGAAAGAAAGGGGAAGTTGGATATACGCATCCAACCTACTTCTTTTGGAATCTCAAATTCGATGCTCAAGCATTCTTGAAACATCTACCTGCTCACATCATTGACCGTGTATACCTCGACAAAAAAGTATCAATAAATTATCGTAAAGAGGAAATTGTAGATGGCGAATGTGAAGAAACCGACCATTCCAATACTGTTGAGATATTCTACCTTCCAAAGAAATGTTTGAGATTCACATTTCACAAAAAGCACGAATACCAGCCCAACGGTTCAGATTACAAAGTGTACGGAGGTCGAATAGAATTCTTCGACATCATGCAGTTTTACGGAGGTTCGTTGAATCATAACGCCAAGAAATATCTTGGAGATGTGAAAACAGAAACCTGTTTCGACGGTAGTAAATTGGATGTGTCAAAATTAGGCGACTACGTTATGGTCAAGAAGAAAATGGCACATTCGTTCATCTATGACAAAGTACTCTATCATGAATACTACAAAGATGACATTGAGCATTATTGTAACAAAGATGCGGTTCTTTGTGGGCGATTGGCGAGGAAGAAACTTCGTGATTTTGTCCTAGAGAATGTTCAGTTCAAGAATCCATATTCTATTGCATCAATCGCTCAAACCGACTTGATGTTCAAAGGATATATGCAGAAAATCCCTGACGAGGAAATATACGAGATAGCGTTGAGAATTGCACTTACAGCGTATCATGGTGGATGGTTTGAGGCTTGTACGGTTGGTAGGGTGGATGATGCTATGTATGTTGATTTGAAATCTGCATACCTCTACTCACAATATCATTTACCCGCCATGACGAAACAAATTCCTGTAATGACAAAAGATGGTAAAAGACAGCGAATCAAGAAGGGTGAACCACTGTTTGATACTGTACTACGTGGTTCATTTGTCATGCATTCAGATGAGGCTGATAATAACCCTCAAAGAATCCATGAAGAACTCGTTGCGGTTGCGGAACCTCGTACAGACCATTCACCGATTTATGTTCATGTTGATGCGGAGTTCAAGAAAAACCGATGGAACCCATTGTGTTATGTTGGCGAATACGGAGTTCCACTTACCACTCCTAGAGAATTTACAGGGTGGATAACCTACGACGAGTACAAGGAGGCTTTGAAATGGCCACATCATTACATCCTAGCGAATGCATTCAGCGCATGGGTTGATGATGAAGACGAATCTGATTATCCGTTTCGACCCTTCATTGATTATTGGTTCGATGTCAAAGAATCAAAAGACCCATCAGACCCCGCTTACACTATTGCCAAGCAACTCGCTGTAAGTCCCTATGGGAAGACCATACAGGACATTGAAGGGCGTAGTGGTACACTGTACCACCCTCATTACGCTTCGATGACTACAGGCATTTGTAGGGCTTCTATTGCCCGCTTTATTCGTAAGAACGATTTCAAGGTCGAGATGGTTGCTACTGATGGAGTACTGATTCGTAAGAAGGATTTGAAATGTATTCCGAAGCGTTACCTTGATGCAAAGTCGAATCTAGGTGAGTGGGAAATTGAAGACGAGGATGTTGATGCGATTGTACTCATGAGTGGTGTGTACGGCTTCAAACATCGTACTAAGAAAGTTAGAAAGGCATACTTCGATACGAATGGATATGACATGGAAATCGTACAGACTTCATTACCAGTTACAAAATCAAAGGCGAGAGGTTCAGCGCAGTACTTCATTAACCGTTACAAATCGTGGTTCGACTTTTGTGAACAATTCTCTGATAGTGAAAGTGTAGACATTGAAATTAACCGCCCGTATTCGTTAGGTGAAGCAAGGCGACTTGTAGAGGCTAGGGTTGATGGAGAATATGATAAGGTTGCACAATTTAACCTCATGAATATCTTTGAAACTCATACCTTCACAATGAAGGCGAGAGGCGACTCGAGGAAGAGGATGTATGATGTAAATCATCAGCCCACGACGTTCAAGGACTTGATGGAGAATACATACGAACTGTTACCGTATGATTCATGGCATCAAGTTGATTATGTACTAAGCGGTGGTAAAAGTGGTAAGTAGGCGTAAACGAAGAACTGAAAGAATTAAGCAGGAAATTATTTTCTACTTAGAAGTAATGATGATTGGTGAGTGGGTTGAGAATACTCAGATAATTCAACATCTATCCTATTCCGCTAGAGGTAAGCAATCCTACAACGCATTAACATCTTATGCACTCGGACAGATGATTTCGCATATACCACAGATTGAGAAACGTGTAGTCAATTTTGATGGTCATGGAAAGAAGACGCAGTATCGTTACATGATGGAGGGAGAATGATGCCTAGAATGCCGTTGGATGGAATGGAAGACCCCAAAGTTTGTTCCGAGTGTGGAAAGATGGGAATGTACTACTGGAACAAGTATGTATGCATCAATCGAGTGTGTGACAACTTCAAACATGGGGTACAAAAAACAGCCTCGCAGTAATGCTTTTCTCAGAACTTTTGCGAGGTGTATGAGCGTACAAGTAACGTAAGTATGGCCGTAGAGGTCATTTCTAGGAGTTTTTACGTTTGTTTAAATACTAAGGGAAGTACTATAAACCCCCTATCCGTAGCATCAATCAGGTGGGAAAGAGCCTACCACGGAGGAATAGAAATGAAATACGAAAACAAAACTAAGGAAGAAATGGGCTACGAAGAAATGAAGGAAGAAGAATGGTGGATTACTACTGGACTGCCATTCTTCGGTTTGGATGAATCATACCTAGAACTTAACGATGAGGTGGTTGAATGAACACATTCTACGGTGGTATTTCAAAAAGTGGTAAGTCCGTTGTCTTAGTCATTGATGGTAAGGATTGGCACTGGAAGAAGTCCAAGTTCTTGACATCTACCTTCTGCCATCTACCAGTCGGTACAAAATTCGACATTGATTCAGAACTTGAAGAAAGCAGTCTTACGGTTGATTGGGATTCACTTGAAATTCACAGTGAATACATGGATGATGTAGAAATAAAGGAATACATACTCAATGATGCTTGTGCTAAGAAAAACCGTTCTCTTGCATCAGCAAAGAAGAAACTCGATGGAGAAAAACTTCGTAACATGACGGTTGGTGACTTGCGTGAACATGCTATGTGGATGTCAAAGGCACAACGTCAAGCACTTATCTCACTCGTAATTTCGGAGTTGATGTGAGGCGGTAGACTTATCAAAGTAGACTAGGTGGAATTAATATGGCGGAATGGTTAGACTCAGAAGATAGTACAGTAGAAAATGCGTTTCATGCATTGATGACCGATGGAAAGCCCTTGGTGGACAACTTCCTACAAGCAATGGCGAACACAGGCCATCTTGGAAATGACACAAACTCAATTCTACTTCGACTCGTAGGATTTGCTATGCACTATTACAACGAAGCAGACGGCGAACCGATAGACCGTTATCAAGTTACTATGGGACAGTTGGCAAATAATCCACTTGCACAAGCAATGTTCAAGCAGACGGCTGAAATGGCAATGAACAAGTCAGCAGGTGTTTGAATGGTTTACGTCCATTGTCGGTGGTGGTGTAAATTGTTCACTACTTGCCAATGTGGTAATGCAATCAAGGAGGAAGAGGAATGAGTGAAGTTACCTACACAATAGACGAGGATGGAAAATACGCATGCTCTTGTGGAAACTTTACAGGAAGTAGAAGTGGATGGTACAAGCATAAGTCCAAAGTCCATGCAGTACAGCACTCTCCACCAAAAGTAGAAGTCCAAAACAATGACACAAACGTAGAAGAAGACAGTGATTCTACCGAAGTAGATGTTGAAGATTCTCCATCGTGGATGGATTTCGGTATGGATGTCGAAGATGAATCTACCGTTCACATGCCGAAACCGTTGAAGGCACTCCACCGTAAAGCGGTAGAACGTAAGCGTGGAAAAATGTCGAAGGCTGAAATACAATCGCTTAGAGATACATCAAAGGGGCTTTTGACGATGGGTTTGACCTTTGGTGACACCCTCCTTAGTTTGTGGGGTAGAGGACAATTGCTCGACCCTGAATTCAAAGTACAACATTCAGACCGTGATAAGGAATTAACAGCAGATGCTCTAGTAGGTGCCATGGAAGAAAGAGGATTGTATCTAGCAAATTCAGTTTCACGCACTGCAGTAGCGGGTGTAATGCTCACATGGTACTTTGGAGTACCAACCTATCAAATAACTAAGAAATCTAAAAAGAGTCTTTTCAAAGGAGGCCGTGGTAGTGGACTTTTAGCCCGTATACCACTCATAGGTAGACTGTTC
>VMHT01028730.1_pt1 | contig 13283 bp, 23 predicted proteins | sample 4693611 | NCBI WGS metagenome assembly VMHT01 (sample SAMN12280063, study PRJNA550983) | marine metagenome | isolation source: seawater sampled from same location over 5 years 0.02-0.2 micron viral filtrate | place: USA: collected off the coast of southern California halfway between the port... ... | reverse complement strand
GGTAATAGTGTTATAGCAGATCAGGGTGATGGAAATCTGGTTTTCCATACCAATGATAGTGAGATTAACATGTGGAACCAGACAGACTCTGCCTGGTTGTTTAAGGCTAAAGGTTCGGGATCTGTAGAACTTTATTATGATGGTACTAAGAGACTTGAAACAACATCTACTGGTGTAAATATTTTTGATGATCTTAATGTTAATGGTAACCTTGATGTAGATGGAACTACACAACTTGATGGTCTAAATGTTGATGGTTCTACAACATTAGATAATACTACAATCAATGGTACATTATCTGTTTCTGGATCTGCAACTGTTGATCAAATTACCTTAGATGGTAATACTGTTACTGCAACCAATTTTAATGGCACTGCAAGTCAAGCAAATAGAATTAACATTGCTAATGGTACTAGTGGAACTCAGTATCCAGTTATGGTTAATAATACTGGATATCAAACATTAGAAAGAGATACTAGAATCTCATTTAACGGTGGCACTCTTTCAGTAACTCAAGACCTCGTTGCGTTCGCATCTGATGATCGTCTGAAGACTAACAGAGTTGAACTGACTGGTGCTCTTGATAAAGTTTGTTCACTCAACGGTTTCACATTCAACTTTAATGAAACTGGTGGTGAACTTGGATTCCCAACAGATATTACATATGTTGGTGTTTCTGCTCAAGAAGTTCAGAAAGTTCTCCCAGAAGCAGTTAGACCTGCACCAGTTGATAACACGTACATTACTGTTCAGTATGAAAAAATTGTCCCACTTTTAATTGAGGCAATCAAAGAACTCTCAGATAAGGTCTCTGATCTTGAAGAGAGACTAAATAACTAGAAAAGCATCCAGAGATGGCGAATTATAACAAGCAATTTAATTTTCGTAATGGTGTACAAGTTGACAATGACAATTTAGTTGTAAGTCCTACCGGTCTAGTCGGAATTGGAACCACAGTTCCTACTCAAAATCTGGATGTACGAGGAAATATAAGTGCAACTGGATTTTCTACATCACCATCTCTATTTGCTCAAACAGTAGAGGTAAGAGATTCTTTAACAACACCTAACGTAACTTTTACCGACTTTATTGTTGGTTCTGGAGTTACAATCGGTAGTGGAATTGTAACTGCTACTGGTTCTGGTATTGTCACATATTATGGTGATGCTAGATTCCTTCAAGGGATGCCCACTTCACAGTGGAAAGATATGGATGTGGGTCTTGGATTCACAAGTATCTACAATGAAGGAAATGTTGGTGTGGGAACCACAGATCCACGATTTAGATTCCAAATTGGTGGAAGTAATGATACCTCTGTAGTTGGATTTACTTCTGGTGTTGGATTTACTACTACGGGTGAGATTTTAGCTACAGGTATTGTAACTGCAACAGCATTTGTAGGTATTGGTTCTCTACTTACAGAAATAAATGCAAATAATATTGCTTATGGAACTTTAAATAATGAGAGAATTCCTCTACTAGAAAATTCAAAGATCCCAAATAATATAGTTTTAAGTGGTGTAGTAACTGCAACTAGATTTGATGGAGATGTCCAGGCAGGATTAATTACTGCTACTAATGGATTTACAGGTAATCTGACAGGAACTGCATCAACAGCACTAAGTTTGAGTGGAGTACCAGACATTATTGTAGGTATCTTAACTGCAAATGCAGTTGCAGCATCTAGTTTTATTGGTGGTATCACAGGTGATGTTACCGGCAATCTTACTGGCGATGTTACAGGTAACTTAACTGGAACAGCAACAACAGCAACATCACTTACACCCACAGCAAATGTTGATATTGCCGATCTTACAGTTGGTCTTGCTACGGTCAGTTCTTTTATTGGTGTTGGAACAAATTTTAGAACTGGATCTATAGCGATTGGTAATAGCGCAACTTCTAATGGTAATGACCTCTTTATCAACAGAGCAGGTATTGACACTACAAACGCAAGAATTCAATTATGGAGTGATTTAGGAGAATCAACAGTCACTATTGGAACCTCTGAAACTATCAATGGTTCTAATGGTCAAATTAGGTATGGAGATAGATCTGCTGGAACTCCATACAGTGATCCATATTCCTTAGATTTCTTAAATTATGGCAATGGAAGTATTAATTACTACCTACAAGCAGGTATTGTTGGATTAAATACTGGTAATTTCTATTGGCATCATAAATCAACCGAGAGATTGATGACTCTCACTTATGGTGGAAAATTGGGAATTGGTGTCACACAACCTGACCATACATTACATGTTATTGGTGACAGTAAAGTTACGGGAGTTGCAACCTTCACAAATAATGTCTTTATTGATGGATCATTACAAGTCAGCACATTAAGTGTAGATAACCTCTCTGCAAATACCTTTACAGGAAACTTAGCAGGAGATGTAAATGGAACTGGTATTTCAACTGTAGCAAGAATATCTGTTGGAACTACAGTTTCTTGTGCAGAGATTGTTATTGATTCTGGAACGGGTTTACATCCAGATTCTCCAAACAATCTTATTTTTAGTGCTGGTGGGGAAGAGGGATTCCTTATTGAATCTGGCGGTGCTGTAGGTATTGGAACAACTTTCTGTGACGATGAATCGATAATTACTGTTGGTGGAGATCTAACAGTACATAATTCTATTGGTGTTGGAACTAATGCTCCTCGCGGATTGTTAGATTTGTCTGCTGTGGGTGGACAAAGATCTTTTAATAATCTTGCTGGAATTACAACTAATAACTTTATGTTACCACCAATGGTTACTAATTCAATACAATCTGGATTAGTAACTGTGACTGGTGCGTTAGTTTACAATACTGACGTTAATAAACTTAGAATATACACAGGAAACGCTTGGGAGGATCTTCACTGATGACATTACCTAGTGGCGGACAATTAAACTTTAGTCAAATTGAGGGAGAATTTGGTCAAAATAGACGCAGGTCTTTAGGGAATTATAGAATTACAAATAATGTTGGTGATCTAGGATCTTTAGGTCTAGATAATGACGGCACTGGCGGCAATCTTTCTGCAACTATTCCAAGAAGTGGAACAATTAGATTTAGTGATTTTCGTGGTAAGTCACTAAATGTTGTTGTAAATTATTATAATGGTGGTGATGAAGTTAGACCACAAACTGCATATGATAGATACCAATCAAATAATGTTCATGTTGTTGGTGGATTTAGAGGTAGACCAAATCGTGGTAGTGGAGCAAAGGTTTATATTCACGTAAATAAAGACATTGGTTCTGTTGTGTCTGATAATGCTGGAGACCTTGAAATTGTTGCTCTTAAAACAGGAAATGGTTGGAATAATGTTGCTCAGTTGAGAGTTGATGTTGGTGGAAGTGGAAGAATTATGGGTGCTGGTGGTAAAGGTGGTAAAGGTGGCAATGAAGATAGAGATAGGGGTGAAGATGGAAAAAGAGGAAGCACTGGTTTAGGTGTTGCCTTCAATTGTGATGTTCATGTAAAAAGTGGTGGAATGATCGCTGGTGGTGGCGGTGGCGGTGGTGGCGGCGGTGGTGCCGAACAAAGAGATAGGCATGATAGAAGAGCTGGCGGTGGAGGCGGCGGAGGCGGTGCAGGATACCAAAGAGGTGAGAAAGGACGTGGTGGTGGAAGAGGACCATTTAATCAAAATACTGATAGTCGAAGAAGTTACGCTAAAGGAGAAGATGGCAACTTTGGATCTAGATTAAGTGGTGGCGCTGGCGGAGAAGGTTCAAATAATCGTAATGAGGCGCGAGGTGGAAATGGTGGATCTGGTGGTGCTTTAGGACAATTTGGTGCAGATGGTGAAAGTGGAAGAGGTGATAGAGAAGGTCGTGGAGGTAGTGGCGGTCATCCTGGAGATGCAATCCGTAGAAGGAATAGCAACTACAATCTCTACAATAATGGAAGTGTTATTGGTGGACAGAGTTCTGGAGGTATCCGATAAATAATAAAAACTGAGTTTTTATTATGAATACTGACTTTATTGTACGATATGAAAATGTCATACCAAAGGATGAATGTAGAAAAGTAATAAGTTATATTGATTATCTCCATGAGAATAGTTTTCTTGCCGGTAGTGCAAAAGAACACTCTCATTTTGTTGATCATGAATCAGCAAATGTAACTCAAGACATTGAAGAGTTACATCTAGTTAATACACATACTATTGGATCAGAATTGATGAAATACATGCAACCATGTGTTTCTGAGTATCTGCAAGAATTTAGTGTTCTTGGACAAAGTAGGTTTCTGATAGTTGATATGAAGGTGAAGAAGATTAAACCTGGAGGAGGATTTCATAATTGGCACTTCGAGAATGGATCCGTAACTACATCTCAGAGACACTTTGTTATGCAAGTTTATCTTAATGATGATTTTGAAGGTGGAGAAACAGAGTTTTTATATCAAAATAAAAGAGAAAAAGCAGTTGCTGGAGATATTCTAATTTTTCCATCAGGATATACTCATGTCCATAGAGGTAATCCTCCTATTGGTATGAATCCAAAATATCTTGCTACATCATGGGGATGGATTCAATATGAACAGGGTGAGTGATATGCCTGAGGATCTTTATATTGATGTACCTGAGGGACCATTCCCTCATATGATTATTAACAATTTTTATAATGAAAAAGAATTAAAACTAATCTGGCAAGAGTTGGATTTTTATACTGCACCAAAGAAACTCTTTGAAGCAAAGGATTATGGTGGGATAGTAGATTCAACTAATGCTAAAGCAATTATTTTAGATGAAGTTTATGGTAAATTTTATCGAGATGTATCAAATATTTTAACCGTAAATAGAAAGATATTTGATAGTGGTGTATTAGATGTTTTAGAAGATATTCATCAATCATGTCGTTGTGCCACTCTTGTTGATGAAGATATAACTAAACTTAGATATTATCATGATGGAGATTATTATGATCCACATACTGATCATACAACAGCATTTTTAGCATTTTCTTACTTTTATAAAGAACCTAAAAAATTTCAAGGAGGAGAACTAGAGTTTCCTGGATATGATTATGAACTAGAATGTGTTAATAACTCTACCATAATTTTTCCTGGATGGGTAGAACATGGTGTAAAAAAAGTTTCTATAAAAGAATCTGATTATTATGAGGGAATGGGAAGATATTGTGTATCAAACTTCATGTACTATAAAGAAAAGGTTGACAAGAATGATAAAGACATGTAGACTTGGTTTGTTAGGTTTGAAGGAATGAAAGCTTTAGATTTATTTCCGGTTGTTGTTTATCAGTCTAAGATAAGCAATAATGATGAACTTAAGGAGATGATGCTTTCTGATATAGTGCAAGACTCAAAATCTCTTAAAGTTCCTAAAGGATGGGCAGCACCTGATAGTTTGAAAACATCATGGGGTAATGATATTCATGATGTATTAGATAAACATAAATCTGAATTATATTCATCATATACAGATTGTTTCGATGAGATATTCGATAAAGAATATGAAATAAAAGTTAAAAATACTTGGTTTAATGTTTATGAGGAAGGTGCTTCTCAAGAATTACATGATCATATCACTAATCCCAATTGGTTGATAAGACCAGATCATTTTTCCTGTGTGCATTTTTTATCTTATGATAAAAGTGTTCATACTCCATTAGAATTTTCTGATCCCATACAAGCAACTAGGTCTTTATCACCTTCATTGAGTAGAGATTATGTATCAGAATATGCTAGTTTGGATGTAAGTGAAGGAGATTTTTTAATGTTTCCTTGTTATCTCCAACATCGCGTCAAACCACAGAAGGTATCAGATATACCTAGAGTTACAATATCTTTTAACATTAGATTGAGTCAATACGGGGACAATGTTGAACACGATTGAAATTATTGACGATTTTTTATCCATTGATGATTCCAATTCAGTATTTAATTATTGTAAAATGGCATCATATACTTATGGTGAAACTGATAGAAGTTCTACACCACCTACAGGAATGGTTCATGAGATTTTTGAGACTGATGAGATTTATAAACTGTTTAGTTCTAAGACAGATTTAATTGTAGATAATAATCTTGTCTTGAATAGAATGTATATTAACTGTTTTGCTCCTACTGAAAATCCATATTTTCACACTGATTGTGATGAAGAGGGATCTATAACTTTTTTATACTATTCATGTGATGGATGGAATTTAGATCTTGGTGGTGAAACACAATTCCATGTAAATGGGCAGATTGCAGGTGTACTTCCAGTTCCAAATCGTATGGTTTACTTTGATTCTAACATCTTACATCGCGCTACAACTTATAGAGATAGACATCGTTTTACAATAGCAGTTAAATATGTGCCAGATGAGTAACTGTCTACTGGGTTGTGTGGAGAGTGGTTTTCTGCTATAATATATCCATACTGAACGGGACACCCGATTGACCATCACCCTTCGCCCACATCAGCAACAGGCAGTTGATGCCATGCTGAAGCACGACAAAGGACAGGTCATCATCCCCACCGGTGGTGGTAAAACCATCTGCATGATTCAGGATTATCTGGGTCATGAATACCGTGGTTGCAACACTACTGTAGTTGTTGCTCCTCGTATTCTCCTTGCTAAGCAACTCTGTAAAGAGTTTCTGGAACTGCTTCCTAAGGACTATCTGGTTCATGTGATGCACGTTCATAGTGGTGATACTGAGTTCTTCAGCACTACTAAAGCAAGGCAGATTCAGTTGTTCAACAATACTGCTCGCGCTGCGGGTGAGTCTTGTATCATCTTCACGACTTATCATTCGTTGGAGAAGATTGTTCAGTCTGGTATTGATGTAGACACTATCTACTTTGATGAAGCGCACAACTCTGTTCAGCGTAACTTCTTTGTTCCTACTGAATTTTACAGTAGGTACGCTCGTCGTTGCTATTTTTTTACTGCAACTCCTAAACATTCAGTCACTCCTCGGAAACCTGGAATGAATGATTCCCGTGTTTATGGTCAGGTCATTTGTAATGTTCCTGCACCTAAACTTGTGGAGCAGGGTTACATTCTTCCTCCTGTTGTTCGTCTTACTCAACTTCCTCAAGGTGATTTCAAGCAGTCTGATTCTAAGAATCTGATTGATACCATTGATGATAACACAGCAAGCAAGATCCTGATTGCTGCTCGTTCTACGAAGCAGATTGTCCGTCTTGTTACTCAGTCTGACTTCACTTTCCAACTGGAACAGCGTGGTTATAACTGGATGTATATTACATCCAAGACTGGTGCAATCATCAATGGTCAGAAAGTTACCCGCCATGAGTTTTTCAAGACTCTTAATGCTTGGGGTGAAAGTGATACTCAATTTGTTATCATGCACCACTCTATCCTCTCTGAGGGTATCAACGTAAAGGGACTTGATGCCGTGCTGTTCATGCGTAACATGGACTACATTGGTATTTCTCAGTCAATCGGGCGTGTAATCCGTCTGGGTGGCGCTCAGAAGACTTATGGTCTTGTGTGTATTCCTGTTGCTGATAAAGTGGGTATCAGCACCGCAAGGAGCGTTCAGGCAGTTGTTAATACTGTCTTTGAACAAGGTGAACCCGCTATTTCTATCATTCGTCGATGATTGACTTTAACACATTTCAACTTGGTCGTTTATCTAAACTTTTAGAAACGATTCATGGTTACACTGATAACAATCTAAGGTATCCTAAAGCAGGGGAACTTGTAGAGAAAGCACTCGATGTGTATAGCAATGGTCTTCTGACTAGAGTAAATCTTCCTGGCATTGATTTGATTGGTCCCAATGAAACAACTTACGAATCAAAAGTAACTCAATTTGGCAATAAGTCTCAGATGGCAGTGAGAGGATTGATTCTTAAGAATCGTCGTCAAGCAGGAGACTATGAGGACAAACTTGCTGACTACTTTATTATCACTGATGTGAAGAAAGGCAAGGCATGTTGCATTCCATCATCTAAACTTTATAACATTAGAGACAATGGTGCTTGTGTAACTGCAAGCTCAGATCCTGAACCCTCTGACTTCTTTCTCACTGGTTATAATCGCCTAGAGGAGCGGGAGGAAGTGCGTGATTACTTTAGAGAATCTGAAGATTTTGATTTATCCTTCATCAGATCGCTCTGATCTGCTATAATAACAACACCGAGAGAAATCCACCATGCGTTGCAAAGTCACTCTGTTCAAGGCAGGCACTGTTTTCACTGATACTGTCGTTGCTGTTGATTATCAAGATGCAAAGAATGTTGCATTAGCACGCAATCCTGGATGCACAATTGTTAGCGTTACTGCTGTTTTTTAATGGGATTTCTGAAACCCTTCGTTCCTTATCCTTCTATCCTTGATGCAAAACCTAAAAATCCATTGGGTTATGTTACCAACGATGGGACATGGGCAGCAGTCCCATGCGGTAAGAAGTTCATGATTATACATAATGGCAGTCAAGTAAAGGTGCTAAGCACTTACAAACAATCTGTTGATTTTATCAGCAACCAACGGAAAACCACTAAAAAGAAGTCACGCAAATGACCGATAAAAAAGAAAAAAGACGCGATGCTCTGGGTTTAATGCTTGAAAGTGTAATCAAACCCGATAGTCGTCTTCGGGGTTGTGCTCACAATCAGGAGTGTTTCTATGAACTGATGGAGTGGAGGCAAGAGATGATTGAATATCTTGAACAGAGAAGATATGAGGAATCTAGGTGACTCTACTATCCATACTATTTGTGGTGATAGCATACTTTATCCTTACGGATGAGGGTGCTGCTGCTATTTTTTATTATGGATTTAAGTTAGCAAATACTTACATAAGACGCCAAATCTGGTGGTTGACTAACAATCCTAGAAATCCTGTGGTAAAATATATGATATACCGTCGTTCTCTTAGTTTGTCAAAGAGATTGATGGAAGAAAATAAATAAAAAGTAACGAAGCGTAACTTTATGTTATCTACTCAATACCGTCTAAGACTGGAGTTTATTTGTAAATGTATTGCAAATGGCGAAGAGGTAAAATTAGATGATATGATCTGGGCAGAGAAGTTGGCAAAAAGTCATACTACTGCTCGTGATTGGTTACAAAAAGCACGAAGACAATCTTCTCAAGAAATTGAAGAAGGAAGTACCGATGATTTTCTGAATAGGATGGGTTTAGGAGACCCCGACCCATCCAATCACAAAACGGGGTTCGATAGTGCTGATGATATTAAAGACTGGTTCCACACTGAAAAACCTGATGATTGGAGACAACGGGATTAATGGAAGTAATTATTGAAGGTAAAGTCAAAACTGTTTATCAGGGAGACGATGCTGATCGTGTGATCATTGAGTATCATGATAAAGTGACTGCTGGCAACGGAGAGAAGGAAGATCATCCTTTAGGAAAAGGATCTCTGTGTTGTAGTATCTCATCCATCATCTTTGAAAAACTTTCCAAAGAAAATATCCCAACTCATTATATTAATATGGTTGGTGCAAATAAGATGGTATGTAAGAAGGTAGGTATCGTTCCATTAGAAGTCATCTGTCGCAATCGTGCTGCTGGATCTATTGTTCGTGAGACAACTCTGGTAGAAGGTGCTCCACTACCACAACCTATTGTTGAGTTTTTCCTGAAGGATGATAGCAAGCACGATCCTCTCCTAACACCAGACCGTGTGCGATTGATGGGATATAACCCAGAACCTTTTGTTGAGATGACACTACGGATTAATGATTATCTTCGTCAGATGTTTTATATCTTGGGAATTGATCTTGTAGATTTTAAGGTTGAGTATGGATATGATGCTCACGGTGATTTGTATCTTGCCGATGAGATCAGTCCTGATAGTATGAGACTGTGGAAGATTGGTAGTGACGAAAGATTTGATAAGGATCTATTCAGGAAGGATGAAGGTGATATTGTTCCTGCCTATCGTGAGATTCTTGACCGACTACAACCACTTGCAATCCAATGAGTTATTATGTCTCTCCAAACGGAATAATCTTTGACGAAGATGGTCAAGTCAATCAATATTTGCAAAAATATGGAAAGAGAGGTCAAAAGTATTGGACAACAAAATATGGTGCCTCTCACCGTCTGATTGCATCTGCAATTATCCCAAATCCAAATAATAAATCTGAAGTAGATCATATAAATGGGATTGCTACAGACAACCGTCCAGAAAATTTAAGATGGGTTACTCAAGAAGAAAATAAAGCTTTGCATACGTGTAAAAATATTTACTATATCAAAAAAGGTAAGGATACTTATAAAACTTATAACCTTGCTAAATTTTCTAAAACTTATGAACTTGACACAGGTGCCTTGAGAAAAACTTCTACATACACAAAAGCAAAAGATAAAAGAACTCATCACAAAGGTTATTCAATTACATCAATGAAACCTTTGGATTTGCAAGATAGAGATATAGAGCAAATACTTCTACCATTTGTTGAAATATTATGAAACATCACATCCCCGATGAGATTAGAAAGAATGCTTTTGATTGTTTCAAGAGTTTGAATGCTGCTGAGAGAGCAGTTGTTTTACTTGGTGAGGATGAGTATCGTAAATCATTAGATCTTGATAATGATGATGCTCCTTGTTGGAAGATCCCAAGTAAGGAATCCACAACATTTGTTGGTTGGAATCCTATGTGTATCCCGACAATGGATTACATAGTATGGAAACTAAAACGTCGTGAACAAATTGCAAAAGGAGAAATTCACTAATGGACTATAAAACTTCTGGCGTTGATATTATCAAGGGACGTTCCTTTGTAGAGTATCTCAAGGTATTGGCACCTAAGATTGGTGGTTTCAGTGGAATGATGGAAGTCCCATCAGGATATGAGAAACCCGTGTTGGTATCTGGTGCTGATGGTGTTGGAACTAAAATGAATATCTGTAGGATTGCTGATGATTACACCACTATTGGTCAGGATCTTGTTGCTATGTGCGTAAATGACGTTATATGTTCTGGTGCTAAACCATTATATTTTTTAGATTATGTCTCTGCAAAATCACTTGATGCTAACGTCAGTGATATTGTGTATGGAATTAACGTTGGTTGCACAATAGCTGGGATGGAACTGATTGGTGGTGAAACTGCTGAACATTACAGACAAACTGATTACGATGTTGCTGGTTTCTGTACTGGTATTGTAGAGAAGAATGATGCTATTAATGGTAGTAATATCCGAGCAGGTGATGTAGTCATTGGTATTGAGAGTAGTGGACTTCATAGTAATGGATACACACTCATCAATGATATGTTATGGAGACATAAGATTTTCTACAAGGATATGCCTGAGTTGCTGAGACCTACCACAATCTATGCTCGTCTTATTCAATACCTGTTGGATGAGGTTCCTATCCTGGGCATGGCACACATTACAGGTGGAGGACTGCCTGAGAACCTTCCACGATGCCTTCCAATGGGTCTTACAGTTGATGTTGACTATAATGCTTGGGAGAGACCAGAACTCTTTAACAAGATCCAGGAGGCGGGAGACATTACTGAGATGGAAATGCGTAATGTATTCAACCTTGGTATTGGATTCTGTATAGTGGTGCCACAAGAGGTAGTAAGATCAACTCAGAGTTTGATTGCTGACACTCCATTTGGTATGCGGTCTTGGGTTATTGGAGAAGTAAAATGAGAGACAAAATTGACACACAAGGAATGAGTCTTCCTTCTGAAGGTAGTTCTCATACTAAGAGAGAATATCCTCCACTTATCATACCCAAACGTACAATCTTCACTGAAGAGGAACGTAAGGAGTTGAAACAAATTATTAATGAAGCACTTGACGAGAGGGAGGGTAAAAAATGAAACATTATAATAACTACTACGTCAAGTTTGATGATGATGAACTGCGACAGATCTTGAAAGAGATTAGTAATGAAGAAGTTAAAGAAAGAATACGGAGTGCATTAGGGGAGACTGTTGATCCTATAGATAAGTTTCACGCAACTATCGCATATTACAATAATGCCACATGAATTTGATCCTTGCGAAGCACCTGTCGAAGGTGAAGTTGATAGGTGGGGGTTTACAATCAAACCTGCTATCAGTGATAATGAATTAATTCTTAGGTGTCTAAGGAATGCTCCTTGTGGATGTGATAAGAAACAAGTGGAACGATTGATTAAGGATTATGAAATCTGATTATATTTGCATTCAAACATGGGATCCCATTTTTCAAATGATGCGGTATCATTGGGTACATAAGTCAGAAAAAGATCCTGTGCAATTTGTGAAAAATCTTAACCCAGAGCAAAAAGTGTTATGAGTAGTAAGATGATGTTCTTGGTTGCTGATGGTGATAATAGATGCATCAGTCACGATGGATACATTCAACTTGGTAGTTTTTCTCATAGTGTAGAGAAACATCTTGAGTTAAATCCCGATCAAGAATGGCAGGTAACATATTGGATGCCTGATCCATTTTATATGAGATATCCACGACCTAACTACCAGCATACAATGAAGGCGAACGAAGGTTCTCCTAAAACTGATAATTCTACTGATAGTAGACCAAGAGATTTTCCCGACCAAGCAGAAAATAGATTAGAGAGAACATTATGAAATTTAAAGCATTAGTATTTGTCCGATTGAGATCGCAAGTGGATGACTCAGCAGGTAATGCTGTGAGAGATGCCTGTAAGCGATTGTCTGAACTCAATATCAAGAAATTGAGATTGGGTAAGGTGATTGATGTTTGGTTGGAAGCAGAGAGCAGAGAGTATGCTGAGAAGGAACTTGAAATGCTCTCTGATAGATTTCTAGCCAATACAGTCATGGAAGACTGGGACTATGAATTGACTGAGATTGAAAACTTTCCCAAAGGTATTGACAATGGATGATTTTAACGCACCAGGATCTAATAAATCAGGTCTCACTCCGGTATTCAAAGATTTTGTAGTTAATTTACAGATAGATAATGTAGTGAACATTTTAGATGCTAAGATTGAACGTTGTAATGTATATAATAGTGATAATCGAGACGAAGTTTACAAACAAATAACTATTACCTACAAGGAAAACTAATGAACTCAATAGTGTTATACACGAACGGAAATCAAGAATGTGAACGTGCTAGAATGCTTTTAGAAAAACTTAATACTCAAATACAAGAATATAAATTAAACAACCATTTTACTCAGAGAGCATTTGTTTCTGAGTTTGGTGAAAATGCAGAGTATCCACAAGTTTCTATTGGATATAAGCATATTGGTGGACTCAAAGATACATTACACTATTTTCAAGAGAATAATCTACTATGAATCCAGTAATTTTAATCGGTTGCTTTACACCACTGGTTATTATTTTT
>VMHT01116979.1_pt1 | contig 13284 bp, 14 predicted proteins | sample 4693611 | NCBI WGS metagenome assembly VMHT01 (sample SAMN12280063, study PRJNA550983) | marine metagenome | isolation source: seawater sampled from same location over 5 years 0.02-0.2 micron viral filtrate | place: USA: collected off the coast of southern California halfway between the port... ... | reverse complement strand
TTGAAGGATCATATGCTGTATTTATGTTATTTCTTCCATCTTTTATCCCTAAACCAATATTATCAGGATCAGGTATTATTTGAGCATCTGCTTTATCAGAGTTTCCTGCTCCAAACTGTATTTCTAAGGCTCCATTTGCTTTATGTCTTGTAGCAAATCTTCTAGGTACCTTTTTTATTTTTAATAAGTAGGGGGTTTGTTGGTTATACCCATATAAATCAGGATCATTAGCTCCTGTGTTTTGTACTTGTTCAAATATAGTATCTTGTGCTAAATAAGGTACTTCATGATATTCATTACCTTCTGAGTCTACTATACTTTCTATTGATAGTATTTTTTTATCAAACAAATTTAATGTTAAAAACTGTTCAGGAGACCCTAAATCAAAAGATCTTGTTTTAACTTCTGCTGAAATTGCTTTTACATTCTTTTTTAATAAAAAATATTCTGGGTTATTTGAGTCATCATATTGATATATATTTACTGTAGTTTCACTAAAAGAACTTGAAAAACCAAAATTTGTTTGTTCTGTGGTGTAAAAGCCAGGTCCTTCTTGTGATATAAAAGTTGAACCTTCCTCTATCGTTAAACTATATTGATAATCAGGTTTATATACCCCACCATCTAGTATTGAAGGTACTAATTGATATAAATTTAAATTTACGGCTGCTGCTGCTGTTACTTTAGGTTGATATCCTAAAGCGTATGCTATATTATATAAATTTTCTTTTTCTTGAGCTAAAAGAAGAAAAGTTTCTTGCATTTGGCTATCTGTGTAAAATGATAAAACATCCCCTACATAAGCGGCCATTTCTAGAAACATCATTCCTGGTGATCCTTCACTAAAATCATTATAAGTATTTGGGTAATATACTTGAGCAAATTCTACTAATCTTTCTTTAAAAGAGCTAAAATCTTTATTTAAATATTTAATATCTTTATCTTGTGATTTATTATTTACTTTTGAATATCCCATTTTTTATCTGTTTAAAATCCTGTTGCTGAATTATTTAGATCAATTCCATCACTAGGGCCATTATTTATATTAACTTGAATAGTATCTTGTTCTTGTGAAACTATAATTCTATAAGATAATATTATTCTTAATATATGTTCATTTTGTTCTGCTGTTACTTCTTCTACTGCTATTTCGGGGACATAAAAAGAAAGTTGGTTTGAAATTCTTTCTCTAAGTTCCTCATTATTTACTGCATTTTCAAATAATATTTGTTTTAAACCTACCCCAAAATTAGGCATATTAACTCTTTCGCCTTTCTCTGTTAATAATACATTAAGAATGTTTGTTTTTACTTGTTCTTTAACAGTAAAAGATTGTTCAAAAGTTCCTTCATTCATTAAAGGAAAAACTACACCTATAGCTATATTTGTATTTAGATCAAGAGGATGTATATTTATAGTATCAGGTAAAGGCATTTTTATTTATTTTTTTTCTTATCAATTGCTTTCATTAATTCTCTATAATCCCTAGTTACAACATTCTTTACAGGAGCAGGCATTTTTTCTAAGGGCATTATAGAAGAGTTGCCGCTTTCTAAATTTGTATCTCCTCTAGCTGTTTCATTTAATAAATCATTTAAGGTTCCATTAGAGGTAAATGATTGTTTTAGACGTTGTTTTATAGGTGTATTACCCATTATTTTTTCTTTTAATGTATTTTTTACACTATTAGGTACAGTAGATGTGTGTTGTTCTTTAACTAATGGTGTGATTTCATCACGTAGATCTTCTTTAAGTGATTTAATTTCTCTGCGTAACGCATAATCAATTTCTTCTCTAACTACTTTTCTAATTAGACTTTCAAATGTTTTTGCTTTCATATTATACTTGTTTATTATAAATATATTTATTTTTTGTTTTTCTTTAATTTTTTTAATTTATCCTTCTATTTCAGTAGGAGGTTCTATATTATTAGGATCTCCCCCCGTATCATTTTCTAAATTTATGATAGAGTCATCTAAAGAATCTTCATTTATAAGTCCAGTATTACTTACAAAGTCTCCTATTACATTATTTTCTAAATATCTGGCATATACTGTTTCTAATATATTATAATTGTAATTTATAAAATTTCTAACTGAATTAATTTTTATTACAATAGGGAGTAATCTTTTACCTAATTGTGTTATTTTATTTAAGTGATGACTTATACTACTTGGTATTTGTCGTACTAAAGCAGCAAATCCTGCTACTTTTGAAGCTGCCATTTCTAATAACTGGCCTAATCCTACTATAAGACCTACAGTAGCATAGGCTGCAGGTAGTGCTTTTATGGCTTTTTTAAGTATTTTAATAATATTATCAAATATTTCTATAAGAGGTTCTATTTTTTCTAATAAACTATTTATTACACCTAAAAACTGATCTATATCATTAAGTGTTCTTTGTAAAGAATTTACAGATTTAAAAAAACCATCTGCTACGGTTTTTAAATTATTTATTTTTAATTTATATTTTTGAAATCCTAATTCTGCAGCCTGTTGTTGAGCAGCAGTTGATGCTTGTTTAGAAAATCTTTCGATCATTTCCCCCTTAGTGGGCATACCTTCTTTAACTCTTTTTTTAAGGTCATCCATTCCTTTTTTACCTTCACTATCAATCATTCTTTTAACTTTATTTTTTTTAGATTGTGCTTGGTTTATAAAATTATTTACAATTTTTCTCATATCTATGATAAATAAACGGTTTTACTTTTTATATTATTTATTGTATTTCTTAAAACAATTATAGATTCATCTAAATCTGTAGTTGAATTAACACCTGGTTGGGAAAGATCCCCAGGTTTTTGACTAGTTACATTATAAGTTCCCGTTAGCCATACTTTTATATCTTCTATTAATTCTACTATATCTAATAAATATTTAGTTAATGCTATTCCCTTTACAGCAGGTTCATTAGGGGGTTCTGCGCCGTTTTCTTTCATTCCTAAAAATATAGTAGGTGAATTTAGAACTATATAATTTTTAAATTCATTATTTCCTGTATTTATATGTATAGATCCTACTGAGTTTATACCTACTGATTTATCAGAATATAATAATATAGAGTCCTTTTTAGCATTAAATAATATTCTATCAGAATCTAATACTATTTGTTTACCTTGGTATGTGTTAGGTTGTGCGGGTCCTTGAGGGCCATTACTATTTAAATTATCGTCATCTATATTAATTTCTGCCATATTTTATATGTTAAAAATAAGTTGGTGTTTTTTCTGTTACGTTAGCTCTATACTTTAAAGCAAGTAATCTTCCTCTTTCTTGATATCTACTAAATAATTCTGCTTGATCCATATCATAATGAATTCCATTAGTTTTAATAGGTAAATCTGAGAAACTATCTGGAGGAAGACCTATATTATAAGCATATGTAGGTATATAAAATCCAGGACAATCTATTGCTTGGGAGGATAAAAGATTAGCATCATTCATTTCATTTCCAGATGGAAGGGTTTGATTATGTCCTATTAATACTATACCTGGGTATCTTTTCATATAATACATTATTATATTATGTAATGTTACAGCTTGAGCTTTTGTTGGTGAATCATTTTCATAATTTTTACCTCCTACCCAACAAATCTGTATTGAATGGTCATTCCAATAACGTCCTTCAGAATCTTTTCCTGCAGTACTATAACATTTTATTTTATCTGTATTTCCCATGTCTTCTAGATTTTTTACTCTAGAATATTTTCCCTTTTTTCCTATTATATAATGATAAGGAAAATTTCCATTTGTATAAGATTTAGGATTATAAATATTATGTAAATAGACATCTAAAGGGTCATCTTCTATACTTGTTCCCGAACAATGGATTATTAAATATCTAATATTTCTCTTACCTGCTGCTTTTTTTCCATAAGCAGGATGATTTAATGATAACATTTCTTTTATTTTTGAATAACCTGGTGCTATTTCATTATGAGTTAACCTAAATTCTCCATCATGGTGTTTTGTAACAATCCTAAATTCTGAGGGAGAAGGTAAATATCCTTTGTCTTCTATAGAAGCTAAAAATGTTTCTGTATTAAGATATTGTTTTTCTTCTGGGAGTCTTTTATTTATATCTTGAAATAAAATTTCTTTATAAGCTGAAAGATATTTGTTAAATACTAAACTACTTTCTATTTGTTGAGTTACAGTTGAGTAGTTTTCTACTGTAGTTAGGTCTATTTGATCATCTAATTGATTTAGATATCTTTCTAATGTTCCTTCTAAGTAATTATTTTTTATTTCTTTTTCCCAACTTGCTATGGTATAATATCTTAAATCACCAAAATAATTAAATATTTTTGCTTTAATTTCATTAACTCCCTTTACATTATACAATAATTCATATTTTTCATAAAGATTAGAAATATTTGAAAAATCATAAGGATTATAATCAGGAATAACAGGATTTAAGTTTTGAATTGTTAAAGGTTCTAATATACTATATTGGTTATAAAAATTATTATCAGTATAACTAATAGAATTTTCTTCTAAAGAATTTTCTGTTTGGCCATCATTTAATAATTCGTCCTGTGATGTTGAAAAAGTTATACCATTACGAATAGTTACCCCAAAAATATTTATATGATTTTCAAAATCACTATCTGTTTTTCCAGATTTTTTAAATTCATCAAAAAAGCTTAAGTCATCTTCAAGTGAATATTCTCCTGTTTTTTCTCCTTGTCCATTTAAAGATGTTTTAGGAGTGTAATTGTATTCTATATCAGATCTTCCTAAATTTTCTAACATTGGGTTTTCTTTTTCTTTTCCTTGCTTTGAAGCGATAATATCAGTGTTTAATTTACCTGTACTTCCTAATTGATTTTTATTTAAAAATTGCTCTTCATTAAGAGATTCATTAGGTACCATAAAAGGATCATTTGAATCACTTATTGAATTAAGTTTTTTTCTTTCTGATGCTATATTTATTTTATAAGTATTTTGACCTATTATGCTTGGACTTGAAGATTCTGCTCCTGCTACTATCAGTTCTGAGATTGATTGGTTAGAAGTTAAATATATTGAAGATTCATTAATTGAGGTATTTTCTATAAGAGCTTCACCTTGTAATTCTTGTAATAAAAAAGTATCTCTATCATTTTTATTACCTTGACCATTTCTAATAATAATAATAGGATCTCCTACAGATCCTGTGGTTTGTTTGTAAGTATCATATCGACTGTAACTATTTACAGACCAGGGGTTTTTATAAGGTTGTTTATGGATTTCAAGATTTTCATATTCTATGTCTTTTTTAGAATTATAAGGAATAGTTGAGCCAAACCTAATAGAACTACCAAATCTACTTTCAATTATTGTATCTCCTTCATAAACATACAAAGGTAATATTCTTTTATTTTCGGGTTGTTCTTTAAAGTAATTTCCTAAAGGATTTAATTCGTTTATTTCTTTATTAAAATTTTCTTGACTGTTTACAGCCATCCCACTTTCTGCCTGTGTATATAATTCAACTCTAGGTTCTTCACCTTGTAAAGTTCCTACTTCTTTAGGTACTTTTACTGATTGTATAAATGCATTATGATCAATAACATTAAATAAATTTATAGATGTTGGAATATAATAAGAGGCACGTGAACGTGGATTACCTAAACTATTATCCCCAAAAGCTACTCCTTTACCTAAAGTTTTTATAGTTAAAACTATTTCACCTATTATAGGAAATTGTTTATAAACATTAAATAAAGGTTTAGCTTGATCTAAATTTTTAAGTATTTCTGGGGATAATATTCCTATTTCTTTTCTGGGATTTACTAAAAAAACAGTTCCTATAGACCCAAACCCATACCCCGGCTCATGAAACATTTCATGGTCAGGACCTAAAATAACGGAACATACTCTTTGATAATTGAATCTTCCCATTTTATTCTTTTTCTATTTTTTTGTTTGGTTTAGGTTCTTCAACAGTTTTTGCTATTTCATCTGCTACATTTTGTAGTTGTTCTATTTCAAAATCTGTTAATGACCCCCCATCCCCATTACTTGTTATACCTGTAGATAGACGTTGGACTATAGCTGCCATTTTTATTAATTGATCATCATTTTTAACACTAATTTCCATATATTCTTTAATCAATGGTACTACTACTGTAGCATCTCCTAAAGAAGTTATAAGAGGACGCAATTCAGCTATTAAAGAAGCTAATTGTTTTGATTTTTTTGTTTGATTTTTATGTATTTCTTTTAAAATATCAGAAAATGATTTATCGTCAAATATTATTTGGTTTAATGAGTCCATATTAGTATTTTATTATAAATATGGAAAATTTTAGACTTTTACGTATCCTTTTGTACTATATTCTTTATATAATCTTTTATATAACTTTTTTAATATTTTAGTTACTTTAGTAATTACAGGAGTATCTACATTTGTAATTTCACGAATGTATATGTAAAGGGCTTTTTTATTAAAAATCTCTAAATTTTCTCTTCTTTTAAATAAAATATTTACAGCATCTGCTACTCTTCTATCTTTATCTTTTTTAAATAAAGTAAATATATGTTTATCTACATATTCTGTAAAATAGTCTATAAAATCTTTTAAGTCTTTTTTACGTGCAGGTCTTCCTAATTCATTTATAACTCCCTCATCATCATCAGCATCCATAACATCAGTTGTTATTTTTTTCTTTTTGTAATTATTATTGTTATAAAGAATAAGATAATTTTTACCTACAATAGAAAAATAACTAAAGGCTTTTGAACCCCTTTCAGGTTTAAAGTAATCTAATTTTTCTAGAAAAAAACAAATAACTTCATGTTTTAAATCTTCTAAGGTATCTACCTCAGTATAGTAGAATTTAAAGGTGTGGATTAAGTTTTCGGCTAATTTATAAAAAGCATAATGTATACGAGTTTTATATATATAATCTCTTTCATCTTGATTTGTTGAAGCTAAATATTCTTTTATAGCTAAATCTACATCTGAAGTAAAGTATTGTTTTTTTGTTTTTTTTCTTCCTCTTTTCTTTTTAGGTGGAGGGATAGAGTTTGCATCCAGTTTAATTTTGATTTGTTTTGTCATATTTTATTTAAGAGTAAATTCGTTTAAAGCTTCTTGAATTTTCTTTACTTCTTCAAAAAACCACCCTATTTCATCATCAGCATAAAATGAGCCTTTATTGTCTATTTCTTTTAATCTTTTACCACATTCATTTACGGCATCACTTTGTTTTGCAATAAAATCTTCTAATCTTTCGTTTTTTACTAATAAATTTCTAATAATAAAAAATGAAACTGATATTGATAATGTTAATAGTATTATTAATAATATTTCCATATTTAATCTTTAAAAAATGAATCTATAACATCTAAAGTAGCATTAGATAGATTCGGATTGTTTTTAGTGTTTATTTTTTTAGCATTTCTTATTGTCTTATCACCTTTAGAAGCATTTTTAGGTTTTGATTGTTTAGGAACAGCGTTTGTTGTATTATTCCATAATTCAAATTCAATTTGAGCAGCCATATGATCTGCTTGATGCATTAATAAAGGTAAGTGTGTTCTTAATCTGGTTTCTTTTTGACCAGACATAAAGTAAAATTTATTTGACTCATCATATAAACCATCATGAATTTTAATTGTAATAAATTCATTTTGAGTAACTTTACAACCAATTTCCTGTAAGATAAATAATGAACGTTCTGGGACTTTCATAGCAGGAATATCTGTGTTAAATTTATAAATCATACCTAATTTATCAACATGCCATTGTGAATCATTTGGTTGATAATATTCGCCTTCTTGTTGGCCCATCTTGCCTAAATCATGGAATAATGCTGCGAAATGCATTTCTTCAACAGTATATGTGGATATATCACCACCCATTAATTTCCACGTTTTATATAATTGATTTGCACAATCATATACACGTAAAACATGGTCTGTATAACCACCTGCAAATGCTGAATGGTGCCAATTTTTGCTTGAAGCAGGCATCATCATCATTCTTTCTTTATACTTGTCTAAAAATGGTAATAGTATGTCTGTTCTTTCTTTAGAAAAACATGTTCCTATTACATTTGTATAACGGTCCCAATTTGATTGGATTTTTTCTGCTGATAACATAACCTATTTTTTTAAATATTTCCTACCCTACTAGTTCCTCTAGCTCCCATATTACCTGTTTGGGATATAGTTATTATATTTTGGAGTTCTTCATAACGTTCCTTTAGTTCTCCTTCTTCCATAAACCGAAGGGCGTCTTTTTGGTCACCTCTTTTAACCATTGTGTGTAAACGAGCTAAAGACTGATCTAGTCTTTCCATAGCTATTTGTAATTGTCTTTCGTAAGCCATAATTATTTTTTATTTATGTAAGTATATAATAAGAAAATTTTAAAAAACCAAATATTTTTATTCTTCTCTAAAAGAACCACCAAATCCAATTCGAGGTTTCATATTGGTAGGTTTAACTGCCTGGAATGTAGCTCCTGCATCTATCAGCATTTTAGTCATTTCCATAGGACTTCCTTCGGCATATACATAATTTCCTATACCTTTACCACCTGCTCCTATATCATGTGCTAAGAATTTAGTAAAACCTTCCTTTAAGATATAACGGTAAAAATTTAGTAATGAAATAGAATTTTGAACATCTTTAGATGTATTAAATTTCATTTCTGGCCAAAATTCTTCTACAGCCTCTGCGTGCATTTGTTTTTTAGCTTTTTCTATTTCCCCTATAGCTTCTTTAAAAGCCTGTTTAAATTCCTCTTTATTAGAGGTTTTATTATAAATATTAGATATTATAGAGGCAAATTCTGTATGTTTATATTCTTTATTTTTATAAATAAGAATATTTGTTCTAGCTCCTTTAGGTTTATTAAATTGGAATTTAATATCATCATCTTGGTCTATTACCCTTACAGCTTTTAAATTAACATCATCGTCTCCTTCTAAATTGTCATCTAATTCATCAATAAATAATGCTAATTTATCTAAAGCTAATGCATTTACTTCATCTGGTCTTTTACCTAAAGTTGCATTTTGTCCTTTAATTTCAAATTCTTGTCCATTTAAAGATAAATCTCCTGCTCCTACAGATGCTTTTATGTTTTTAAATATAAGACTCATTCCAAATTCTCCTGCTCCTACTCCTTTCCCACCAGCATCTCTACCTGTGTGGTTTAATAAGTTTAAGATTATTTGTTTAGGTAACCCAGATTTACTTAAATCATCTTGAAGATTACCTATTTTACCTGTAGTAGGTTCAAAAGAAACATGTGTAGTTGGATTGTTTAAATAATCTACCCATTTTTTTCTTTCTTCTTGGGATACATTTTTAGTTAATTTAAGAATTTGTTCAGTGTATTCATCTAATTGTTTATGGTCTATTTCTCCTTTTTTATTAACCACCCAATCATTACTTTGAATTGCTTTATTTACAGGTATTTTACATTGTGAATTTATAGTATCTTGTACAAGATCTTGAATTTGTTTATCTGAGTAGTTAGGAAAATATTTACGAAGATCTAATGTTAGTTCTTCTTCATCAATATCATTACATTCAATATCTATTTGTTGTGGTATTTCTTTTTCCTTTTCAATATCAGAAGGTTCCATACCCGCAGTTCCTGGTGTGTCTAAATCTTTATCTGACTTTTTGATTTTATCTAAAGAATGCATAAAGTCAACATCTTCATCTTCTAATTCATTTATAATCTTTTCAGCAGGTAAATTAAGACGTTCTAATAGATTTTTAAGAATAGCGATATCAGAAGGATCATCCAAAGTAGGATAACCCTTATTGGTCCTATAAGACCACTCTAATAATAACTCGTCGAGAGTCATTTGATTTATTTTATGATATTAGCTAATTTTTGAAAACGTTCTTGAAGAGCTTTTGAACCAGCATCATATCCTGTTCTTCCTTTTCCTCCAACTTTTTCATCAAATCCAGTTCCTCCTTTTCCTGCTTTCCCTGTGTATCCATCACTTTCTTCCATATCTGCGGCTTCGTTTTTATCTTCATCGTCTTTAACTTCACCCATCATATCTTCTTCAACATCATCGGATGTTTCTTCTGGTGCTTCTTCATCTCCCATTTCTTCTTCACCTTCAAAGTAATCTTTTAACATGTCAAATATACCTTTTAAAGTATCTTCAGGGTTTTTTTCAGCGGCTGCTTCATCAGCATCAACATCAACATCTACTGTGTCTTCTGCTTCTTGGAAGGCTTCAAACTCTTCCTTTATCATTTTTTTAAGTTCTTCTAATTTCATTTGTTTTAATTTAGTGTTTTATAATTCAATTCCAAAATTTAATATTAAGAACCTAAAGCTAACACCAGGGTTCCATTTTAATTCAAATAGGGTAATAACCCCAAATCTTAGTGTAAAGTCAATAATATTTTTTTTATTACCTTCTCTCCAGCTGTTTATCCAATTCATAACTATTTATTTTTTGTTTATATATTCTTTTTCATTCCAGCTGTTATGCCTTCCATGTATGCTGTTTTTGCTATTTCATAGTACATTTTTACCCCTTCTGCTCCTTCTCTTAATGAAACTCCTGCTTCTTTAATTATGCTAAGAATTTCCATATGGACATCTTTATCCATCATAGTTTTAGCTGCACTTCTTCTCATTTCTCTTTCATCTACTCTTGCTTCTTCTAAATTACCTTCTAAAGATTTCATTTCAGCTTCTTTATCTTTAATATCTTTAGTTAAAGGATCTTGTTTATCTGAGTATTTTTTAAATTCTGCTTTTGATTTATCAGGATCTAATCCTTTTATTTTTTCTTTATAATCCCCAAACATTTTTTTTCTTTTATCCTTTAAAGATTGAATTTGGTCTTTAAGTTTAAGTAGTTTATCTTTAGTTTTACTTAAAGACATTCCAGATTTTTTTATATCTTTTTTAGAAGGTTCTTTATCTTCATCTTCTTTTAAAAGATTTTTTATTTCTTTTTTAATAGCTTCTTTTAATTGTTCAGTAGATCCTTTAAAAGGAGTTGTGTATTCTTTTTTATCGTATTTAGGTTCTGTCATTTTATCGCCTTTAATTTCTTTAGTGACTTCAGTCATACCATCTCCTCTTTCTGAGGAGGTATATGTTTCCAGGTATTTTTTAAATGAAGTTTCATTAATTTGTCCTGCATGATTCATTCCTGTTTCAAACTGTACTAAAGCAGAATAATATCCATTATGTTCATTTAGATTTTTTAATACTTTTTCAGTTGCTGTTTGTCTTTCGTCTGGGGTAGATTCAGCTAATCTTGAAACACCCATAGAGGTTAATTCATAATCCATACCTTTTCTAAATTCATAAGGATTTACTTTATCTAAACGATTACCAGATCCTGGTACACCCTTATTAGGTGATGTTTCTTCTTTTTTTGGATTATATCCAGAGTATTTATTATTTGCCATTATTATAATATATTATTCCCTAATAAATATAAATTTATTTTAAAAGGCGTTATTGTTTTACAATTCTGTTATTTATGTTTTTATTATTATAAGTAATATTTAAATTATAAATACCACTTGGTAATCCTATCATGTTGATATTTGTTGTTTTTTCTTTAAAAATAATTAAATTTCCTACCATATCATACACTTTTATGTCTATTTCTTTTGAAATATTAAGTATATCAGTTACTGGATTTGGATATATTATTACTTCATTAGAACTTTCTTCTAAATCAACAGGCCACCCTAAATCACAATAATTATATAATTCTACACAATATGAATCCCATTCTCCTGAACAACATTCATCGTCGATAGATATTACCCATGCAAAACATTCATTAGGTAACCAATATGGTTCTCCTGGTCCTCCACTACATCCTGCATCATACTCACAAGAACCATCATCTGTATTTGCTGTTAAACTATAATTAAAGGCACTAACATCAGTACAACCTGTTAACACATCTATACATCCTCCTGAATCTGTATTTGCTAATGGATCATAATTTATTGCTGCTTCATCCATACATCCTATTACAACATCTATACATGAAAAATCTTCTACATTTGCATTTACATTATAATTAAATGCAATTGGATCTGTACAACCTTCTACAATTTCAATACATGAATCATTATCTACATTTGCTTCTTCATTATAATTTAATGCATTTAAATCTGTGCAACCGTAAACTATTAATATACATGAACCATCATCTGTATTTGCTTCTTCATTATAATTAACTGCTAAATTATTTGTACAGCCTGTAACTACAGGTATGCATGTTCCATTATCTACATTTGCATCTGGATTCCAATTAAATGCTGTTGGATCTAAACATCCATAAACATATGGAATACAATAAAAACTTTGATCACCAGTATTAGCATCTTCATTATAATTTAATGCAGTACTATCTGTACAACCCCAAATTACAGGTATGCATGTTCCATTATCTGTATTAGCTAAAGGATTATAATTAAATTGTGTATCATCTGTACATCCATATATAAATGGAATACACGAAAAATCATCTACATTAGCTAACTCATTATAATTAAGAGCAGTTGGGTCTGTACATCCTTCAACTACTTCTATACATGTTTCATTATCTACATTAGCATTTATATTATAATTTAAAGCATCAACATCCATACAACCGTAAATAGGTAAGATACAACTAAAATCATCTGTATTAGATAATTCATCATAATTTAATGCTATTGGATTAGTACAACCATAAATGAATGGAATGCAACTATCATTATCTACATTTGCATTTTCATCATAATTTAATGCCGTATCATCTGTACATCCATATATTGGTAGGATACAACTAAAATCATCTGTATTGGCTAATGAATCATAATTTAATGCATTTGTATTTGTACATCCGTATATGAATGGAATGCAACTATCATTATCTGTATTAGCCAAATCATTATAGTTAAGTGCTGTTTCATCTGTACAACCGTATATAAATGCTATACATGAAAAATCGTCTAGGTTTGCTAGGTCATTATAATTTAATGCAGTACTATCAGTACATCCTTCTACAATTTCTATACAAGAACCGTTATCCACATTTGCATCTATATCATAATTTAATGCAGTTGAATCCATACAACCATTCACTACTGGTATACATGTAAAGTTTTCTACATTTGCTAAATCATTATAATTTAATGCATTTGAATCAGTACAACCAAGTATAATTTCTATACAAGAATCATTATCTGTGTTTGCATCTATATTATAATTAAGTGCTGTATCATCCATACAACCATATACTATTAATACACAACTACCATCATCAGTATTTGCTTCTGAATTATAATT
>VMHT01105586.1_pt1 | contig 13285 bp, 30 predicted proteins | sample 4693611 | NCBI WGS metagenome assembly VMHT01 (sample SAMN12280063, study PRJNA550983) | marine metagenome | isolation source: seawater sampled from same location over 5 years 0.02-0.2 micron viral filtrate | place: USA: collected off the coast of southern California halfway between the port... ... | reverse complement strand
TGATGGTTTCCTAGTTGGTGAAGCAAGTAATGCCTCTGCAACTAATTGGAATCAAGAAAATACCTCAAAGCATTTTGGTACAAATGGCACAGAAAGAATGCGTATTAATAATTCAGGCAGCTTGTTAATAAATACTACAAATGCTAGTCCAGCAAATATTGGTAAACATTTTATAGTTGTTGAAAGAGATACGTCTTGTGTTGGCGGCGTTGCTTTTGGACAGTTTGAAGGTACTGATGTTCAATCAAGACGACAAGTAACTTTTTACAATGCAAATGGTACTGTTGGTACAATTGTTACAAGTGGTTCTTCAACTTCATACAACACGTCCTCAGACTACAGATTAAAAGAAAATGTAGATTATGACTTTAATGCTCTTGATAGAGTCGCACAATTAAAACCAGCTAGGTTTAATTTTATAGCTGATGCAGATACAACAGTTGATGGTTTCTTAGCACATGAAGTACAAAACATAATACCTGAAGCTGTAACTGGCGAAAAAGATGCAGTTAAAGAAGAAGAATACGAAATTACTCCAGCAGTATTAGATGATGATGGTAATGTTGTTACTGAAGCTGAAATGGGAACAAGAGAAGTCCCTGACTATCAAGGCATAGACCAAAGCAAACTTGTACCTCTTTTAACTAAAGCTATACAAGAACAACAAGAACTTATAAATAATTTAACAGCTAGGATAGAAGAGCTAGAAAATTAGTATATAATTTAATTTTAAATAACTTATAGGAGAGTTAAATGAGTAAAGAAGAAAATAAGATGGAAAACCAAGAACCAGTAATAATTACATTTAATGGCACTGAATACAGAGCTGCTGATCTAAATGAAGAGCAAATGGCACTAGCTGCTAAGCTAAACATTGCTGGTAAAAAACTAGCTAGACTGCAAGAAGCATACGATGACTATGTCATTACTGATGAATACAAGAATCTTTGTATTCAATCCTTTGATAGAGCTATCAATGCTGAAGATGTAGCTGAGGTGGTTGAGGAAGAATAATGGCTGCTCGTAAGACCGCTAATGATGTCGCTGCTGATCTAGCAAAACATGATGCAGTATGTCAGGAACGATGGAAAACTATTTATAGAAAAACTGATGATCTACAAGCATCAGTCAATAGTATGAAGGGTTGGTTATTAGCTGGTCTTACAACAATACTAATTAGTATGTTTACTCTAGTCCTCAGAGGTTTAATTTAATCTAAATTAATATATGATAGACAAACTTATCGAACCAGTTAGTAACATTTTGGATAAATTTGTTGCTGACAAAGATTTAAAAACAAAACTATCTCATGAACTGGAGAAAGAAATTATTTCTCTTAATAGAGCACAATTGGAAGTAAACAAAGTTGAAGCAGGACATAATAATATATTCGTTGCAGGGTGGCGTCCTTTCATTGGTTGGTGTTGCGGTCTATCACTCGCTTATCATTTTATTTTAGAACCTATCATTCAATACATTCTTATCGTCAATGCAATTCAATTTGAAACGCCTGAATTTGATTTTAGTCAATTATCTACAATCGTTATGGCTATGCTTGGTCTATCCTCGCTTAGAACATACGAAAAAACCAAAAAATAATATGTTAGACAATGTAAAACAGATGTTACTCAAGCATGAAGGCATGAGAACTTTCCCTTATAAATGTTCTGAAGGCAAATTAACAATAGGCGTAGGAAAAAACTTAGAAGCAAATGGCATAACAGAAGATGAGGCTCTATATCTTTTAGAGAATGATATAAAAAGAGTTACAGATAACTTAGATAAGATGTGGAATGTATGGAGACAATTTCCTGAGAAAGCACAATTAGTATGTATAGATATGACCTTTCAAATGGGTATAACAGGTTTTATGAATTTTAGACAAACAAGAGCATTAATGGAAATGGGTTGTTGGTTAGAAGCAAGTGAAGAGGTATTAAGAAGCAAGTACGCAACTCAAACACCCAATAGAGCAGCTTATAACTCAAGGCAATTAGCCTTATGTCAAAATGCCAAGAAAGACATCAGACCAACATCAAGCTAATTCAAGACTTGGAGCTTTAGGCGAATCCCTAGTACAAACCTTTCTGCTTGAATACGCAGACTTTTGTTTCCCCACCCAAGAAAAACATCCAGCAGACCTTTGTTTTGAACTTAACAGATCAATGTATACAGTTCAGGTTAAGAGCAGAAGGGCTACTAAAGAAAAGAAGTTTGTCTTTGCTGCTGAGAACTCAAGGTCAATGTCTGATACATACAAGAACTATCATTGTGATGTCTTGGCTTTTGTATTCTTTTATGACGATCAAAAGAGAATCATGTTTAAAGCAAATACATCATCACAAAACTATTTCACCTTTGATAAAAAAATCATTACCGATAATATAGAATTAGATTCACTTCAAGAAACGCTTGATGCTCTCAATTCTGTTCCTGTTTTAAAATCAATTATTTAATCCTTGCATATTATATAAATATAATTTAATATATTTATATTAATTAAGTAAAGGAGTAAACATGAAGCACGACACAATTATGTATCTATCATTTGTAGGTATGTTGTTTTTTGCTTGGGTATTATATCTATTACAAAATGGGTATATAGCATGAGAGAAATAACATTAAACGAAGTAGGTAAAGTAAAACCATTGATCTTAGCTAAAAGGCAAATAAGAGGTTACTACAGAGATGTATTTACTGGAGAGAATAAAGTCCAAGTAGATGAAAAAGAATATATAGTCAGAGATTCATTGACTGAGATAGCTTATCTAATGGGAGCTAATACATGAAGATTGAATCACTAAAGAACTTTGCATCTGAGCAAAGAGGACAAGCACTTATCTATAAAGATATACCCAATGAAGATTACCATGCAGGCGTGGGTATAAGCAGTAGTTATATTAGAAGGTTTGGTGAATCTCAGCTTCACGCAATAGAACATAAACAAGAAAGCACACCAACATTAAAGTTTGGGACAGCAGCTCACGCTTTAATTGTAGAGGGTAGAGAAGCCTTTGATAAAGAAGTTAGAGTCATGGAAGGTTCACCTTATACAAAAGCCTACAAAGAAGAGAAGGCTGAATATGAGGAGCAAGGATTTATAGTTCTCAAAGAAGCTGATCTTGAGGTTATAGAAGGAATGAAGGCAAATATAGTTTACGAAGGTAATGCTTACTTAAATGCTAAAGGCAAATTAGCAGAAGCAAGTGTTTACTGGTATGAAGATGACATTCTTTGTAAATGCAGACCTGACATGATGTGTCCGCCTTTAGATCAACCCAACTCTGATAATAAGATGGTTGTAGTAGATTATAAAACAACTATATCTTGTGAGCCTTATGCTTTTAATAAGTCAGTCAAGAAGTATGGCTATGACATGCAAGCAGCTTGGTATAGAAGAGGAATACAAATGGCTGGATATGATGTAGATGAGTTTGTATTCATAGCACAAGAGAAAGTACATCCTTATGCTTCTAAGGTGTTTAGGATTACTAAAGAGCAAATGGATTATGGCTGGACAATGATGGAGAACTATTTAGAAGAGTATAAGGAATATCAAAAAGGTAAGCCTCTTACTATTTACAATAGTCCTAATGTTGTGGATTTGGTTTTATAGAAAGGGCAAATAGATATATGAGAGTATTAAGTATTTGGAGAGTTTATCCTTTGCCCTTGAACCTAGTATACAGTTTTTGGAGAAGTAGGTAATAAAGTTCTAGCTTTATTATCAAATAAATATTAATATAAAAAAGGAGAGTCAGAATGGACGAAAAAACAAAAAAAGCACTTTGGATATCGGAAGATTTACACAAGGAGATCAAGATATTCGCAATTAAAAATAACATGAATATTGAGACTGCATCACAGATGGTGTTAAAGCTAGGCATGTGTTCTTACAAAGCGGAGAAAAAGAATGGGTCAAAATAGTAAAGCGGTATCAAAGCGTAGAGAAGAACTAGAACAAGAGAAGCTAGATAATCAAATCAAGACATATTATTTTCAAAAAGGTGCTGGTAAGCACTACAGAGAAATTACATACATGAGTGGTAAAGTAGTAAGGACTGATTTTAATGATTGAGTGGATTCTATATTTTATTGGTGCAGTGTTTGGCTTAGTGGCTATAGGTGCTGTTATCAGCGTTATAGCAGCAATATATATTTTTAATGAGTTAGATTAATGGTAAACAGCAGAAACAAAGGTGCAGCGTTTGAGAGGGTTATAGTCAATAAGATTAACACTATTCTTGAATCTAAAGGACTAGACACAAGAGTTAAAAGAAATTTAGATCAATACCAAACAAAAGGCATGGCTGACATCTACTGGGATAACTTTGCAATTGAATGTAAAAGATATAAAGCTGGTGGGAAAAAGACCATGTATAAGAATGAATGGTGGCAACAGGCAATAGATAGTGCTGGAGATAATTTAATACCTTTGCTAATTTTTAAATATGATAGAAGAGAGCCTATGTGTGTGATTCCTCTTTACTTGGTTACAAGTGTAGAGACTGCAAATTGGCAATGCACATACTTATGTCCTCTATCAGAAATATGTGAAAGGTTAGATGAAATCTTACAAAAGGCAAATGGATTTAAACAGTTATCTACTTGAAGAAGATTTTGAAGAGTTTTGTAGGAAGTCCTACGAAAGAATCTCATTAGCTTGCGAAGTATTTGGCATAGTTAATGATGAGGATTATTACAGTTTTAAGGAAAGGTGTTACACCCAACTTGAGACTGATTACTTAAACAGTATTGATAAAACAATACATTAACCATAGGAGAGTATTATGGATATTTTAGGCGGTATGTCGAATACCAGCGATAGTCAGCAAGTTTATCTTGCTTTTAAAACAGCCGATCAACAATTTTTTGTTAATGGGCAAACAGCAATTGATTTTAAATACTTGCAGTTAGACCCTGCAACATTTAAAAGCGGTTGGGGTAGGTATGCTGGTGAGTATCAGTATCAATGGGATTCCAAGTTTGGAGAAGCGAGTCCTAAGCCTGCTGATGATTGGAAAAGAGCATTTAGTTGTTGTGTTATGCCTCACGGACATGACCATGCACTTATTTGGAGTAGATTCACTTTTGCTGAATCAAGTGCTTTCAATAAGATACTAAGTAGCTTTTGGAATCAAATGGATGCAAATAGCAATTCTTTACCTGTAGTTGAGTATAAAGGCTCAAAAGAAATACAGGTGGGCATAGGAAGGTCATCAGAGTTATCTTTTGAGTTTTCTAAGTTTGCTCCAAGATTTGATAACTTTGTTATCCCAGCATTTTATGACAAGGATGATGATGCTGTTGAGGACACATTCAAAGACCCTAATGCTGGTCTTGCTGACAAAGTTCAGGAGATGGTTGATAAGAATGAATTGTCAGACGATGATATTCCATTCTGATGCAACAGATAGATTGGATAAGAATAGCACCTGACGTTGCCAAGCAACTACTAGGAGAACCCACTAAAACCTCATCTAACGAGCTTAGATGGGGTAGCAAGGGGTCTATGGCTCTTAATCTATCAGAGGGGACTTTTTACGATCACGAAGAAGGAGTCGGTGGGGGAGTAATAGATTTAATTAAACATCTCAATGAAGATGTCAATACAGTTTTAAAACAGTTTGGTTATGACTTAGCACTACATTCAAATGACTCCTTATTAAGTGGTTTCAACCCCCCTAAAATTGAAGCCACAAGTAGTGCTAGGTCATTCACTAGAGAACAAATGATTGATTTGTATAAACAGTCAATTGTTAGCCTAAAGTACAATGATAATTTCATGGTTCTTAGATTTCCTGAAGGTCATGTCATAAAACAGAAATATGCACCTTTTACACTAGGTGCTGATGGTTTATGGGCTTTAAAGCGTCCTGACAGCCCTCTCATGCCAATTTATTATACGGACAAGTACCCTACTAAGCCAATTGTAATAAATGAGGGAGAGAAGGCTCTAAGAGGCTGTGAGGAAATAATTGGAGATAAACTTGATTCTTGTACTTGGCATGGTGGAGTTAATAGCTGGAAGAAGGCAGATTGGAAACCTATATTAAAAAGAGAAGTATGGATATTTCCTGATAATGATAAAGCAGGTAAGGAATGTGCTGACCAATTAGCTGAACACCTAAGAAAAGAGGGTTGTAGAAATATTAGAATCATACAGCCACCTGAAGAATTTAATGAGAAGGATGATCTTTATGATGCTTATGAGAGGGGTTATTTTAAATCAGCAGATGAATTTATTGGCTTTGTTGATAAACAAAAAGTAAAGCTACCCAAAGGTGCTTTACGTTTTGACAGAGCTGACTATGTTCTATCGCAGGTAACGAACCCTGATTGGCTTATAACCGAAGTATTCGAACGCAACCGCTTAATAACAGTATTCGGTGCTCCCAAATCAGGCAAATCGTTTATTGCGATAGCCATGGCTTGTGCTGTAGCAAGAGGCAGTGATTTCTATGGACATAAGGCAAAAAAAGCACCTGTAGTCTATCTTGCAGGGGAGGGGGTGAGTGGCATTAAGAGGAGGCTTGCCGTATTCCATCAAAGCAAATATGGTGGCAGTCTTACCGAAGCACCCTTGTTTTTATCTAACAGAGGCTCAAGAATTAATGAAGCAGAGGAATATGAGAAGCTAGAGACTGAAATTAACTTGCTGAAACAAGAAGTAGGGCAAATCGGTTTAATTATTTTCGATACGTTTCAAAGAAATTTCTCAGGCGATGAGAACTCAGCACAAGAGGTCAATAAGTTTGTCAAAGCTGCTGACCAGTTGATTCATGACTTTGATTGTACTGTATTGCTTGTTCATCATACTGGCAGAGGTAATAAAGGTAGGGCTAGAGGTAGTTCTGTTCTTGATGCTTCTATTGATGGTGAGTTTATGGTTGAGAGAAAAGATAATACTGTTGATGGTGAGAAGCAAATGTTTGTCAAGATGAAACAAACCAAAAACAAAGACGGAATGGGCATGACTGATAAGAGCTTTATTTTTCATGAAGAGACTGTTATCGGTGAAGGTCTTGATGTTACTTCAGGATTATTAATTGAGACTGACGATGCTGATTCTGATGATGATATACAAGATGCGGTAAACGAAGCAGAAGATAAAAAGATATCTTCTCTTATGTATTTTCTAGCAAAAGATAAGCCAAAACCTGAAGAAGAATGGTTTACAGCAGATGATTTTGGACATCAAGCGGTATATAACACTACTGGTAATGAAATTAATCGTGATTCTATCAATAGATCGTTTAAACGATTAGAAAATGCTGGTGTAGTTATACATGCAAAAAGAGACAAAAACACTGTAAGAAAGCAGGGTTACAGGCTATCTGAGTTTAGATTATATGATGATTATGAGTTAAATAATGGATAGAGTGTGCGAGTGTGTGTGTGAGTGTGTGTGTGTGTGTATTGATACATTATTTGAGTGTGTGTGTGTGTAGTAGTCCGTAGGACTACACACATGCACACTTAAATGTATACGCACAAGGAGATAAATATATGAATACTTATTTAGATGATTCTTTAAAAGATAAATTAAAACAATTAAGAATTTACGAAACTGAAACAAGAGTTAAGTGGGGTAATCTTAAACGAATCTATAAGATGGTAGGTGTTGACTTTGAGATTAAGTTTTTAAAAGCAGAACAGTTGTTAAAAACATCTTTACGAGAAGACCCACCTAAAAAGCAAATTGCAATGGTGGAAATGATGTTAAGAGCTTATGAACAATTAAATATCAAATGCGAAGAAAGTGGATATATTATGATTCAACCAAATGCAAAATGTTTTACGCTTGATAAAAAGACTGCTTTGATATGTGATACTGATGATGAGAAGCCAGTATTAGAACTTATACATAAGAATGAAAAGGATATTATGATATTTAGCATAGAAGAATTATTAAGATGTATTCCTAATGACTTTATGAAAGCTAAAGAGCTTTTAAGCAAATTAGATAAATCAGTCAATATACAAAGAGTAGATTATGTCTAACTGGCACGGAGGCAAAGGCTCAAAGCGTAGACCTGAAGATTCTAAGAAGTTAGCTGCAAATTGGGAAAAGATATTTGGAAAAAAGAAAAAGGAGAAAAAAGATGCCGATAAAACTAAAACCTAGTGCCAAGATCAGAGATAGGGCTACAGGTAAAACAACAACAGAACATTACTATTTAAAGTGTATGACACTTTCAGAGCTTAATGATTACATTGAATCATCTAGTGCTAAGAAAAAGATCATACAAAAATGTAAGAATGAAATAATAAGGAGAGGCAAATGAGTGATTTAGTAAATAAACCACCACATTACAATAAAGGCAAATTTGAGTGTATCGACTACATAAAACAACAGTTAGGTGCAAATTTCCCTTCATACCTAGAGGGTAATGCCATAAAGTACCTTCACAGACACAAATATAAAGACTCTAACATTCAAGACTTAGAGAAAAGTATTTGGTATATTAATAAATTAAAAGAACATTACGAGAACCTATAATGAGCAATAAACCGCAAATTGATGTTTCACAACTCAAAAGGCAAATCGATAAAGGCAAATCACTGAATGAAGTGGTAATGTCTTTGGGTAAAAGCAAATCGACTATTCTCAAAGTGGCTAATGAGAATGGTTTAAAGTTTGATAAAAAAAGCCCTTGGGCAAATTTATAATTAAGGCAAATTTAGTATTAAGGCAAATTTATAATTAAGGCAAATTTATAATTAAGGCAAATTTAGTATGAGAATAACAGTAAAAGACAATCTCAAAGATTTAAGAAAACAATTAGACAAAGATTTAAACAAAAGAGATTTTAATAAGATTATGGCAAGAGCTATGAACTATACAGGAGAGAGAGTTGTAAATGCTGAAAGGTCACATCTTAACGATAAATTAGACAATCCAAGACCACAAACTGTAAAGTCTGTTGTTATATCTAACTTTGCTAAACCTAGAAGCAATAGATTGGCTACAAGAGTTATTGTTAAAGATTGGGCAGTTAAGTTTTTGCATTACATATACACAGGAGAAAACGAACCTGCAAGAAGGCAAAAATACGCCTCACCAACTAAAGATGGAGAATACAAGAAAGGCAAATATGGAAACATAATGAAGCTATCCGCAAAAGGTGGTTTATTGGGTAGGGTTGATAAAACAAAAGATTCACAAAGAAAAGGTTCACGTTTCCAAGGCGTACCTAAAGGAAAAGGCTCTAAGACTTATGGTATTTGGGAGAGGCAAGGGGTGAAGGGTAGAGAAGGCTTAAAATTGCTTGTAGCCTTTACTCCATTTATTAAGCATAGAAAGTTTATAGATTTTTACAAGGTTGGAGAAAAAGTTATTAAAAGCACCTTGCATAGAGAGATCAACAGACAATTCGCTAGACATTTAAAAAGATAAAGGCAAATTTACCATTAAGGCAAATTTACCTTTACCGCAAATTTAAGACTCTTCTCCTATTATTTCTAAAATTACTTTTTGAACTCTTTGAGCCTCATAAACCTCATGCCCTAAAAACGATATATAACCATAATCAGGCTCAGGCTCTTTGCGAAACTCTAACAATTCAGTATCAAACCTATCTAGTCTCTCATTAAAGATGCTATCAACTTCATGCTGTATGCTTTTAAGTTTTTCTATTATTTGTTTTTTAGTTAGATTCATTTTTTACTCCTTTTCTTTAAACCATCCATTAAAAATTTCCAATCTTTAAGATCTTCGTATTCACTAACAGACTGCAAATTTAGTTGTATGCTATGCCCATTAGTACAAGTCCAATCTAATTCAGAATCAATTACATGATTGCCTGCACTCCCTATATATGCACTAATATTGCTTGAAAAACAATTTATCAATGTAACCATGTCGTCTATGCTTAATTGATTTGATAATTCAATTATGTCATTTGCTTCATATTTATTGTTGCTCATTAGTCTTGCTCCCTTTTTAGTGTGTCTATATTAGTCCATGAGTTATGTATAGTTTTTTCTTCCAAGCCTAGCGGTTGGTCTTGCCATACATTTACTATTTGCTCATTGGTTGAGTTGTCTACATAGACTGTTATATCTCCCATAGTTATATATGCACTATGTGTAGATCGTTGGTCTATTTTAAAATCGTGCCACCCCATAATTTGAGATAACTCTTTTTGTTGTTTTTTATTTAATGGTTTCATGTTATTTAACTCCTTCAGCTTTTAATAAATTCTGTTCCGCTTCATATAATTCTAGTTTTTGTTCTAAAAGTGTCATATGCTTTAGTGTAAACTCACGCTTAGCTTCTGCTTTTTCTTCGGCTAATTCAGAAAGTTTGGATTCAAGTATGGCTTGTTGTTTGCTGATTTCAGTTAACATTTTTTTAGTTTCGTTTGTCATGTTATTTAACTCCTTACTTTTATTTAACATAAACCTATTATATATAAATATATATTTATATGCAATACCTAAATGCAAATTTATTTTTAAGGCAAATTTAAGATCAAGGCAAATACTGTTTTGATGCAAATACTGTTTTGATGCAAATATTGTTTTGATGCAAATACTGTTTTGATGCAAATTTATAATCAAGGCAAATTTCATAAAGGCAAATTTACTTTCAAGGCAAATTTATAATCAAGGCAAATTTATATCTTGAATCAAAAAATCACCGCAAGAAAAAAAAGAAAGCAACAGAAACCAAAAGAAGCAACAGAAAAAATAACAAGGCACGGAGAGGCCGTAGAATGTCCTATAAATATATATTGATAGTAATACAAGGGTTAAGATTAGAGAGCCTTACACGGCTTTATATTTTGATCTTGGGCGGACATAAAAAAGGCGGTAATAATACCGCCCTTTATTGGTTAGGTTTATTTGTTGTAGTGGTCTATAACTGTAATCTTTGGCAATGTGCAAAGAATTATATAGTTAGGCTCATATTCAACTTCGGCAAGATAATTAAATATTTTTTTGTCTTCGTTGTATTCATCTGACAAAACATCTTGAATATATTCTTCTAGGGTTTCATTATCATTAATAATTTCTGTTTCGTTTACATTTGGAAATAATGCAACCGCTTTGGCGTTATCAGTTAATTTTTGGAATCTTATTCTGCCTGTATCATCACCACCCAAATTATAATAAAAACTATTACTTTCTTTTTCAAAAGTTATGTTTTCCATATCTTCAGTTAAAAATAATTTTTCAACATCTGCTTTAATATGATTACTAAATGAATCTAATATATGTATTTCAGATTCATTCATTCCTTCACCGTTGTATGTGTGTGATATTAAAAAATTCATTATTTACCCCCTATAAATTGTTTAGCTAAATCAGACTCACAGCCTTTGTAGAAGGGTATAGATTGGATTCTTACCTTTGTATAACCTTTTGATTCACATAATAAGGCTATTCTCTCTGCAACAGCCTTATTTTTAATGGTTTCGCCCAGGTGGTGAGTTTGCAACAGGCTTTCTTGTAAATATTCGGGCTTATCCCTGTCTTCTATCTTTACGCCCCAAACAACATATTCAGTATATATATTCATTATTTACCCCTTATTAATTTTAATTGATGCCCTTGATTAGTTAGGCGGTTATATTTGTCTTGCATAGTTACAAGACAAGAACCCCTAAAGGCTAAGAAGCCTTTAAGAGTTCCGCTATTAATTATTATTTTATATTTCATTGTCTCCCCCTTTTGAGTTTAAATCTTTTAGTATATATTCGCCTGTCTCAATTTTTTTTCTAGTTTCAGTTATTCCCTCTCCTAGAAATTGATTTCTATATTTGCCAGTTGTTCTTGAATAATCCCAATAGTATTCATCAAGAAATATAAAAAGTTTATTACTCTCACAACTTCTAACCTTTATAGCTATAACAGAATCATAAGACTGAAAAATTTCTTTGTCGTTGTCGGTAATAATAAATTGATTAGCTATTTTATTTCCGTTATTGCTTCTCATGTTTTTAACTTTAACCATGTTTATATTCTCCTTATTAAATTAAACATAAGACTAATATATATAAAAATATATTTATATGCAATAGATAATATAAATTATTTTTAATTAATATCTATAGCTCTTTTTATACCTTTATAAATTCTATGAATAATAGAGTTTTTATTATTTTCTTATCTTTTCTTTGATTTTTGGGAGTTCTTTTTTGATGTCCTCTGTATCCCTTTATTTTAAAGGCTCTCAGCTCTTAGGTTCTTTCAGCCAAGCCACTACGCAGGTTGCAGCACCCCATTCTTTTTGTAGCGACAGACCTATATCATTCACCATATTTATATTAGATGTTTATTATTGTTTAACTGTATTTTTAAGTGTTTAGAAAAATGCTTAACCTTCTTAACCTGCTTCACCCTCAAAAAAATAAATATTTTGTTTTTAAAATTTTCATGTGATATATTTATATTTATGAGTATTAAGAAATTAAATTAGCTTTGGCTACAAGAAAAGAATTAGCAGAACATCTTGATCTATCACCGCAATCAATAAGCGATTTGATAGGTAAAGGAATCTTTACGATTAGTTCAGGAAGGTCTCCTGTTAATATAGACGTATGCAGGGTTCAGTATATAAATCATATAAGAAAATCTGCTAGATATACTAGAAAAGATGGTACTGGTGATATAGCAGAAGAGAAAGCTAAACTTACTGCTGCTCAAGCTAGAAAGGCTGAGCTAGAGGTAGAGCAGTTAGAAAAGTCTTTAATACCAGCACAACTTGTTGAAGACACTTGGATTGATTATGTTTCAAATGTAAGGGCTAGGCTATTAGGACTGCCATCAAGGGTTGCTCATCAAGTAATAACAGTTGACAAATATGCAGAAGCAGAATTAATAATAAAAGAACAAGTGCATGAAGCACTAAATGAGTTAGCACAAAATGGAATACCTAAAGAATATAGAAAAGGTGATAAAGGAGACGAATCAGATATGGACTCCACCACCCAATCTGAAGATTAGCGACTGGGCTGATAACTACAGACGATTATCTCCTGAATCCTCAGCAGAGGCTGGGGCATGGCGTACAGATCGTGCACCATACCAAAGAGAGATTATGGATTCTTTCAATGATCCTGACATTCAAAGAATAATATTTATGAAGTCTGCTCAGGTTGGTGCTACGGAGATACTTTTAAATGTGATCGGTTACTATATAGATCAAGACCCAGCTCCAATGTTAGTAATGCAGCCGACATTACAGATGGGTCAAGCATTTAGTAAAGATAGACTTGCTACTATGATTCGTGATTCTGAAAAGATAAGAAATTGTGTTAAAGACCCTAGAAGTAGA
>VMHT01013181.1_pt1 | contig 13291 bp, 12 predicted proteins | sample 4693611 | NCBI WGS metagenome assembly VMHT01 (sample SAMN12280063, study PRJNA550983) | marine metagenome | isolation source: seawater sampled from same location over 5 years 0.02-0.2 micron viral filtrate | place: USA: collected off the coast of southern California halfway between the port... ... | reverse complement strand
GGTATATACTACCTAGAATCTGACGAACCACTGGACAGCGAGGACATACTAAATATGTTTGAATGGATTGAGCAGGACGGCTCCCAGTGGCAACTAATTTCACATAATATAAAATAAATGCAAAATACCCAAACCCAATCCATATTCAAGATTAACGCAGAAGAAGTTCTGGCTAAAGGACTGGAGGCTATGACTAGATCATGCGAAGCCCTGACCAAGCAGAACGAAACTTTAAACAAGGACATAGAGAACCTAAAGAATAAGATTAATATGCTCCAAGACAGGCTCCTATCTAACGCAGAGGAGCGAGAATAACTTTGCAGTTTTATTCATTGACTGCAACAGAGTAAGTCGTGAGTGCTCCGGAAAGGTTTCAATAGTCGACCTAGAATAGAGTTGCCGTCAGCCAGCTCTCCAAACCACGACGCTGACACCATTAAGTCCTTCAGGTAACTGAGGGGCTTTTTATTTAGTAGTATCGGTGTTATTCCTGATAAAGAGTCCTAAGAACTTTTCAAACCTTGGATCCTTGTCTGCCTCATATACTAATGCTTCAATTCCTCTGCCAGTAGCTAAAAGAGCTGGTAACATATTTTGAAATAACTCTTCTTCTGATTTGCTCTTATTTAATAATCTGGGCAATAAATCAGTGCTTAGGGCTGCACTTATAACCCTAAGCCTTATGTAATCGTATGATCCATTTACTGTTGCTTGTATAAGACCGGGACCTTGCTGTCCAGGCTGTGCTCTTCCCCTTATGGCTCCGAAGAATTTTGAACTTGCTGCTTTTTTTCTAGAGTATAATTGAAGTGCTTTGTTTAAATTTTCTAAATTTCTAACAGTCTCTTTTCCTAAAACTGCCTCCGCATTAGCTCTCGTCTTTTTATCGGATAGAATTTTAAGCATCAACTTTTGATCCCATATATCACGACCTCCACGCATCCTTGAGGTTTTTTGTGATGAACTAGAACCTCTACCAGCCCTAGTCATTAAGTCATTTAGATACTCCTGCCTGAATGATTGACGTATTCCTCCAGTCTCAGGAAGAGCGTTTATAAACTCTCTAGCCTCTCCAGAAGACTTGCCCCTTAGGGCAACAATGACATCAACTGGGTTCTCCATCTGTACATCTCCAGACTTTATTAAATCAAACAACTTATTGCTGTTTCTATTTATATAGTTTTTCCTTCTTATGTTTTCGCGGGCTAGATCAAGTATTGCCTGTACATCCTGGGGATATTTAGCCTCAGTCATACTCTTAATTATATTTTCATCTATACTTGTAGCATTGTTTAACTTCATCAAAGCATCTAGCTCTTTAAAGCCTTTTAGTGCAGTTGTACCAAATAATTCTTTTACTATGTCTGAGTTAAATGCTACTTGCTCTAATTTTAAATAATCAATACTACCATTATAAGTTTGTCCCTTGGACATTAACTCATTGAAGTAAGCCTGTCTGAGATTATCGAGTGCTGGATCATTTTTGCCTATTATGGCTTTTAGTTCTCTTATGTTTTCCACGGCTCTGGGTCCATTAAAATATTTATTTACAACCTGTTCGCCACTTAATACATACTCTCCTCCCTTACCAGTCTTAGCTAATTCAGAAACTCCTACCTTTCTAAAAGGCAATACATTTGACACAAAAAATTGTTTTGCATTATTAGAAGCTAGAACCAAATCATCGCCTCCTTTTACTAGAGCGTTATCTATTGACCCTTGTATTGACTCCTGTATTTTAACTAATCCAGAGGTATCGTTACCTTGTTTTATTTGTCTATTTATTAGTTTGTTTATGTCTTTCCTAAACGTATCTAACTGTCTAAGGCTAAGGGCTTGTACGGTGGGAGCAGTTTCGATAATTACTTCGTCAACTCTCTTTCCGGCAGAATCAAGAATGCCTACCGACCTAATTACTTGCTCTTGTTGAAGGGCAGTTGCCTGTTTGCCTAACTGAGATATTCCTGCTGGTTTAAATATATTTAAGACTTCACCTTCAATGTCTTTTGGTAAATCAAGTCTTTTTATTACAGATTGTATATTACCGCCAATATCTGCTGCGCTTATAACAACTCCCCGTTCTTCAGCCAACCTAAACACATCATCGTACAAATCGTCGGACATTCCTTCAACTGAGTCGAAAGCTTTATTGCGAGCGTTACGAATAAGGTTTCCTGTTTCATCCGCTGAAGCAGAGGAACCCGTGGATAGTCTATTTACTCTATCATTAATTGCATTAGCTACACCACGGCCTATAATTTGATCCCTTGATTCTATTTCCTTTAATACCCGTTCGTTTCTTGCTATTTGGCTTGCCCTAAAGCTCTTATAAACATCTTCAAAGCTTCTAGGAGATAGTCCAGTAAGATTGTCAGCGAAGTGTGCAATAAGATCCCTGCCTCTCTCAGCCCTTTTAGCCAGTCCAGAAAAGAATCCCTCTGAGTATTTAGAAATAGTGTCTTCTTGCGCCTTTATCGCTTCCATGGTCCCTCTCCTGGTAGCATATGTCTCAGGCAACTTTTGTCCGAATCTTTTTTCAACAGCTTCTTTCCCTTGTCTAAGGGAGTCAGCTCTCTCGTCTATTCCCGTCATTGGCTTAGGTGAGGTTATTCTGCCTACACGCTTTATCGTTTCACCGATACCAAGATCTGTAAGAGCTGCATACCCACCCTCTAGCACAGCATAATCAAGACTATTCCTAATAGCATCCTCAGAATCAGGATCAGATCCAGCAAAAGCGTCTATTCCTAAGTTAGCTAATGTAACCCCCGCTCCAGCCTTAATCGCAGTGGGAAGAACTCTGCCTTGTCCTCCAGGAGCAAACACAGAGGCTATCTCAGCTCCAGTAACTGCTACATCTCTAGATGCATCTAATATATCTTTGAAAGTAGGAGCATATTCATCTACTAAAACATACTGACCATTTGTCTTTTCTGGATTCATAACCAGAAACTCAGTAACACCTTCCATGGTTACTTCTCTTACATCTCCTCCACCTGGAAGATAAGTATCGTCTAGGTATTGACGTTCTTGAAATTCATCACGTTTAAGTCCAGTTAAGGCCCTGTCTAAGCTAGGCGCACCAGATATTATGTCAATTTGTTCAGCGGGTATTTCTGTAGCCTCAGAAAGTTTTTGCAATACGACGGGTTGTTCATCTTTGAGAGTGTTTTGTCTAAACGGAACACCAGTTCGTACAGATCCTGGATCTATCCTATCTACCTTGTATTCGCCCTCAGCTAGGAACTGTATGGCTTCTTCCTGCTTGTTTAATGACTCACTTGGTTGTGAATCAGTAACTGCTTGGGACTGCTGAAATGCACCTTCAATATCTTTAATGTTTTCTAAAATATCTAAACCCTCATCAGATATTCTTGAGAAATCATTTACTTCAATTGCATCTAAATCTGCATCACTAAATTTTGAAAGATCTATTGCCATTATTTTATTTTAGCTCTTCTTGCTTTTTCTAATTTAGCTTGTTCAGAAAGTGATAACGATGGATTACTAACGGAGGATGATGATTCGTTAGTTTCTTCATTACCTAATACGCTAGATATATCAATTGGAGTGTATGGATTATCTTTATAGATAGAAAATATAGAGGGGTCTCTTCTTACGTTGCGTTCGTATGAATCAAATGCTTGTTTTTCTTTAGATTTTTTAGAAGATATAATAGTTCCTATTACTTCTCTAACCACTTCTGGGTTGCTAGTTGCGCCGTATCTCCCAAGTGCTTGCTCTAGTCTTTTAGCATCATTTTCTGTAAGAACACCACCTCCCAAAATATCTAACCTTATTCTTCCAAGAAGTCCTTGGAACTGCCCTCTTCCTATTTGCGTGAGCAACTGTTCTCTGTTTAATTCTTGTCCAAATGCAGTTTTAGCTTTTCCTAAAATATCACTAACTAAAAATTCAATACCTTGGGGGGTTTTTGACCTAGTATCATAATAATCTTTAAGTGCTCTAATATTATCTTGTTCTTTTGCAATAGATTCTAAAGAACCCTGCAAGTTTTTTTCTATATTATTTCTTAGCGTAGCATCATATGGGGTAGTACCGGGGGGGACCATTCTAAATGGTTCTCCTGGTCCAGGTGAATACACAGGCCTTCCAGCTAAACTACCCTGCTTGGAAGTACCTCCAAAAACAATTGTTCCCGCTGGGTTGTTTTCATCTGGTGGCAAAAGAAACTCTGTGGGAGATTCTAAATCTTGTGCTTTTGAAAAATCAGTTTGATTACTTTTCATGATTGTTTGTAAAGCAGGATAAAAATTATCACCTAAAGATCTTCTAGCTACTCTCGCTGTTTCTTTGTCTATAATTCCTAAACCTCGTAAAGCATTTCCAAGTTGTGTCTCTCCCTCAGATGTGCTAACTAAAAACTTATCAGCCCTATCGTCTAGTATCTTTTGTTCTTTTTTTTCTTTGTAATCAGTAATCGCTTTACTGACAGTAGCACCCAAGTTAGACAAAGCCTTTGCCTGTATGTTAGCTGCGTTAGTAAATCCGCTGAAGTCCAATGCTCCTAAGCGGGGGTTAACTCGTGTTCCTGTTTGAAATGCCATATTATTTAATCTTTGTATTCATCCACTTGCGGATGATATTCTTTAGTACTGGTTTGTTAGATATAAATTTAGCAAAGCGTTCTCCGTATTTGATATAAAGATTGTGGAACCAATTAGGTGAATCGTTTTCTAACCAGCTACGGAACATTATCCATTGAGGATTCTCAATGCCGTACACCTCACGAGCTACCCAGCATTTACTTATTGCTGCACCTGCAACAGTACCAAGACCCTGCATAAATGCAGAACTACGGGTTGCGTCAGCCTGTGCCTGCGCTCCCAATAGACCAAACTGGTTTTGTTGGTTTTGTAACGCCATGTTTATACCTACGTTTGGATCAAACAACTGAGGACCCATAGGACCTGCTGCACCTGCTTGTGCTTGTCCTAGTGTCTGTTGTCCTAGTCCAATGGCTGCCGAGGGCCTACCAAGTATAATGTTACCTGCGTCACCGGCTAAGGCTCGATTCATGCCAAAAGCCTGACCAAGGCGCGCGGATTGTAATCCTTCTTCTTGACCTATAAATCCTGCACCTAGTTGCATACGCTGTAGCTGTTCTGCTCGACGTCGCGCTGCTAGAGCTTCTGAGCCTTGAAGCATACCTGCACCTTGTCCTAGTCTTGCTCCACGCATACCTGCTTCTTGACCAAGTAACTGAGAACCTAGAGCCACCTGTCTTTCTTGTTTGTTAAGCTCTTCTGATTGACGAGCTAACATTTCATCGTACAAAGAACCTTGCCCCATCTCTCTACCACGAGCTAAAGAAGCCTGCCTAGAGGACTGCTGTGCGCGTCTTTGTTCTAGTGGTGAAAGCTCACCTGTGGACTGAATGAACTCAGTACCTCTACCAGATATTAGTGCCTCCTGCTCCGTAGGAGATAGGTCACCAAGGGTCATACCCATCTCTTGTAGTTGTCTCTCAGCGGCACTAGAGGATTGTACCCTGCTTTCAAGTAATGATTCTCCTTGTTCTCTTAAAGCGTCCAAGGAATCAGTCTCAGACACTTGTACAGGAGCAGGTGCTTGTATGCTGCCTTTTCCTCCTCGGGATCTAGTGCTTGGAGTGCTAACACCAGCCCTTTTGCTTGCAGCCTCCGCTAATCCAGTGCTAAAAGGATCGGCATCACGGTACGCTCGTACAACCTGTGGAGCAAATCTCTGTAGCGCAGCTACATCAGCTGCTCTCTGTTGTCCTAGTTGCTTTGATTGTAGATCAGCAGCACGTTCTGATGACTCCTCTAGTAAATCAAATAATCCCTCTGTTCTTTCTAAGGTTTTAGATGTATCTTTAAGTTGCCCACCTGTTCGTTGAACTTGGCGTTCAATATCTAAAGTGCTAAACTTTTTTGGGTTACCGTCTTCGTCTTCGCCTAAAAGACCTGCATTATTTAAATAAAAGCGTTCTCCTGCACCTAAACTATTTTGAAATTTTGCACTAGTCGAATCACCGCCAGCAGCTTTTAATTTTTTCTGAATACTTTTAAATCCAAGATCCTCTCTCCTAACTTCTTCGTATCTAGGGTTGATTCTGTCATCTTCTGTGCCTCTAGCCATTGTTCCAATATCAGCTAGCTCTAAAGCAGTGTACTGCGGTCTAAACCTAGCCTCAGCACCTATTAAACGCTCTTGCAAACGAGGGTCGGTAACACCTTGAAAGTTTTTAAATCCTTGTCCAAAAAGATATTCACCTTGTGCATCAGCTGCATTTACCGGATCTGGTGCTTTTATGTTTGTGCTTCCTTTACCCATAATACTTAATTATTTAATATTTTTTTAAAAAGTCTGTTGTCGTATGTAACGCGTGTTGGCATACCGTTGCGTGGTCTAATACCTAGTTTCTTTTTTTCTAGTGCTTCTGGGCAACGAGATAAGAAGTCCTGTGTAATTTCTTTGAATGCGTCCTTACCTTCGGCAAATAAAAAGGCTAAGAATATGCTATCTCCATCCTCTCTGTCAGCCTCCCAGCTATTTATAAAGTCCCATCCATCGTCCTCGTTACAATTATACCACATGAATACACCCTGTATATCATCGTCATCGTTGTAGTGAACAATGATAGTCTTCTTTGCCCAGTGATAGGCTACCATAAGACGTATTAGTTCCTTGTCCCAACCATCAAATACCTTGCCGTTTTCGTGTTCTAAACAGAAGTCCACTACCTCATCCATAGCAAGTAGTGCATCCCTTTGAGTTCTACTCTCAAGGGCTACCTGAACGGACTGAAGTAAACGGTTATACGGCATTAGGATTCAAGGGCAGCTACTCTAGCTTCTAGGGATTCAATCTTAGTAAGAGCTTCTTGTAGAGCTTTAGTTAGAAGTGGTACAAGTTTACTTTGGTCAATGCCTTGGTAGTCAGGTTGACCATCTTCATCAACGGCATCCTTAGTGCCTGTAACTGCCGCTGGGACTACCTCTTGTGCCTCGTGAGCAAGGAAACCATCTGCACGTGTTCCATCAAGTTTCCAAGCAAAGTTAACGGGCTTTAGTAATTGTACTTTACTAATGCTGTCCTGCATATCAATAACGTCTTCCTTTAGTCTATAGTCAGAGGATGTATTAAAAGCTGTTGCTGACCCACTGGTTGATACGCTTCCTACAGTTGCTGCACTTGATGCGGCATTGTTAATAAATAAAATGTGATTCTGCGATGAAGTTCCATCTCTTGCTAAATAGATTTCTCCATCATTTCTTAACACAATACCATCACTATTAGATGAAGAACCTATTGTTGAGCGTCCTACTGTGACGTGTCCTGTGCTATGAACACGCATTCGTTCTCCAGCATTAACGTTAAATTTCATTGCATCAACAGAATGGTCATATGTAATTATACCAGATTCATTACTGGCAGTATCTCCAAAACGTATAAAAGTTCTGGCATCATCATTGTTAACTTTAAAATCTAAACGAGTATCATCGCTTGTACCTGTGCCAGTATGTTCAACCTTAATTCCTATATCTCCGCTAGTTCCTACTACATGAAGTTCTTGACTAGGGCTAGTAGTTCCAATACCTACGTTGCCGCTAGGAGTAATCCTCATACGTTCTGTAGCATCCGTCTCAAAAGCCATAAAACTTTGATCTGACCCAGAGTTACCATTGTAGTCAGCAGCTAGAACTAAACCTCTAGCACTTCTAATTTTGCTAAAATTGCCAGAATTATTTGTTAAAGTTATTTGGTTTTCTGATGAATTTGCTATATCTAATGCTGTCGAAGGGCTAGCAGTTCCAATGCCTACATTGCCACTTGAATCAATATGCATTTTTGATGTACTACCATCCTGAGATCTTATTCGCACCTCATTAGCATCAAGCACCATTAAAGATGCATTGCTTGCATGACTACCACCATATAACTCAACATTAGCTCCATCTATTGCTTTTAATACTACTACACCTGTGTTAGAGGTAGCAGTTTGTAGATTAGTAACATTAAGTTTAGCAGCAGTTATACCTCCGTCCTTGACTATAATCTTTCCGTTAGTGTCAAGAGCTGTAGTTGAGTCATCTACTGCATCAGATGCAAATGTAGCGTTATCTACTAACGCATCCAGTTTATCTGCCGTTACCTGATCCCCAGTTGAGAAGTCTGTTCCTTTTGATAGTATTGCCATTATATTGCCTTATTTGTTGATCTCATTGTGGTTGCACCCTCTACTTCTATTGCTCGTATGATGGGTCTACCTACTGTATTATTAAATGTAAATTGTATTCCGTAACCTCGTCTATTACCTATTCTACCACGGATGGAAACATCTTCGCCTATAGCTAGTACTCCATCGTTAAAATCAGTCAAAGCTCCTATACTTCCAGTATCATCAGGGTTCTCTGTTTCGAAGTCAATATTGAGGTCAGAGGTGTTAGTATCACTGGATTGGATATGGAAGTCAAACTCCTTCCAACGCTTGCGATCCAGAGTACCAAAGGTGTACTGCCTTGTGGTTAATGCACCAGGTATCTGTATGCTTTGTTCTGTTCCACCTATCTGTGTGCTAACTCGATCCACCCCATCAGTCCGGTGATCAAGTCTATGAACACCACCTATATCGTTGACTGCATATACTCCACGCTTGTCCCCATCTCCTAGTACTAATAGGTTACTAACATGATAGTTGGACTCATTGACTGTATCAATGCTCTCCCACTGCTTGTTAAGGAAGTTGTATATTAATATAGCATTGTTACTATTAGAACTATCTAAGGGTACAGCTATGTAGTACCTGTTGTCGAAGTAAACTGCCACTGCGTTCTCTTGGGCGTTCTTATTTATTCTACCTATAGTCTCGTTGATTGGCTCACTAAGAGGTGTTTCTGTACCGCGCAGGTTGTACTCATCCAAGAACTGAGTTCCATATACCCCATTATCAGATAGGAATATAACTTGATTGCCTACCTGCTCAATGGATTGACGGGCCACACAGCCCACCTCATCTGTCAAAACTTGTGTACTAGCTGACTGTAGATCAGTAGTGTTAGCAACTATGTGTATACTGTTACGGTTAAACACTAGCAACCTATCTTCAGCAAATGAGTGCAGTCCTACAACGAAGTCCGATGTACCTGCATTAAATCTGTACTGAGCATATACCTGATCATAGGTATCGGTGTCCAGTATATCAGAAGCAATAATCTCATCCTGTATATTTCTAGTTGTAAAGCTATTCGATGATGCATCCACAGAGAACTGGAACGGCATTACTAACCTACGCTGGTGGTAAGTGGCAAAGGGCGGTGCCGGCATATGAGTAAACCCTAGACCTACGGACACTCGTTGTTGAAATATTACATTTGGTGTATTTGACTCATTAGCGTGTTGAACAAATATAGTAAAATTAGTAGAATCAACAACAGTTACTATGTATTCTTCTCCGTTAGCTAAATTACTTCCAGCCTTGTCCTCAACAATTACTTTATCACCAGTTGATAGATTATGTGCTGATCCTGCAACTACTGTCATTTTTCCTGCAGAAGTAGTTACGGTAGAACTTATTTGAACTGGCTGTGTATATGTACCGCTAGCTACTTTTGTAAAGTCGGTGGCTACTATAGGATTTGACGTTATAGTAAAGGTTGTGTCTCCACCAGTAAGAGCAAATCTAAACTTTGTTGCTGTGTCTGATCCGTCAGCAGCACCTAGTCCTGATATTGTAAAACTACCATTTGGAGTAGGGTCCAAGTCACTGCCCGTTAGATTACTAATAGTAACCTTTTCTCCTGATGCTAAATTGTGAGCAGAGCTAGTTGTTACAGTAACTACATTAGAGGCAAGCGCAGCTGCACTAATTGTAGATATTCTTAGATTATTCTCTAACGCAGTACTACCACCCTCAAATATAAATACCTTATTGAAAGCTTGGATCATGTCCACGCTTGCACTATAGGTTGTTGCCGATGGGTATCCTATATCAAAAGTTGTTCCATTAGCTATATCAATTCCTACGGCTTTAGCATTTGATCCCAGTATAATGTATTGAGTACTTGCTTCGTTTGGATCAGAGAAGTCCGTAGAGCCGTATATGTTGTTAACAGTAGTATCATCTAGTGTAGGTATCTCTACTGTTACATTACCACTAGCAGCTTGTGTATATGTCTTGTCGGTTAGCTTTATTGTATCCGTGTCCACTACAGTAGCTGTGTATCTTCCATCAGCACTAGCAGGTAGAACACCGCTTAGTCCACTTAACTTTACTTGAGCCGTTGTTCCTGCGGCTAGAGTATGAGCGGACGCAAAGTTTAGTAACAATTCGCCGCTACTTATAGCCGTGCTGTTTGTAGTCTTAGTAGCATCAAGTATAAAGAAGGGAATGGTCATTGCATTAGGACCCACGGATAGTGGAGCATTGACTAGATCTACGCCTTTGCGTACCTGTGCCTGTCCATTGCGATCCATACGGATGTTCTGAGCATCAGCAAGCATACCAGCCTGCAACTGATCAGGACGTAGACGGTTATTAAAACCAACAAAACCTACATCACCATCCTGGGCAATGCGGTCATCTAAACTACCGTATGATGCGTATCTTGACATTAATTAACATTTCCAACGCTTCAAGGCTAGTGCCTTGCGTGTTGGTCTTCCTTTCTTGTCCTTCATTGGACCCTTAACACCAGACATTCTGGCACAAAATGATTTCTTTCTAGCTAACTTCTTACCCTTGGGGTTGGACTCCGTAACAGGTGCTTTGAGATTAGCACCAGTCTTGCGCTTGAAGTAGGCTCTGCCTGCCGCAGTAAGTCCTCCTTTTTTACTTTTATGTTCCTTCCTCATTAGCTTCTGACCTTTGCTCTGGGAGTATTGGAGACGACTGTCTTTCCTCTAGCTCCCGCCTTTTTCTTTTTTCTAGCAGTACTAGCTCTTTCCGCTTTCGTGAGAGATAGAGCCTTTCTCTTAGGGAGACAACGGTCTGGGTTCTTCTTGTCTTTAGACGTTCCACAAGGTCCTTTGATACTTCCATCAGTTCCTATGCGTACCCAGTTCTGTTCCCGCCATTGTTTGAGTTGACCCATTATCTTCCTTTACGTTTACCACCCTTTGACTTCTTTGCATAGTTAGGATTCTTGCAGTACTTAGATGCAGCCATATTAGCGTATGCACTAGGGTACGTATCAAACGTACGCCTAGCCCAAGCTTTACCTTCGGGGCATATCTTACCCCCGCTTTTTGTTTTTTTTGCCACTAGTAAGAGCGTTTGCCTTTATTTCCTTTTTCGCCACAAGAGCCTTTACCTGATTTACCTACTGGTTTTCTTCCGTGCATAATGTATTCTTTGGTTATGCGGTTATAATCCGCGCTTTATTGTCATGTAGCTGAATGCTACAAAAAATGCTATGATCATTGCAATCCATAAGCCTGTGTCGCTTGGCTCTGGTATAGCAACTAGGTCAGTGCTGTAAATTTGTCCTGGTGCTGTTAGTCTTACCTGCATAACTCCTATGGCATCAGGTGAAAAAGATGAAAACACAGCAGCATAAGTATTATTTGCTGATAGGCTTATAGTAGCGTCAAATGGCTCGCTGTGCCTTTCATAGGGATCAAAGTTACTTATCTGTCCTCCCCCAAAGCCTATGCTAGGACCGTCGTTAAATATTAAGGGTTGCTCAACTACAAAGTTAGCTTCTAGGTTATCGTATATTAGAAGAGAGGTATCTTGAGTTCCTCCTGTTAGTTCACTTGCATAGTTCTCAAAGATGTACTCTCCACCTACAGTAGTAGTAAATACCATTGGATTGTAATACGTTGTCCCACCCTCTGGGTTAAAGTTAGGCACACTGTATGTATCATCAATCTCTATCTCCAGATCATATACTACACTATTCAACTGCACAGCACTCCAGGCTATGGAGGCAAACAGCAATGGTGCTAATAAAAACTTTATTTTTTGAAGATAGATGTGCATATTGATGCGAACTCCTTAAAGGCTCTGGATATTATATTATTCTTAGGTAGGAACATAACTACAATAGAAAATATACCTATGTACGCAAATAGCATACCTAGTAGATTGTCTTTATAGTTATCTAGTATATATTGTATCATACCTGTCTTGGTCCTGCTGGTGAGACTACCCTTGAGTCGTCCGGTAATATTGATGACTCCTCTGGCTCAATATCCTCTACGTCTGAGTGAGGCTTAATTTCATCGACTTCTTCAACATCCTCCTCTGGCACAGGTTCTGCTACCTCTTCGACCTGTGGCTCCTCTTCACTCTCTGCTTCTTCACTTTCAACCTCCTCTACCTCTTGTTTAGCTTCCTCTGTACTTCCTGCGTCTTCATCGGTGTTATCAGCACTTTCTTCTTGGGCTTGTGGTTCCTCACTCTTGGCTTCCTCGGCGGGCTGTGATTCCTCTTTGGTTTCCTTTACCTCTACAGGTGCTACCTTAGCCTCTACCTTGGCTGCTTCAGCCTTTACCTCGGCTACCTTCTCTTCCATTACCTCTCTGCCCCAGGAGTCCAATGCACTAAAATCTACAAAGGTATTAATTACTTCAGGAAACCTAATTCTCTCGTGTACTACATCATTAGCTACACTTGCTACAAATACCTCTGTCTCGTCTACTGCTATATTTGTCTGAGTTACAGCTGCGGTACTCACAGCAACAGTGCCGGCAGTTCCAAGCTGTGCTATCTTGTCAACCACAGGTAAATCCTTGATTCTACCTAGAAGTGTTTTCTTAGCCCGCCTAGCACCGTCTTTAGCCGCCTTGAGAGCCTCCTCAGCGTCTTCCCGACTAGGTCCCTCACTTTTACTCCCCAGGACCTCATTGAGGCTGTCGCGGAGCTCAGAGAGCTTTTCTTTAGCATTTTTGTAATCCATTTAATTGGTGAACACAAGGAGCAAGCATCCTTGGCCTTTCTACATATCGAACATTTATCCATATTATTTAACTGATGAAGAACCAAAGTAGAAGCCTACTATGGCTAGAACTGTTTGGCGTATCTCTGGTAGTATAACATACCCGTGCAAAGTTTGGTACGTTGTACCCTTTACGAAACCGAACCACTTACTGTACTCGTTAGCTACTGTTACTCCCTCATCGCTATGAGCTAGGATGAAGGGGGCTATGATTACACCAAATAGAACTGTTACTACTATTATGCGTCTTACTATTGCACCACCGTCTCCTGTGCGTTTAGCCGCTGCATCAGCACTATCATCGGAGGCTTTCTGCTTCTTTAGCAGGTTGGAAACATTGTTCTGTTGAGCAGTAACCATTGTAC
>VMHT01055436.1_pt1 | contig 13292 bp, 6 predicted proteins | sample 4693611 | NCBI WGS metagenome assembly VMHT01 (sample SAMN12280063, study PRJNA550983) | marine metagenome | isolation source: seawater sampled from same location over 5 years 0.02-0.2 micron viral filtrate | place: USA: collected off the coast of southern California halfway between the port... ... | reverse complement strand
CTCCCCCAAATTGAATTAACAAATGTAACTGTAGATAAATCACCTGATAGTCATGAATTATATGTAGGTATATTCTATAGATTAATAAACAATGGAGAAGAAGACGCTATACAAATTAATTTTGCGCAAGATAGTAATTTAAGTGAATCTTCAACACCTTCACCTAATGTAGGAGGAGGATATTAAATAAAAAAACATGGCTTATAATAAAATATCAAATACAACACCTATTAAAGACATAAAATATCTTAATAAAGATTTTAATTCTTTTAGATCTGACTTAGTTGAATTTACTAGAACATATTATCCTGACACTTTTAATGATTTTACAGAAGGATCTCCAGGTTTAATGTTTATGGAAATGGCTGCTTATGTTGGTGACGTTTTATCTTATTATGTAGATACTCAATTACAAGAAACATTTTTAGATACGGCTCAAGAAAGAACAAACTTATTTCATTTAGCATATACTTTAGGTTATAGACCAAAAGTAACCTCAACATCAGTTACAGATATAGATGTATTTCAATTAATACCTTCAAAAGGACCCACAGGTAATAAAATACCAGATTTTGAGTACGCTTTAAATATAAACCAACCTACAGCATTTGAGGCATCAAATGGAACAGAATTTTTATTACAAAATTCAGTAACTTTTAGTAATTCATCTTCTTTTGATCCCACAGAAGTAAGTATTTATTCTTTAAGTGGAAATGATCCTGAATATTATTTATTAAAAAAGTCAGTAAAAGCTATATCCGCTACTAGAAGATCAACTACTTTTGAAGTAGGAAATTTAGAAAGATTCTTAATTTTAAACTTAATAGATAATAATATTATATCAATAGAATCTATAGTAGATTCAAATGGAAATGAATATACAGAAGTCCCTTACTTAGCACAAGACACAGTTTTTGAAAATATATCAAATGTACAGGGTACTAGTCCTACATTATATGAATTTTATGATGAAACACCTTATTTATTAAAATTAAAAAGAGTACCAAGAAGATTTGTAACTAGATTTACATCTAATGGAATATTAGAAATACAATTTGGTGGTGGAAGTTCAGATAAAACAGATGAACAAATAGTACCTGTACCAGATAATATAGGTTTAGGGGGTAGAGACGGAAGAAGTAAATTAGACCAATCTATAGATCCTTCAAACTTTCTATACACAGAAACATATGGTAAAACACCTTCAAATACAACTTTAACAGTTAATTATTTAGTAGGAGGAGGATTAAATTCTAATGTTCCCTCTAATACCATAACAAAAATTAAAGAAACAAATATTTCTACTAAACCTAATTTAAATGGCAGTATAGTTTCTTTCGTTAAAGAATCATTAGCCTGTAATAACCCAGAAGCATCAACGGGTGGTGGGTCAGGTGATACTGTTGAAGATTTAAAACTTAATACAGCTGCTGCCTTTGCGGCTCAACAAAGAACAGTAACTAGAGAAGATTATATTATAAGAACATTATCTATGCCCTCTTTGTATGGTAGTATAGCTAAAGCATATATAGTAAAATCTACAGATATAGAATCTACAACTTCAGACACAGAATCATCTCAAATATCTTCAAATTTATATATTTTAGGATATGATAGAAATAAATACTTCACTGCATGTAATAATGCTACTAAAACAAATTTAATAACATATCTTAATTATTATAAACCACTAACAGATTCTATTAATATAATGGATGCTTTTATAATTAATTTTGGAATTGATTTTGAAATTACAACTTTTAGAAATAATAATAACCAACAAGTTTTACTTGATTGTATATCTGAATTAAAAAATTATTTCAATGTAGATAAATGGGGGATAAATCAACCCATTATAGAGTCAGAAGTTATTAATTTAATAGCAAATGTAAAAGGAGTACAATCAGTAATAAATGTTACATTTAATAATTTAGCGGGTCAAGAAAAAGGATATTCTAGATTTAGATATGATTTTAAAACAGCTACTAAAAATGGAATAATTTATCCTTCTTTAGACCCTAGTATTTTTGAACTAAAATACCCAGACACAGATATTAAGGGTAAAATAAAACAATATTAAAATGGCATATTACTCTATATTTCCAGAAAAAGACGCTACAATATATAGTCATCCCGATAGAATAAACATGAATACGGGTCGTGATGAGATTCTTGAATTAGTTGAAGAAAAAGCAACCACAGGAGAAATATATTATACTTCTCGTATACTAATGAAATTTGCAAACTTAGATATAAAAGATGTTATAGAAAATAAATTATCAGGTGTAGCAAAAGAAGTAACCCCTAATAATTTAGAAATATGTTTAAATTTATATTCTACTGAACATAAACAGTTAGCAAATAGTCATACAATAGAAGTTTTTCCTTTATCCCAATCATTTACTGAAGGTACACAAAGGTATGAATCAATTCCACCATTTACAGCTACTGGTAGCCTCCAAGCAGCAAATGGAGTAACATGGGCCCATAGAACAGAATTAACATCGTCCACATGGCCCACTACTAACTTTAATACAGGAGCAACAGGATCATATACACTACAAGCAGGAGGTGGAGTATGGTATATAGGTAATGATTTTAGGGGTGAAAATAGTTACTTTGAAAGTGATGATTTAGATACTAATATTAACGTTACTTCTATAATACAGAAATTTTCGTCTAGTTATTATACAGGAGCTACATATCCTGATGCTATAATTAATAATGGTTTTATAATTAAAAAACCATCAAGTATAGAAGAAGATAATTTTAATTATGGGGGTTTAAGTTATTTTTCAACTAATACCCACACAGTTTATCCTCCTAAATTAACTTTTAAATGGGATGATTCAACTTATACAACAGGTAGTGGAACTACTTTAACTAGTGGAGATATATTTTTATCACTGTATAATAATAAATCAGAATTTCAAAGAAAATCAAAACAACGTTTTAGATTAACAACAAGAAAAAGATACCCAGATAGAACATTTGTAACAAGTTCAAATTATTTAAATACACAGTATTTACCATCAACAAGTTATTATAGTGTTAGGGATGCAGAAACAGATGAAGTAATAATTCCTTTTGATACCAATTATACTAAATTAAGTGCTAATAGTGATGGAATGTATTTTGATTTATGGATGGAAGGATTTCAACCTGAACGTTATTATAAGTTAATGTTTAGAGTTGATAATAGTGATGGAATTAATATTTATGATGAAGATTATTTCTTTAAAGTAGTAAGATAATGAAATTAACTAAAAAAGCATACGAATCAACAGAAACTGATAAATTAATAGATAGATCTTTTAATGAATTAAAATCATCAGTTGATAATGTTTCATTAACAAATTTTTTTGAAATATATAATCAATTATTTTTTCAAATACCCCAAACAGGAACTCTATCCCACACTGCTTTATTTAATAGGAGTGGGGAATATTTACAAGATGCAGAATTATCCTCAGATAAAATTATTAGGGATTTAAGAAACAGTATACAATCTTTAGAACAAAGAATAGCAACTTTAGAATCAGAAAAAAATATTTTAGAAGCTGATAATAAAGTTAAAGAACAAGAAATTTCAATATTAAAACAAAGATAATATAAATGGCTAAAACAGTTGCTGAAAATAATATTACTCGGGTAGACATTAAAAATATAGATGACTTAAAGTCTGTATCAGTTGATAGAAAATTTGGTAGACCCGAAGATTTTGTAGAAGTCCATATATATGATCTTAATAATAATTTATTAAATAGTGTATATGAATACACTGATTTTAATACGGGGGAAAATATAGGGGGATTAACAAATGAAATAAATATTAATCCTCAACAAATACTTAATGAAAATGGTTATAATACAGGTGAATATAGATTAAAAACAAATATACAAAAAAGAAAAATATTTAATTCTATAACTCCTGTTTTTAGAATATCAGAAATATCAGCAACTAGAAACGAATTAAAATTATCTACAACCCAAGGGAATACAGTATTAGACTCTAATTCTAGAAATTATATCCAAACCATCCAAAATTCGACATATCTTAGAGAATTTATATTAAATTTTCAAAATGATATAAATGTAGTAGGGGTTAATATGGATATAGATAAATCTAATCCTAATGAATTTTTATTATTAATAAAACTACTTAAACCCTTACCAGATAATATATCTGTAGGGGATAAACTAAACATAGTAGAAGATATAGTAGATCCTTTAGAAATAATTTATAATTTAGGTGAATTACCTCCTGTAGATACTACAACACCTATAAAAGGACCTAATTTTAAAATTGATATAAGATTAAATCCTAAAGTATCTAATGAATTTAAATCATTTAATGATATATTAAGTACATCTACTACTTCATCTTACCAAAGACTTTTATCTAAATTAAATGGGTATGAAATTCCAGAAATAGATTATGGATATATAAGACCAGTAGACACTGGATCCCTAGATTTTTTAACAGTAACACCAACTCATTTTGAAAATTTTGTTCATTTTGGTAGTGCTACTGAATTATTAAATAACTTTAAATATAAATTAGAATTAATTGAATTATATAATACTCAATTAGGTGATTTAGAAACAATAACTGGAACTACATTACAATCAGCAGTTTATACAAATGCATCTGCTTCTATAAAATTAAAAAAAGAAAACTTAATTCAAGGATTTAGTGGTTATGAACAATTTTTATATTTTGAGTCAGGGGCATATTCTTGGCCAAAAATAAACTCAATAGAACCTTACATATTAGCACATACAACTTCTTCAGAAGCAGAAACATGGTTAGGTAGTGGTGATTCTTACAATTCAAATTATGGTGGTCAATTATTATCCGCTTCTGTATTTGATTCTCAAAACCCTAATAAATTATCTAAATTAATTCCTACTTTTATAGGTGATAAAGAAGAAAACCAACCTTACATGTTATTTTGTGATATGATAGGACAACATTTTGATCCTATTTGGACACATATAAGAGAGATAACTCAATTAAGAGATAATAGCCATACTTTGGGTGTATCTAAAGATTTAGTTTATTATACTTTAAAAACACTAGGTATAGAAGGTTATGATCAATTTGAAAATGATGATTTAATAGAATATGTATTTGGATCAAATCTAAACCCACAAGATACTTCAACAGTAATAACGGCCTCAAATGCAATAGTTTCAAAACAAGATATATCAAAAGAAGTTTGGAAACGTTTATATCATAATGCACCTTATCTTTTAAAAACAAAAGGAACAGAAAGAGGTTTAAGAGCATTAATTAATTGTTATGGTATTCCCGAAACAGTATTAGATATAAAAGAATTTGGTAGTTCAGATCCTAATAGAGATGAATTTAAATTATATTCATACCCTAAATTTACTCAAGTATTAAGTGGTAATTCTATAACTAATGGAGATGTAAAGGGGATGTTTATTGAAACAGAATGGTCTTCATCTTTAACAAATGCTTTATCTTCATCGGCTAAAACTATAGAATTTAGGATAAAACCTAATAGAACAGATGATAATTACCATTTATTTTCTTTAACTAACCACTCTTCACACACAGATATATCAGGTTCAGATTTACATTTAACATTACACCCATATACAGGGGATACTGATTTTTTTATTGAAGGAGATAAAAATCAATATGGAAAATTAATTTTAACACAATTTACATCTAGTATAGCTGAAACAGAAGGTGTAGTATCATTAGGTCCTGAAAGAGTAACTAATGGAAAATTTACAACACCAGGGATTATTAAAAATACAACATTTGATTTAGGATTTTTTAGTGCCCTAGAAGAAAACTCAGATTCTTCTATTACTGAAAATGGACTTTTAAATATAACTAACCCCGCAGGTTTAGCAAGTGGTATTCCACTTGATGGTAGAGTATTTCTTTCAAATGGAATCGGTAATAATATATTATCTTCAGAAGATGTGGGTAAAACATTTATATTACAATACACAGTTGCAACTAATCCAGAAAAATCCCCAATTGAGTTTTTTGATGGTACTTCGTTTGTAGATGTATCATTAAATGAAGAAGGCTATGAATTTACTTATTTAAATGCAGACTCACTTATTTTTAGAACAGCATTAGATGACTCGACTGTTGGCTTAGCAGAAATATCTATAAGAGAAAAAATAACTACTTCATATTTTAAATCAGATGAATATTTTCCAATATATAATGGTAGTTTTTGGAATATATTTATATCAACAGACGGAATTTCAGGAAGTGATTCTACAATAAAATTTGGTGCTTATCAAGCTAATCACTTAAGAGAAATTAATTATTACACAGGTTCTGCTGTTATATCTGAAGAAAATAACGCAAAATCTTTTGGTAATCCTTATTATGATGGAGCTAACTATATAGGGGGTGTACATAAAGGATTTTTAGGGGGTATAAAAGATATAACATCTAATGGTATAGTTACACAATCTTTTTACACTACAGGCTCAAATTCATTACAAGTTGGAAAAGATTTAACTGTAGATCCTTTCCCATTAGGTTATAATGGTGCTTTATCTGAAGTTAGATATTATTTTGGTGAATCATTAAACCATAATACTCTTAAAAAACATGCTTTAGAACCTTTAATGTATGGGGGTAATTCTATATCATCTTCATATAATAATTTAGTATTAAGATATCCTTTATCTTTTGAGTTAGATTTAACAACTAACGTATCATCTCAAATCCCATCAGGTTCAAACGGATCAACTCTAGGAGGTGGAGGAGCAACATGGAATGCAAACCCAACAACAACAGGTCTTATTTCCCCATCATCTAATTTAGTTGGACCTATTACAGGAGGTGCAATTTTAAGTTCAAGTCTTAATGTAAACCAAACAAGTTCAGGTTTAGCCCCATCTAGTAGTAATAACCTAGGAGCTAGTATAAACCAAAATGGAGCAGGAACAGGAACAGTAGTATATTCTGGTCAATATTTTCCTTCTGGATCAGTTCCTTTGGGAAGTGCGGGCGCACCTATATTTACAGTTGCGGGTACACCTTTATTACAATCACATCACCCTGATGTTAATACTAATTATTTAGATGGTTTTACTTACTTTAATCAAAATGATGTAGAATTATTAGTAGAAGATCATCATTTACCTACACCAAATACAATTGGAAAATCACCAGTAAATAGAAAAATATATATAGATTCAGGATCAACAGATGATAATATTTTATCTCCTGATATTTTATCTCAATTACCAATAACTGAAAGACAAGTACCCGACTTTAGTAATGTAGGTATTTACTTATCACCCCAAAATGAATTAACTGAAGATATAATTTATACTCTAGGTACTTTTAGTTTAGATGAATTTTTAGGAGATCCTAGAGAATCAAAAGATGAATTTTATACAAAATATAAAGAACTTCAAATTCATTACTTTAAGAAATTAAAAAAAGGTGAAGACAGATATAATATAAGAGATTTTACAAGATGGATTCAATATTTAGATTATACTTTATTTGAATTAATAAAACAATTTACCCCACAAAAATCAATAGATAAAACAGGATTATTAATAGAGCCCCATATTTTAGAGAGATCAAAATTTAAAAGATATAACCCAATACAATCAGACGCTAGGGCAAATATGGTAAGTAGTTCTGTATATGATACTATTATACAAGAAATAACTGCTTCATTTAATAAAAATAATAACTATTCTCAATTAAATAACACTACAGGATCAGCTAAAATTAATGAATTAAGACCTACTATAGATGTAGCAAAAGCACTATCTGGAAGTAGTACATGGGAACAAGGCCCCTTAGTACCTAATAGCACAGGATCAGTTAAACAAAGAAATTCAAGTGGGTCAAATGCTTTAAGATCCCATGTTTTAACTCCTTATGGTAATTTTATGAATTCAGTTTTAAGTAAAAAGAAATTTAGTTCAGGTAGTAACCGCAATATTCAATTTGATGATTCACTATTAGAAATGGAAACTTGGAAACGTTCTCGTTATGAAGGATCAAAACTAACAGCTACAAAAATCAATGAATATAATGTAGGAGATATAACTTATGGTTTAAACCCAGTATTATCACAAAATGCAACAGCTTTATATTTTGGAAAATCAATAATAGGAGCAGACGGAGAAGATAATAGTTTAACTACAATTAAAAATCATTCATACATTGATGTAGAAAAAATAATTATAATTAACAAGTATAAAGACACAGTAACTGCTATAGATGTTAATAATGAAAAATTTAAGGGTATAAATGGATATTTAGCTAAAGATTTTAAAGATGGTTCTTCTTTTAACATTAAACTTTTAGATAATAAAACTACTCATAAATTAAAAAAATCATACACATCTAAATTTAATCAAGGATATTTTTATAAAGTTTTAGAACATAAAGGAATGAATGGTAGTGGAAGTGTAAGCGGTCAAGGAATCCAAGTAGGATATGCTCGTAGTTCTTCGGTAGCTTTCCCCACAATATATTCCTCATCAGCTGCACCTTTTCAAAATATTTTTGTTTACGCTAAACATGATAATATTATAAATAATGACACAGTTAAGTTATATGAAAATACTTTAACTAAAAAAATATGGCCTGATAATTTATCATTTGGGAGAGTAGATTTTATAACATCAAGTGTAGATAATTTTACTTATAGTAGTGTTAAAAACTTAACAAGTTTTGTAAATTCAATGTTAATACCTGTAGCTTCAGAAAGCCAATTCAGACTATTTGGAACTTTTAATAATGGGCAACCATTAAATGTAGCAGATTATTCTGCAAAAGCTGATGCTGGAATAAAAAATATAAGCACAGTAGAATTTAACATACAAAGTGGATCTTACCTAATAACAGGATCTACAGATACACATTTAGGTATTTCTAGTAGTGCTACTATGAGAGGATTTGGCAAACCACTTACACAACCTAGATTTGCTGTTATTCCTATTATGCAAGGACCACATGATTCAATTACAACACAAAAAGCTAACTCAGAAATAACTTGGCCTGGTGTTGGTAGTGCTATTGGTAATTCAATTAATGGTGGTGATCAAATTAAAGTTAATTATTATTTTAATGGACCATCACATTTAAATGCTATATATCAAATTTCATATTTAGAAGAAAAACAAGTAATAATATCAAATATAGATAAACCAACAGAATTAGCTAATGGTATAGGTGAAAAAGGATATATACTTATACCCGACAATTTAGACAAAGACATTAAAAAGAATTTAGACTTTTTCTTAGAAAGAGCAGGCATAATAGAGGGTAAAACAGCTGAACGAATACCTAATAGCAAAGAATAACACTTTTTTAAAAAAAATTATATTTATAACAAAATACAACAACAATGGGATATTTAGATAATACAAGCATCACAGTAGATGCAATCTTAACAAAAAGAGGTAGAGAATTACTCGCAAGAGGCGATGGTTCTTTTAGAATTACACAATTTGCTTTAGCAGATGATGAAATAGATTATACTTTATTTAATGAAAGCCATCCTAATGGTTCTCAGTTTTATGGAGAAGCAATTGAAAATATGCCTCTTTTAGAAGCCATCCCAGATGAAAATAATATAATGATTCATAAGTTAGTTACATTACCTAGAGGAACAACTAAATTACCAATTGTAACAGCTAATGTATCTAAAATCCAATTATCACTTGGTGCTACAACTTCTGTAAACCCAAATACTTTAAATTTCCAAGGTTTAGCAAACGTAACAGAACCAGGAGGATATTTAGCAACTATAGCAGATAGAAGATTATTAGTAGCATTTGAGGGAGTAGGGTCAGCAGCAGCTTCGTCTACAGCAAGACCATTTAGCAACTCAGCATTAAGTGAAACTATTAGAGGTACTTCATTTAGCTTAACAGCTATTAATAGTACTACATTATTTGGATCAAACACAAAATTACTAACAACACTTACACTTGAAGGTGTGGATTCAGGAGCAAGAGTAACTATTCCTGTTGAAATAACTAAAGACGTAATAGCTACTTCTAATACTCAAGGTGTAACTGGAGTAACATTAACATAATAAAACATGGCATCATACAGTAGATTAAACCCAGAAGACTTAGTAGTAAGCACAGATAAAGTAACAACAAATGCTTGGGATAATAATGTAAATATATTAACAACTAATTTTACATCTTCAACACAAGCAATATACACCACCGCTACTTCTCAAGGTAACTTTTTTATAGAAGTAAGAGAAGGAGAAGACACAGTATCTTCTTCTATAGAATATACAATTTCTTATGGGCATAAAAATGGTTTAGGAGCATTAAATTTTACAAATACAGCAGGAGCTCTTGGGAACACAGCAACCAAAGTAATTTATAACCAATACAGACAATTGGTATTTGGGGATGAATCTTCAAATTTTACATTTAATGGATTTGAACCTAATGATATTTGGGTAATTAATGTAGCTAGAGGAAGATATAAACATGCTTTAAAAGCAGGCTCTTTAAATTTAAAACTTAATGATGGTACAAATAATTATTTTCTTACAGATGATAGTGTTACTACTTCAGGTTCTGCTACTATAACAAATTTAGGTAGACAATTTAATTTAGTATCAGGTTCAGATGGTGTAATGTTAGGTACTAGTTTAGATCAAACATTAGGAGCACTTAATAGTAGTGGATCTTTTGGTTTTGTTTATCCAGATGCAGGTATAATAGTATTCAATGCTGAATGTTTAAGAAACGTAAATAAAACATATTGGGCAGAAGCTGCTGCAACATCAACAGAAAAAAAAGTAGAAAAAATGTATGATGGAGTTGTGCAGGGAGCTAGTTTTGAATTAGATGCTGATGAAAAAGTATCTTCTCAATTTATGTTTGTAAGAGTAAAAAATAGTGAGTTTAATTATTCATCTAATCCTTCTTACATAGATGAAAATGGAAATTTAAATAACACAACAATGGCGGATTCACCTACTACTTATATAACAACAGTAGGTTTATATAATGATGATAATAATTTACTAGCAGTAGCAAAATTAAGCCAACCATTAAAAAAAGACTTTACAACAGAAACACTTATTAGAGTTAAATTAGATTATTAAAAATGTTATTAAATGGCAGTTTACAAAACACTAGGCCCCGATGATATCTCAAGAATTCCATTTAATGCAAACAAACAATTTACATTTAATTCTTCTTCAGCAGATACAGTAGGATTTACAATAGAAACATTTCAATACTTAGCATCAGCACTAGATACTTTTAGTAATGCATCTGCAGATTCTAAAAATACTTTAAAATACTATCAATTAGATCACTTATTTTACAAAAATTATACAAGAGATATATCTAATAGATTAGGAGATGCTGACTATTTAGGTGGTAGTAGATTATTATATGATAAAGTTAATATTGTATCCATACCTTCTAATTTATATGGAAATAAAATAAAACCTGGTACTTTTTTATTTTCAGGTAGTACTGAAACTATAATAGATGATAGTAAAGGAAATCTTTTAATCTCTGGGACTAATTTATCTAACCATAGTATTGATGAAAGAGAAAAAATATTCTTTTTAGGACCAGTAAAAGGTTTTAAACAATATGACATTAACTATGATCTTTATAATAAGTCAAATCCTAACCCCTTAACATATTATAATAAATCAAATGTATATGATGATAGTTATTATAATAATATAATAGAATATAAGAATATTTCTTTTAAAAAAGAAAACCTATGTCCTAGTCTTGTAACAGAATATGGTGGTAATCCAGATTTTAAAGGACAAACAAATATAGAAGATACAAATTGGGTAGTAAACTCTAATATAACACAAACACCTACACCCCAAGGAATAAAATTCTCAACAACAACTTCTACTACTGCAACTAATCCAAATCTACGTACTGAGGATATAACTCTTAAACCATATGCAAAATATAGATTAACAATTAATGTATCTGACATACCTGTAAATTTTACAAACTTTTTTATGGATCATCCTGTAGCAACGGGTACACGTTATAAACTTTTTCAATTTTCTCTTAGTAGCACTACTCTTCCTACTCCTGGGGCATATGAATTTGACTTCCAATATATTCCTGGTAAAAAAGAAACATATACTTCAACCTATTTACCTAATCGCCATAAGTTTAAAATTAAAATGGAGTTTTCAAATGCTAATTTAAACAATAAAAGTATAGGTTTAAGAAGTATAGATTTAAAAGAAATAAAAGAATTCCCTACAACTCGATTTTTAAGTAATAATTCTATAACTTCATCTATAGTAGCACCCCATAATGAAACTTATAATTTTAATCCTGGAGAAGATTTTACAATATCTTTCTTTGCTAATCCTGTAAGTGCAAGTGGATATATAGCAAGTAAAAGTACAACTAAAACTTTAATTAAAACACCTATAAACGAAAAAACTTACACAACAGGTTCTTCTCAACCATTTAATGTAAGAGAAAAAAATAAATTTCCTTTTGAAATTTTTATAGACGATAGTCAAAATTTAACTTTTAGAAAAAGTGATGGAATTAATATACCTACTATTACGGCACCAATAAACACTGGCTCTTTACACCAAACACATGTGGTATGTATGAGTTCTGCTTCTGTTATGGAAATATGGATAGATGGAAATAAAATATCATCTACAACAGACACAACTACGGGACAAACAGAAAACCAAGCTAATTTATATTTAGGTAGTAAAGGTGAAATAAGTAATTATTATACAGGTAGTTTATCTAATTTTATGATTTTTAATTCCCCAAGAACAGAAAATCAAATTAAAAATTTAATTTCAAGTTCTAATGGTTTACCTTATATAGGAAACATATTTTATTCAAATGGATTAGCTACTATCACCCACCCAAACCATTTAAATATAGCTCAACCTTTTGAAAGTAGTAGTATAAATTCTACATACCCTAATAATTTAGGTGGAAACTTATCAAATGTTGTTAATACAACCCATTTTTATACAGATAGTGTAGGTACTGGTGCGGGTAATGTAATAGTAGAAACACCTATTAAACATATTTTAGATTACACTACTATGTTTAAAAATATTCATCCTATATACGAAAATGAGTACCAATGTACTATAAAAGCAGACGAATATAATTTTACACACAACATTTCAACAAGAAAAATAAAATCAGACCAAAAACCAGACTTAGCAAATTTTGCAACAGGATCACAATTTAAACCTTATGTTACAACAGTTGGTTTATACAATGAAGACAACGAATTATTAGTTGTAGGT
>VMHT01150132.1_pt1 | contig 13295 bp, 22 predicted proteins | sample 4693611 | NCBI WGS metagenome assembly VMHT01 (sample SAMN12280063, study PRJNA550983) | marine metagenome | isolation source: seawater sampled from same location over 5 years 0.02-0.2 micron viral filtrate | place: USA: collected off the coast of southern California halfway between the port... ... | reverse complement strand
CTTTTATTGTGCCGCCGGGAACATCCACATCCCTAAACTCTCCCGGCATAATAGGTGTATCGTCTGCGGTAATACGCATACCGCGAGTCTTCAAGCCTCCGGGCAAGTTTGCCAATGTACCTGCGTCAACAAGTTGGCGAAGTATTGATGTAGCAGATTTGACTAATCCACCAATAAGGTGGACAAGACCAAGGCCATAAAAACCAAGACCCGGAATGTATTCGTAATGAACAAAGTGATCCCGCCTTCTCTTTAACGAGTCATCTTCAAAAAAGTTACGGCGTATGGAAAGTATTTGTGCGCTACCTTTATCTACGGTAACGACATATGGCACTGCGATACCTGTAGCTTTGCCATCCTGCATATCAGGAAAATCATCTAAATCAAGATCAACTTGTATCTCAAGAATTGTGTTAACAGTTTCACCGGTTAGATAAGATCCGCTTGCTGATGATGTATACGACTCACCTGTAATCTCGCCATACTTTTCTTTTACGGCATCCACATAACTATCAGAACCTAATAACTCAATGTCTCTATAAAACCCAGAGACTTGCAGCTTGCGTATTTCATTTGTCGTTTTACGCATACGGTGGGTCATGCGTGTTAGCGACTTAATATCTGTCGCCCCATTAAATACCACCATGTCTTCTGCTGGTACAAACATAGAGCAAGGCCGACCCATGCTTGGATCAAAATACACTTTCTTAAATGCACTTCCTGCTAGAGGCAAAGAAAACAACATACGTTCCGTTTCGCTACGAAACTCAGTCATCTCTTCTGTGAGCAAAAAGTTTAAATAGTTCTGAACCCGATTAGCCTGCTTATACATCTCTTCGGTAGCTTCACCGACGATCTTTGATTTAGCTGGGCCACCGGCTGGAAAGATTTCAGATATTGCCTGTGACTGAAAGCGGATAACTGATTCTGCTAGGAGGGGGTGATGTACGCCACAAGCTCCGGGCCAAGGCTCTGTACGGTCTTCAATCTTCAGTCCAAGAAGGTCTAAGCCTTCAATGTATGTCTCTTCCCAATCACGGCGAGAAGATAAGTCATCTTCATAAGCTGACACCAACTCAGATCCAAGAATGTTTAATTCTTGATCGCTCATGTATTCAGCTAGGTTTGCATCGAATGGCGCATCTTCTATAGATGGGTCGGGATCAAAATCAATAATCATCCCACCGTCTTCTGTTTCAATAGCAACAGAATCTGGATTTTCTATTTCAATTATCATCTCGGACTGCTCATCCGCATCTGCTAGACGATTTTGAATATCCGCCATCTGAAGTGAATCAAGCGACTTTTCTACAGCCATACAATGCTCCCGGTTGCGCGGAGTTTAAACGCACTAATAATAGTTAGCAATTCGTCTTGGTGTCTGTTCTGTGTAGTCATCATGCTCTAAAGCGATGAATCCACCTTGCCTGAATCTCAACAATGCTTGAGTCGAAGAGTCCACCAAGTCATCGTGATCCCCTACAGGGAAAGATGCAAACTCTTCAATCACCTCTTCAGCCCAGCGACGAGCCGGTGCCCAGACAATACCCGATGCAAAAAAGTCAGCGACAGCATTTACACGCGATACTTTGTCATTGCCTCTTGAGGGTGTGTATTCGGTGACACTGATACCCATTGCTCTGAGTTCATAGATTAATGGCGCACCCGCTGCCTTTGCCTCCACAATAAATGCATCCGGCTCCCAATCCATGTACATCTCATAGGCACGTTGTTTCAAAGTAGGAAACTCCATGCGTTCTTTTAGAGCATCGAGCAGGATAATGTTTGGAGCCATACGCCCATCATCGTTATCCATATAGAACACACCCCATGTAGTGCAAGCAGAATAGTCTGCTCGCTCATGTTTCATAAAGGCGGTATCCCAAGACTGAATAACAAACGACACCTTGGGTGGATCACGATCTTCCCAGACTTGCCACCAATCCCGTTTGATAATGGCAGACTCTTCAGATGTAGGCTGCTGTTGGTACTGCGCTTCCCACTTCGAGATAGGCAGTTCTGCTTTGAGCTTCTCAAGCTCCTCTACAGGCCAGTAGTCAGGCCAAAGAGACCTACCTGATGGCAGTATAGCGGGTAGCTCTAAAACCTCCCATTCGTCCGTACCGTCCCTCTCAACGCTATCTCGCATAATCTGACCGCACAGATCCTTCTGTGACCAGCGAGTCATAACAATAATAATAGCGCCTCCGGGCTGTAAACGCTGACGAGGCCCAGAACTAAACCACTCATGGGTAGAATCAAATACTTTAGGATCTGCTTGTTGGCCCTGTTGTTCTGAGTGAGGGTCATCTATAATAAGCAAATCGGCACCACGTCCTGTCACGGCACCACCGACACCTACGGAGAAGTATTCACCGCCACCTGATACATCAAAGCGACCAGCAGCTTTCGAGTCAGCAGTCAGGGAGGTTTCGGGGAATATATCTTTGTACTCCTCACTACTAATCAAGTTACGAACCATACGACCAAAGCGAACAGCAAGCTCGGCGGTGTGGGACGCCATGATGATCTTCTTGTCAGGCATCTTGCCCATAATCCATGCAGGCAATAACCAAGAGGTCAATTGAGACTTGCCCATACGAGGAGGCATATTAATCATTAAGCGTTTACATTCCCCACTCGCAACACGCTCAAACTTCTCAGCCATCTTCCTATGGTGTCCACCTTCAATAAAAGCAGGCCATACAGAAGCACAAAAACACAAAAACTCTTCCTGCGACTTCTCCCTTCGTACCGACACCTCCAATGCCTTCATCAAATCCATCACTTGTTTGCGCTCTGAAGCAGTCATGGCTGCTAGTCGATCAGGTGTCAATAACGATTGTACGTCAGAAAGCTGTTTGTCAATATCAATGGTCATGTTGTGCTCACTGTTTACAAAATGGTTTTCGTAAATATAAAAATTTACGCACTATTTTTGTCAATAATTGTTTTTGTTTTCAGCGGTGGGGCTTGTAAAGTGGGGTGATCGACTGTGGATATTTGTATGTATATGTATGTGCGGGACTCCTGCGCGCTGTGTGCGTGTGTGGGGGCCTGCCGGTGCGTGTAAACGCGCTACGCACGGGACTCCTAGGCGCATTATGTCCACGCTAGTCCTGCGTTGCGACGGGATCACGCGATAGCAACCCGTTTAAACGCTCCAAAATCACCGAAGGTGAGTCGGCATCAGCCCGAACCACTGCTTGTTGCTCGATATAAAGCCTAGAGGCTTTCCCCCGGTGGTGCTCAGCCTGTATAGCAGAGCTATATTGCCCAGCGTCTCGCGCGTCATCACGCAAAGCAGCCAGCGTATCGAGGTGTTCACGTAGTGAAACGGCCCTATCCTCCGCTAATTCCGCTCCCCGCTGATTAATTAAGTCTACGACTTCGGCTTTTTTAACCAACTCACTTCCCTTTTTATCTGGATTGCTGGTGTAACCAGCCATACGCGCACTCTCTGCCTGTGTACGGCCTTCGGCCACATACCTAGCGAATAGGCGCTCTTTGACGCTTACCTGCTTACCCATTACGTCCCTACGACCCGTTTAAACTCACCGACTTACCCTTTAGGGTAAAAAACCCAGTTGGAAAAAAATAGTTGACAGTTTAAACGAAAGCTGGGCATAGTGATTGGCATCGACGGATTGACCAGCCCATCAGGTCAGCCTACCGACGATCACTGAATGGGTGTAGGCCACCTCCGATCAGGTATCGGTGTTTCGATCTCACGGCGGATCGGGACGTAGCAAGCTGGAATTGTGTGCAAGGCAATTCTGCGAAGGCTTGGGAAAAGGATGTCGGGGCGGTGGAGTCACCTCCAGATGTCGGGAGACATCTCTCTGGAGGCCGAGATCGTCAATGGCGTAAACCGGCTAGGTGTGAACGCAGATCGGCTTGAGGCCCGTGATGCACCAGAACGATACCGAAGGTATCTGGACTAGACGATAGATTTACGAATGTTGTGCATACAACAGAGAGCATTCTCCGAATGCTTTCGATTGTGTTCACAAAGGAGAAAAACACAATGCAAGAGCGAATCGACATACGAGTAGATGCTGACGTTGAATGGCCTACCACTCAACTCGAAGGACAATGGTTGACGACGGGGACGGCGTTCACCAGAGGTGATTCTCGATTCATCGAACTTAAGAACCCTAGGTTCGGTGCGGTCGTGGATCACATGGCATCCGCTAACGATCTGGATCGTTTAAACCAGCGAGGCTGGACAGGTCAATAGTGACTTCAATACAAGGGCACTCGATAGAGTGTCTTTGCTTGTGTTCACTACATCAATCGCAACAAAGGAGTAACTGCTATGCAGTCATACACAACACGAGAAGAATGGTTACAAGCTGCGCTTGTTTTACTGTTTGAGATGGTCTTTGCCAGTGCTGGTATCTCACCCGACGCTTGGCAATCCCGGCGCTACAGAGTCACCTGCGGATTCCCTATCGGGTATCGTGGGTCGAAGACCGGCAAGGTCGTGCTAGGTCAGGCATTCGATGCAAGCGTCAGTGCCGATGGCACCATGGAGGTTTGCATCAACCCCATCATCGACGAACCTGTCGAGGTGCTTCGTATCCTGCTACATGAATTCATTCATGTTTGGGCCGGTATCGAATGCGGTCATCGTGGCGAGTTTGCTCGTATTGCCAAAGCCGTTGGCTTCACTGGCCCTATGACACAAACCCCCGCATCGCCAGCTTTGCTGGACACTCTGACCGAGATCGCTGAGATCTTGGGGGTTTACCCCCATGCCAAGATCGATCCATCGCTTCGTAAGAAGCAAGGCACTCGTATGCTCAAACTGCAATGCAGTGACTGCGGCTTCACCGCCAGAGTATCTGCCAAGTGGCAATCGAAGATCACCCACGAATCAACATGCCCAGCATGTCATCTCGCTGGAACGCTAGTCGCTGACTAGCTTCCGACCTGATCCGTTTAAACGCAACAAGGAGAACATTTCATGTTCGATCATACTACCACACTTGATGCTTCGCATCACCAACGTCTTAACAAAATCTGCAAGGTTCTCAATGACCTACGGTCAGAGGGCGATCTGGTAACCCCAGCGCACCGCTCTAAGCTGGCGCTGCTGGCTACCATGTACCGCATGTCAGCCACAATGCCCGAAGAGGCGAAGGTCAGCCTATGGCTGCATGGCCCCAATGCTGGCTCTGCTACGCTGTCTCAGGGCGACATCGAGTCCATGTCAGCCAAGGTGATCGAAGATCTCCGTGGCGACATCGAGGATCTCAAGGCGCTGGTCGCATCAACGCAGACCATCACCCACCAGATCACCATCAACGATGGCGATCCGATCCAGATCAAGGGTCGGGTTCACGAAGTGTTTCACTCTGTGCTCGATTGGGTAGCGATGGGTGAGCCAGCGTATATCGTCGGCCCTGCTGGTTCTGGTAAGACCAGCATCGCAAAGCAGATAGCCGAGGCGCTGGACACCCCATTCTACTGCTACGGCGCTATCGGTCAGGCTTTCGAGTTCCTTGGCTACAACGATGCCAACGGCAACTACGTTGAGACCGAGTTCTACAAGGCGTTTAAACATGGCGGTCTCGTCTTGATGGACGAGATGGACGCAAGCAACCCCAACGCTTTGCTGTCTCTCAACGCTGCCCTAGCAAATGATTTTGCTAGTTTCCCCTGCGGTCTGGTCGAGCGTCACGCTGATTTCCGAATCATCGCATCAGCTAATACCTTCGGTCATGGTGCATCAGCCCAGTATGTGGGACGCAATCCAATGGATGCCGCGACACTTGATCGCTTCGCTTATATCCCGATGGGATACGACGAGGCGCTAGAGCGTAGCATCGCTGGCAACGATGCATGGGTGGATCTGGTGCAAGCGATCAGGGCACAGGTCGAGCATCACAAGATGCGCTTTGTGGTAAGCCCAAGGGCTTCTATCAAGGGCGCTAAGGCACTGGCTGCTGGTATGCCATGGCGTTCTGCAATGGACGCTCTGATCTTCGCTAAGGGCTGGAGCGACACCGATAAGACCAAGGTCTTAGAAGGTGTTGACTTCACAATCATCGACGCACTACAGGAGGCGGCGTAATGACCAAGGTCATCGAGTACAACGTAAGCTGGGACGAGTGCATGGCTGACATGCACCGCGAACCAAACGAAGGCTGGGATGGTCTAGCCAGCACCAAAAAAGAAGGCCGCGAAGCCAAGGAGTTCTATGGCACTCGCACCTTCGGTGATGCAGTGCAGACTGCGATCTCTGGCTGGGATGAGGGGCGCGACGCTATGGGATCTGGCGTTGAGTTTGCTAAGGCAAAGCAGGCAACGTTTAAACGACCTGACTGGGAGTACGGCGTAGCCGGTCAGCGAGCTTGTGTCCCAAGCTACTGCGCTGGTGTCCCGAATCACATGGTCTGGATGGACGAGACCAGCAATCGCAATGCAATGCCCATCGTCAAGATCTACGCTGACATCGGAGCCACATCAACCACCGAGGCCAGCGCGATGATCCGCAAAGGCTCTGCCATCGTCGCCTTGATCGACCAGATCGAACAGTCTGGTCAGCGTGTCGAGTTGATTGCCTGCCAGCTATCCGACACCGAGGGCTACGATCACGACGAGCAGCGCATCTTTATCACGGTCAAGCGTGCTGACGAGGTGCTTGATCTTGACCGCATCGCCTTCGCTTTAGCACATCCATCCATGTTGCGCCGAGTTTGCTTCCGCATCATGGAGTTCACCTACTCAGGCTATGTGAGCGGCTATGGCAGAGTGAGGAAGTTCTCTGACCTGCCTGCGGATGCCATGTATATCCCTCCGATGTACGGCGACAAGGGATACCGCACGATGGACGAGGCACTGGAGACAGTGCTGGGACACTGGAACGAATGCGCTGCCAACACCGAGGCAGCGTAAGAATTACGCAAATAAGCGTACTGTTTAAACGCAACGAAGGAAGAACGATATGAAAACAGACATCAACGTACGCGAAATGGATCTGAGCAACCTGACTGCTGATCAGCTCGAGGTCATTCGTAGGCTCACCTATATGGCAGAGCGTAGATTCGGTAACGCTCTATACAACGCGAAAATAAGAGGCACGGCGGAAGCCCTTCGGAAAATAACAAAAAAACATGGTGATTATGAAACACTCTTAAACCGAGTGACCACCGAACTAAAAGAATTACGCAAATAAGCGTAGCCTCTGCACCGAAACAAACATGTTGACAATCGAAACCACCGTGTTACATTAGTGACACACAACACATCGCAATAAGGAGAAACCCATGCGTAACCAATACGGAAACACCCCACAAGAGCAAGCTCGATCAGAAATACTGACCTTGCTCCATCAAATGGCGCTGACAGACGAAACCGAAAGCATTTACTTCGATTATGAAACTCCGTCGTTCATCCGCGCCAAGCGTAAGCACTTCGGCAAACTCATGCACAAACTTGCTAACGAGTGGGGCCACGATGTAGGGGGGAAGATACTCGACGTTTAGTCGAAACCGCCTTTGGCGGTCTGTGTCGGTTGGCTACCGGCGCACTGATGAGACAAGCCGTTTAAACGCAACAAGGAAAAGACATGATTAAATACAACGAAGACGGAACCCACTTCGGTTCGAGCCTTGAAAACGCCTACACAACCGACGACCTCAGAAAGAGCTTGCGTCCGCATAAGCTAGAGACGGGTCAGCTAAATATCATTCGGAATCTTGCCGTAGCAGCGCAGAGTCACTTCGATTCTGTGGGCGACTATAGCATGGCTAATGATGTCGGGTTGCTGTTGGGACTTGTTAATGCCGAACTGGAAAAACTTAAAGAGATGGATTGGTTAGAAGCAGCAAATAGGAGATAGATTTATGGACATTGAAGATTGGACAAACGAGGTCAAGCTGAAGACCTTTCACCACTACCAAGCAGCTCGCACTTGGGCACAGCAAAGTAGATGGCTCGTTAATGATTTGCATCGCAAATACGGCGATTCCTACTTGACCGGACAGCACCCGCTGTCTGATTTCCTGTACCCCAACGTGCGGAACGCAATCCTTCAGGCGGAGCACATCTCAATGAGCACCCAAGGACATGGTTTAAACGCTAAAAAGCGATTCCAGTTGGCGGTTTTCGTAGGCCACATTTCCGATGCTGTTGCACACCTAACGTTCGTGGAGAACAGCATTGGTCGGCGTGAGGGCAAAGACCTAATCCAATACTTGGATAACTGGCGCGAAGCAGAGATCCATCTCATAGATGAGATACTTGATGCCATTGCCCAACGGATCACCGATAAGTCGCCTATGGAGTTGGAATCGTGAGCTTGTTCTGGGAAACATTCGCTGCGGTACTGCGGATCATTAGCTACCTGCTGATGACGATCACGTTCCTGTGGGCTGGGATCTACCTGACCCACGGATACTACACCGGCCTGCCAAACATCCACTGGTCGTTCAGCTTCATCGGCCCACTGCTGATTGTGAATTCATTCGGCTGGGTGGCGGTGTTGCTGTTGGACTTCAAGATGTTGAGACCCTGACGTACTACGTCAACAACATGATTGCACTGGGGGTTGACAACACAATCCCAGTGTGCTACTTTAGTAACACTCGCAACAAGGAGATAGAGTGATGATACGAATAGACCTAAGTGGCCCTGATGGAAATGCGTTTGCGTTGATGGGCATAGCCCGAAACATATGCAAGCAGACGGGCGACAGTCCTGATCCGATAATCTCAAACATGATGTCAGGTGATTACGATCATTTGGTTGAAGTGTTTAAACAGTCATTCGAGCATTTGGTGGAGGTGGAGGACTAGCCATGTATTACATAAGCAGAAAAGATAACGGGCTTTACCCAGCTTGGCGGGCCAAACGTCTCGGGCAATTTAAGCCAGAAGAGGGGATCAAATATTACGTCCGAACCCGAAAGAGCGAGCCAGAGTTTCTTGATCTTGTGCCCGTTTATGTCGGTAAAAACGGCAAGCTGGTTAAGACCGATGAATTTTCGTCGGGTTGGTTTACAAGTAAATAACGATGACCACCTACAGCCGTGTTGTGTGTACCAGTGGTGATGCATGACACGGCAATTGGAAACTGTTTAAACGCAACAAGGAGCTGCTATGCAGACAGAGATAACGATACTCCCATCCAACGTGATGCTTTCATGGACGTTTGATCCCAACGAAGCACACACCCACATGGACAAGCACGGAATGGTGCAGTGTGCAAGGTTCATTCCCGACTTCTTCCTCGCAGGTATTGAGGAAGGAACTGATCTGGACAGTGTGTCCAATATCATGGACGAGAACTATGGATTCGGAGGGTTCAACGAGTACCCTTGGCCCAGCACCATAGGGCCGCAGAGCCGCCTCATAAGCTCGTATGAGGAAGACCCAGACCTAGACCCTATCCTCATTATGAGGGCGCGTAGCAAGTCCGACATGGATCTGGAGTGCATCGTGTACGAGGCGGGGATCATCGCCCTTCGGGACGAAGAAGGTAATTCAAAAGTAGCGAGGTTCGACTAATGAATGGCATCGAAGAAAAGATTGTCGGCAGGTTTGTCCGAGGCTGGGATGGCAAGCTGGCGAACACGGAGTCGCATGACAACACGCTGTACCTGCATGGCAATGCCATCGCTTGGCGCAACGACGAGACAGGCGAGGTGTGGATTACCAACGCTGGGTGGCACACCAAAACAACACAGTCTCGTTTAAACGCAGTACTGCAATCACTAGGTGTTGAGGGCCGAGTCTTCACAAAGAAAGGTCGGCAATACTTAGAAAGGCGGGAGGATGATGAGATGGTCACCCACCCGATGACACAATGGATAGAGGTGCGCTCGCACCAGCTATCCGAAACTTTGACGCAACTACAGGAGAAGGTATTTCATGGATGAGATCACAGAACAAATCAATCGCATGGTCGAGGAGACTGAACGACACGCACAAGACTTACTTGCCGATGTGAAAGATCCGCATGTCATGCTTCATGCCGTCTATGGACACATCTCCCGCGAGATCGTGAAGACCGTGAGGGATATGGACATTCCCCTCGATCTTCAGACAAAGATCATGTGGTCGCTCATATTGGTTTTAGAACGAGAGGTAACGAGACATGAGATCAGCATTGTCATGGACGAAGACAAGCAGATGGAAGCGATCAAGCACTGAAGGTACGTCTTGCGCCCAAAAGGGTACGTCTTGCGCCCAAAATTGGAAGACAGGTGTGTTAGTCGCGCTGCTTGTTGCGGTGTTTGGGCTGGCACATGAGATTGATTTTCGAGAGCAGTGCGGGAGAGATCCCGCCTGTGCCTCGCAGCATTTGGAGACACAATGAAACTCAAAGAGTTATCGAAGATTGCCAAGGATCTTGGCGAAGAGAAGATCATCAAGATGATCGAGAAAGAAACAGCGAAGCTGAGAAAGCGTGACGATGGGATGGTCAAGGTCGCAGACCTAGCAGACAACCTCATCGCTGAGATAAGGAGCAAAGACAATGGGTGATGTAGTAGATATGCAGGGCAACACCTTGCGCGAGAGCGTGACGCAAGAACCAATGCGGGATCGTGATCGAGTGCTGATGCAACCACACTCGGATGTGTTCGCAAAGCTCGAACAGTTTGCGCTCACTGCTAACTGCGAAAGCCACCTGATCGAATACTTTAGGGACAAAGACTGTTTAAACGGCTATGTCACTGGTTGTCTCAGACGGTTCGCCGAGGCGGATTACGGGACGCTGAACGAAGAAGACATACGGGAGAACGAGGAGAACCTGCGCTCTGGTTTGATGATGATCGGGGTATACCCCTTCGATGAGAACCCAAAGGTAGGCAACCTAGATCTGCGTACCTATTTGATCCTCGATGCTGGTCACGAAACCTTGACGATGCTAATGCCGGAGGACTACTGATGGAGAAGCCGTGGATAGAAGCCGCCCTGCACATGCGAGAGCAGGGCAAGAAGCTCCAAGAAATCGCAGATGTTGTGGGCGTAGCCCACTCCACAGTACGCAACGAGCTTCGCTCCCACATGGGGCCAAGCAAGTACGAAGAACTCAAACGTTACGTTGTCGATTTTAACAAATCAGAACGCACCAAGCGAATCCGAGAGGCGCTACGTTTAAACGAGAAACCTGCACAGATCGCTGCACGGGAGGGAGTCAGCAGACAGTACGTCTACTTCTTGAAATGGAAGATGAACGATGAAGTCATCAAAGCAGTCGATCACCTTGGCGACAAGGACTACATCGACGATAAGGTGGGTATCTTGCAGACGCAGGAACAACGCAACGAAACGATCCGCGAGATCGAGGAGATGCTGGGTCAGAAATTGTAGTTGACAATCCTGTTGGCTATGATACGGTAGTAACACGCAACAAAAGGAGAGCGTAAAATGAAGTCAATAGACAAACAAATCAAGGATCTGAGAGAGGCTTTAGCGACTGCTGCAATGCATGGTGCCTCGCTCAGACTACTTGAAGTGAACATATTCAAAGCCGAAAGTTTCAGCGACATTGCGACAGCATACAAGATGACTGTCGGGCTGGAAGAAAGCGTAAATCGCGCACTGGATATACTCAACGGAGAAGACGTATGACTTTGAAAGAAGTTACCTACAAGACCGCAGCCGATGGCAAACTGGTGGATCGCAGCGTGAAAAATGTTGCACTGACCGATCAAGAGATATTGCTGATTCTAAACACGTTTCGGCGGATACCCTTTGATTTAGAACAGGAGCTTGAACACGCTCTTAACGAACATCCCGACACGATCTTTGAAATCTAAATTAACGGGGGCTATGGCCCCCATCAACCTACCCGCTCATCTTCACAGGTGAGCGATAAGTCCCATCGGTATAGTTGTATTTCAATTCAACACAACCAACCCTCCCGCTCTGTTTAAACCTTATCTTCTTCACATGAATCCGAATGTCATCGGAACCCTCCGTGAAATCCCTTTCCACAATCAAAATGTTATCCGCTTTGTTATAGAAGTTTGCTGATCCAGCAATGTCGTATGGCTCTGGCACAGGGAACGAACCGTCTTGATTCCTTCTCAGCTTCGCAGGGTGCGCCACAAGGAAGATCGCGCACTCGTTGGCTGCTGCCCAACGCTTCAATGTTGCGAGCATCTGGGACACATACTCGGTCTCTGTCCACCCGCTTGGTCTGCGATGCTCGAACTCGTTGTACGGATCGAGAATCAACCCACGCACGTTTGGGTATCGTTGCACACAGGCAGTCGCGTTCTCCAGACACCACTCCACGGTCGGTGCCTCATCGTCTGATCGTATCCAGTAGTAATGACTTCCGATAAATCCTACCGCCTTGCCCCATTCCTCATGGCTCATCTTCTGCCCAGATTGCGTATCCCACGCAGGCTTGCGTATGTATTTTGCTGCGAGCTTGTTGATGTGTTCGTCAACGGGATTCTCAAAAGAGCAAACCGCGAATCTCCAGCCATGTTCTCTCGCCATGTTTAAACAGATCTGATCCATGAATTCTGACTTGCCTACGCCCGGAGCGCCGGAGATAATGTTTAGCTCACCGGCTCGAATTTTGTAGTTCCAATCGAGCGCGGTAATCCCTGTCGAGATCCCCGTCTTCACCTCGCCATTCAACAAAGCAAACGCATCATCAGCGTAGGCTTTCGTTTCATGCAATGCCTTCAAGGGCCACGGCTCTGCCGTTTCGACCAACTCTCGCAGACGTTCCTTCCCGTACCCAATCAGCACATCATTCGGATCTTTGCATCCCTCATCCCACTCAACCCGCCAACACCTGTGCCTGCCTAGCCTACGCGCAAGCTCGTTACGCATGGCTATGCCCACGGAATCCCCGTCCGTGAGAAGCACAATCCTCTTGAACCCATTCAACTCACCGTTCAACTCGTCAATCCAATTGAGCTTCTTGTCGCTCGCACCATCGGGTACGCTAATGACGTTGCTCAGTCCCGCCTCTAGGCAGGTCAACGCATCGACCTCACCCTCGGTGATAATCAGGTGCGGCTCATCCGTGTTCACCATGTTCCATAGATACGGCAATCGGTGCCCATCTTTGATCTGGCTGAACTCTTTATCTTGTGTGCGAAATTTCACGTTGATGGTCTTGCCATCCTTGTCTCTATGCACAAATGCGATTGCTTTCTTCGTCTCCCCACCTATGAATGCCTCACCAGTCTCTACGCCAGCCATGTCCAGCGTGGCCTCGGAGATCCCTCGATTGGCAAACCACTTCACCACCCCTTCGCTCAACTCATTCAGGTCGGGGATCTTCGGAACCTTCTTTTCAGCCTTCTGTTTAAACGG
>VMHT01166549.1_pt1 | contig 13297 bp, 19 predicted proteins | sample 4693611 | NCBI WGS metagenome assembly VMHT01 (sample SAMN12280063, study PRJNA550983) | marine metagenome | isolation source: seawater sampled from same location over 5 years 0.02-0.2 micron viral filtrate | place: USA: collected off the coast of southern California halfway between the port... ... | reverse complement strand
GAATAATAAAAGTTTTAACTTTTCACCGTCATAACTATTGTCCCCTGTGTTTTTATAATCTATAGTAGTGTCTAATCCCTCCAATATTATCTGATCCGAAGCAGTATTTTGTATAGATCTTTTTGTTAATCTAGAAGCCGGGACTCTATAAGCTAATTCTTGCTTTGGTCGATCCATACCGTCCTGGATCGGTTTAAAGAAAAACGGATAGTTGATCGATATAGGCACGACTTTGTCCGTGAACATCTTCTTCGCATCAGCCCCCGATTTCGATAGTATACCGAACCTGGAATCACTCGACACTGTAGCCTGGTTAATTGTTTCTCCCGACGCCATGAATGAAAATCCAGAACGTCTGTTTTTAAGGTAACAAATACCGTAACAACGTGTATCTGCCTTGCACGCTTCCCAGAATATATAGAATAATCTGTTTGATTCACGAAAGTCGGGTAACCCCACATCGATTTTTGACCATTGCAAATACATGTAGTGAGTACCAGTAATATAAGTAGGTATATTGTTGTTAAGAAACCAGTAACCATTTTCTCTTCTTTCAAATTGCTCATCTATATAGGGTTCCCATTTTTCCTTAAAGCTATCCGGGTAGTCTTTCCACTCAAATATGCTTTGTATTCTCTTAAGTTCTTTAGGGTATTCTTCAGGTTTCCATAAATTATTACCTTTAATTAGTTTTTTTGGTTCCTTAGGTAAAGCTATTTTTAAACCTTGTATATTATATATTTCCCCTATTTGGCCGGTATTACTAATAACAATTATGTCGTTATCTTTATAGTATCCGTATTTCCAGTTTTTTAAGCTGTTGCGCTTAGATAGCACATTGCCTTTTACAGGAGTTATGACTGAGTATAGATCTTGCTTGTACATTACTTAGCTCTTCTTTCTGCAAAGCCTTTATAAGTTTTTTCCTTAGACTCTTCTTTAGGCTTTTCATTTAGCATATCCTCTTCCGCTTGTATTCTATTTAGTATTTCAAACGCATCAAATATAGCTAGCTTTTTTGTAGCCGCCGCGTTTTTAAGTCTATCAGCAGAAATGTCATCGTCTGAATCTACAATAGCTTCTTTTGCTACTTTAATTAATTCTTCAACTGCTTTGTGCCCAGCCTGGATTATATTCTTCTTCGTCTCCTTTATATTCATATTTAATTGTGATTTGATTGGTAGGAACTCGATACATTTTTTTGCCTTCTACAATAAATTCATATTCAGCTCCGGGTCTAAACCCTATAAGATCATTTGCTTTTATAGATTTAAGCGCAGGATCTTTATACTTTATTATACCTATCCCTTCTTTTTCAAAAGAACTAGAAAACATTTTTGTTTCTTTAATAGGTTGTACAAAATTAAACCCTTCGCAAGCTAGCCATTTGTTATTTCGCTTATAGGCAAATATTTGATTAGGTTGCACAAAATATTTATCTTCTTCGTAAAAACTTCTTGAATTTTTTTCTTTACCACGTATGTCTCTAAATCTTCTGAATACATTGTGATGTATTATTATTATATCGTCTTTACGTATTTTAGTGTCGTTGAAATAGGGCTCTGAAATAACTAGCCCTATTCTTGATACATACGAATGATTCTGTAATTCTGTGTTTAATATAAATTCTGTACCGTCTATGTTTAATTTGTTTTGATAACGACTCTCTAATGGTCTTACCACAAAATCGGTATATCCTTTCATTAGTATTCTAAGTTATACTCTATTGCTATTGCCATGTTTTTATTGAAATCCTTCCAGGGCAATACTTCATTATTTTTGGTTATATATATTGAGTACTTGTTTTCTTCTTCAATTATACTATCTATAATATGACCACCATACACTTCCTGACCTACAGAATAGTGCATGGCGTCATTTTTATAGTCTCTACCTATACTTATCTTACGTACTAGGTGCATTATCTTTCATTTCTCCGGTAACTATATCTATAGACACATCCCCGTATTTTTCTTCTAATGTTTTTTGCACTGCCTCTAGCACGTCCGTCTTTATTTTCATTGTGTGCATAAGATCGTGCTTCTGGAGCTCAATACCTCCAACTTGCATTTGCAATCGGTTAACAGCTTCTACTGCTGCTTTAACACTAGTTAATTCATCGTTTGTAATAAATTTACCACCTATTACAGGTACTTCTTTTTTTGTTTTCTTTTTTGCCATTTGATTAAATTTAAAATTAATATTCCGTTATTTTATTTATTACGCGTTTTTGTTACTTATTGATTTAGCTTTTTCGTACGAACGCCCAACAAAATAAGCCCCATAGACAGTAACTAGTAAAGTTTGAAATATAGGTATATACTCTTCAGCTATTTTAAACTCTCCTATATTACCGTCAAAAAACGCACAAGCAGTAAATATAACTGTTAAATATATAAGTACCATAGGCCTTATATTTTTAGACAAGAATGAATCAGACTTCATATCTGACTCCCATCTTCTAGTTACTTGCTTTTGCGCATCTGCTTCCGCTTGTTGCAATATAACCTCTATTGCTTTCTTAGCTTCTAGCTTTTCTTCTTTACTTGTTATAAGATTATCGAGAACGCCACCAACTTCTTTGATAACGTTCCCGGTAAGCCATGACCATATTTTATCCATTATTTTCCGTAATACCCTTTCTTATAATTTTTCGCGGGGCTTTTACCGGACTCTTTCGGTTTCGCTAAAGTTTTAGTAACGTCTTTAGGGGCTACTCTTCTAGCTCTTACTGCCTCTCTTCTTTCTTTTCGATCAATACGGTTTTGCTGTTGCATTGTTTGTTTAGCTGGAGAACCTTTTCTAGCAGCTTTTCTGTTAGCTCTATTTTCTTCTCTTGTTGCTTTTCTGTTAGCTCTGTTTTCTTTTCTAGCAGTTTGTCTGTTAGTTCTATTCTCAACCCTAACTTCTTTTTTGGTTTTTGCCTTTGCGGGCATTTTTATTTCTGCAGTTTTTTCTACTTTTGGTTTAGAAGCCTCTATGTTAGACACAGCTTTAACTTTAGGCTTAGCAGTACGTGCTTTTATTTTATTACCAGATTTATCATACCCTTTTATAGTATCGTCATATTTCCAACCTTTTTTATCATACTGAGCTTTACGAAGGTCAGACCCTATTTTACCTGTTATTTTCCCGGAAGAAGATTTTCCTGGATTATTTGCAGCTGTTACAGAGCCAGCACCTTTGCCTTTTATATCTGCTTTTTTGGTAATATTAGTTTTAGCAGGCTCTTTGTAATATTTGCCTTGATGCTTTTTCTTAGCAAACTCTTTTTGCTTTTGGCTTGTAGGATATTTTTTGTCCCTATCTTCTTTTCTTTTTTTGAGTTGGCGCTCCCGACTAGATTTAGCATAAGCTTTTCCTGCGTCAGAACTATAATAGCTTAATTGACCTTTCGTTTTTCCATAATTGCTATCAAAAATGTTTTCAGGAGGAGGTGGGACTGGCCCCATGCTAGTCTGCTTCGCTGCCGAAGGGTTTTTTTTCATGGGTACACCCATTGCTTTCAACAGAGGGTTTGTAACTCCGCCTTTGGTAGTCTTTTGAATCTTCGCTGTAATCGGAGTACAGCCTTTTTGTTTGTATGCCATCTTATTTGTTTTTATATGGTAATAATTTGTTTAATGTTTCTTTTCTTTGCGCACAGCCGCAACCGCCTGGCATTTTATCGGCTAATCTTTTTATGCCAGTTGCTTTTGTAAATTTTTCTATAGAGTCTCCTAAGCCTTTTGATTTCATAATATTAACAGTTCCATCTACGTCTAGCCGCTCTACCTCTTTCTGAAGTCCAACTTTTAGACCTAGCGCAAAATGCTTTTCGACGTTTTGCAGCTTTACCTCCTTTTTTTAATTTAGAGGGATCTTTAGTAACAGCTGTTTTTAATTTACTACCCGGATTTTTACGTCTATACTCAGCAGTTCCCTTAGCTGTCATCCCGCCTCCAGCTGCAGCCCCAGTTCCAGTTTTGTTAGCTTTGTTGTAATAGCCTAAAGACTTTTTACGAGATGGCGCATCCCCTTTTTTTTTAACTGGAGATTCAGCTCTATTTATTTCTCTATTTTCCTGCCTAGCCGCTCTTTTATATAATCTATCAGCTTTTTTGTCCCTACCCTCGTCAACTGCTTTAGCCCCTTTAGCTGCTGTTTTTGCTGACTTAGTTTGTTTACCGGGAGCTGCTTCTATCTTAGCTTTTAAATGATCTGGCAAATTATGTTGCTTACCTTTTAGAGCTTTTGCTAATGGTGATTTTGGTGATTGTGAGTACGCCATAATTAATACTTTTTAAAATAGTTTTTCTTCAAAGGAGCTCGCATCTTTCCTGCTGCTGACTTAGCCTCCTCTTCAGCTCCAGCGGCTTCCCTACGTTGCTTATTTCTTGCATCAGCTATCAATTGGTCTCTGGTATAATCAGATTTTGTTTTCAAAACGTCGACCTCATAAGTCTCTCCGGCACCTAAACCAAATGATTGAGCTTCTTTATTTAAGTCCGATCTTTTTTGAAAAGCCATTTTTTCATTTGCCATTTCCTCTTGCTTAGCCGTACGCTTAGACTGGTTAAAAGCTTTTCTTCTGTCTTTTCTTTTTGTACCGTCAGCTTTAGCTTGTTTTCTATCTTCTCTAGCTTCTTTTATTTTAACCCTTCTAAGATCTTTTTCTGTTTTCTTAGTAGTACGATTTAAGTCTCTAGTTGCAAGATCCCCAAGAACTCTACGCGTTTGTTTTTTATATTCCTGTAAATCTCCTATAAAATCATCAGTACCAGGTTTTTGTTCAGTAAATGTTTCAAACTCTTCGGGGCTTTCCTTCCCTTCTTCATCTGCCCAGCGGCATCCAGCAACTCCTCTTTTACGAGAACCGTCGGCATTGTAACATTTTTCTTCAAAATCTATTGCCGATTGTTTCTTTCTTCTTCCGGTAATAGTTTCACCTGGACTCCCTTTGTCTTTGTAAGTTGTACGGTAAGCGTCGCCAGCTCCTGCTATTAAATCTGAGGAGGTAGTTTGCTTTAACGCAGAATTATACTCTCCAGCGGTTTTAGCTTTTTTTGTTATTGGTGTGGATTTATACATCTTATTGTTTTTTATATGCCTCGGCTTCCCAAGGCAGGTTATGAGCACCTTCTTCCATGGTTGCTCGTGAATATACTCTAGCTGGTGATCTTGTATCTTTTTTCCAAGTTACCGTATTATTATCATATTGCAACCGGCCTTGTTTCATTTGGTCCATGTGAACTTTTTCGTGATCAATTGCTTCTTGCTTTTCTTTTCCTTTAAGACTCTTATCTATAAATATGGTTCCGTCATTATTAGCTTCTGCTAATACCCCTCCATCTTTTAAATCTTTTTTAAACACTGGAGTATCATAGGTAGATGTTTCTTTATCTACACCTATCATATCCGAAAAGTCTTTAAGTTTGAATGCCATTATCTTTCTTTATCTTTAATCATATCGTCAATAGCCTTATTAAAGGTTTTATCAGTATATGTTTTGTTTTTGTAAAATACGCTCCTACTAGATTGTGGTAAGTTTTCCTCGCCTAATAATATTCTATATACTCTTGTTATAAGGGACTTAGCTTTACGAGACATCTGATATACCGCATATTTAGACGATGTTCTATTTCGTTCTTTAAACACATCGATCCAACCTTCTCTTCTTAATCTCTCCCACCTGTTTTTATCCCAGGTATAAGTATAAGCTCCGTCTATAAAATCCTGTCTTCTAAAAAATTCTTTGCAATCCAGATACACCAATAACTCAAAATCTGCACTTGAAAGTTCATACGTTTTAGTAACCCATCTTCTAGTTAGCCTATAGTACTTAAAGAGGTTCATGTCTCTTAAATCTTTTGGCGATAGCTTCATTCCACTAAAACAATATCATTTGCTTTTATAACATATAACATTTTGTCATTCCAGTCAATACCAAACCCTGCGTGTTTGTCGTACCTTATTATGTCACCTTCTTTTATAGTCGGTACATTCTCCCCAACGCTTACAACGTTGGCTCGAACATATCTTATATCGGTATTTTGCTTATCTGTTAATTCTAAGCCAGCAACCTTCTTAGGTGCTTCTTTTATCTTGTCTACAACTACGTAGTAATTTATTGCCTGCATTATGCTAATCTTTTATTACTGATTACACAATCTGCAGAAATTATAGTGTTGACAACACTAACTGCATTCTTTAGTGCCGACTTTGTAACTAGCACAGGATCTATAATACCTGCTTTAATCATATTAACCTCTTTACCGGTTTTTACGTCTATACCTTTATTCTTTCCTTTAGGGTCAGACATTGAGTGAATGCCCGCATTTGCTAATATAGTTTTAAAAGGTGCTCTAATTGCTTCTAGTAATATCTCTTCACCCTCATTTGCCGCAACAATCTTATTAGCAGCATTAAGTAAAGCTATTCCGCCTCCTGGCACTATACCCTCCTTATAAGCGGCTTTTGTCGCATATATTGCATCTTCAACTCTATCTTTCTTTTCTTTTAGCTCTACCTCGGAGTCTGCTCCTACGAACACAACTCCTACTTGGCCAGACAGCATAGACAATCGCTGTTCTAATTTTTTCTTAAAGAATGGATTTGTTTCGTCTTTTAACTTAGCAACTACGCTATCTATTCGTTCTTTTACTAAATCATTATCAGGCTCTATTTGCAGCACTGTACTTTTATCAGTTGTAACCGCTTTAACAGCTTCTCCTAATACGCTTGGATCTATTAAATCTAAATCATCACCCAGCTCTTCGTTTATTACCTGAGCTCCGGTTAGTATTGCAAGATCTTCTATAGTCTCTTGCCTAGTAGGCCCAAAACCTGGTGTGTCAATAATATTTACTTTAATATTACCTTTTACTTTATTAGCCATTAATGTAGAAAACGGTTGTTGCTCCACTTCGGATATTATAAGTAAACTACGTTTGTTCTTTACGACGTGTTCTAGGACACTTTGTATTCTTCTAATGTTTGGTATTGGCGAAGATACAATAAGGACACACGGGTCGTCTAAGACAGCTTCACCCTTGTCTTTGTCAGTTGCAAAGTGTGGCGACTTTAGTTTAGAATCAAATTGTACTCCTTCAACAAAATCTACATAAGTTTCATTTGTTTCAGACTCTTCCATTAAAACAACGCCGTCTTTACCTACTTTTTCGTAAGCTTCTCCGATTTTAGTTCCTAGCTCTTCGTCATTGTTACAACTTATTATCGCAACATTCTTTAGCATCTCACCTTCAACTGGAACACAGTTTTTATCTAAATACTTTTTTACTTTTTCCGCTCCACTCGCAATCCCTGCTTTTAAATCTCTTACGGATGTTTCTTTATCTTTATTAGCCTCTTCCAATAAAGCGTCAGCTAAGACAGTAGCGGTGGTTGTACCGTCTCCTGCCTCTCTAACTGTATTGCTAGCAGCTTCCTTTATTAAGGTTGCTCCTATGTTTTCAACCGGGTGTAATAAGACTACGCTTTCCGCAACGGTTACTCCATCTTTTGTTATTACCGGTCTACCTAAGGCATCTTCAAAAATTACACATTTACCGCTGGCCCCTAATGTGGACTTTACCGCGTTTGACAATTTTTTTACGCCTTGCATTATTTCTTCATTGGCTTGCACGCCAAATGTGAGAGTTTTAACTATCTCACTTGGTTTATTAAATTCCATTCAATTATATTTTAATTATATTTAATTTTGGTCTACGTATAATTATTACGTATAATTTTAATCTTGCAATGTTAGTTGTTGGATAACAGGGTTAATCAAAACATCGAGAGCTTGATCTGCAAGTAATTCATTAGCGGCAACAGTACTTTCTCCCATTGATGACTTTACCCAATTAGTTACTTCTTCATTTGTAACGTTTTCAAAACTAGTAAAATTATCTAAATTTGTTATTTCTAATTCTTCAATTCCACTAATAGTAGTTGCATTTCCTATTTCATCGCAAACTAATATTTCCCAATCAACTTTAAATATAACCAGCGGTTCAGTATTACCATCTTCATCTGTATATGTAGTATACGCCTCTACATTTCTACAATTCCATTTATATGTGTTCATAATATTTTTTTATGTTAATTCAAATATTGCCATACCGGTAACATACCCCATGGCGCCCGTGCAATTAAAACCTATGGAAACAGCATCACCTTGGGAAAATGATGTATCAGAACTAGTTAGGTCAAATGTTATTTTTCCGTTATCCCCAGAACTTGTTGATGTAACAAAGCTTCCGTCATATTCTCTAGTACTTTTATTCTTATGTATTCTCATTTTAATTTGCAATCCAGATGACCACGTAGACCCATTTCTACTTCTTATTGTGAATGACTTTAAAAAACAATCTTCTGGTGCTACAAGGTCTACATAATAAACTCCCCCCCAGCTTGTGAACGTAGCACGCCTTGAGTACATACTACTATTACTTTGGTTTCTAAATTGATAATAATTCGCTGTATCATTACTAGTGTGAGTACCTGAAAAGTTATAGGAAAGCAATTGCGCACCACCACCACTTGGCGCATCTATCCATTCAACTCCTCCTGTTAGTCCTCCACCTTTTGACGAAAGAATTTGGCCTGATGTCCCTGTTGCATTACTATTATCTTTAAGGTACTTACCTACTATTAAGTTGTTGCCAGCACATTGAACATCTCCATCAAATCTAGCACTTGAATTAAATCTAGCAAGTCCTGCTACACGTAAATCTTCACCTGATTGAGAGGCTGTCCCAATTCCTACATTACCTGCGGTATATGTTATGCCGTTAGTGTCGGCAACCCAAGGAGAAGACCCCCCCGAACTCGTAGAGACTGATCCATCAGCCATTAAGTATTGTGTACTTGCACCTCCGTCTTTTATAAAAGAATCAGCCGTAACATTATTGGTTATCTCTACGTTGCCATTTTGTAATATTTTAACTTTCTGACTGCCGCCTGTAGAAAATTCATGTCCACCAACACTATCATAAGAATAAACTTCATCTTCATTTTCATCACTAAATGAATATCGATGCGTAACTACTAAAAATTGATCAGCATTTGTTCCGCCGTCAGCAAACATGGTAAAGCCACCCCCGGATATTTGTAGTTTTGTATTAGGTGTTGCAATCCCGATCCCTACTTTACCAAGAAAGTAGGAATCAGTAGTGCCTGTGACATTTAAACTATCATAATATTTTATTGCCATTTAATTGTATTTTATATTATCCTATTTTCTGTACTAATATTCTAACTGTAGTTGGAGCGGTTGCGTTAAAAGTTAAATCTACAGTATTGTCGGTTGCCCTGTCTACAGTAGCATAGATAGTTTCCTTAGTAGCATCATCAAATAACTGTACTATAACATCTCGGGTGCCAAAGCCATGAGTTACTGTTTTCGGTGTACCAGCAGTTATACTGGTTACGTTCGCTGCAAAAGTTGTGATCCCGCTAGTTCCTGATAATAAATTAGCGACTGTAATCTTTTTGTTTTGTCCATTAGTTCCTTGGGATTCATCAAAAATTACTAGTTCGTCATCCGTTGCAACTGCACCCAATGCAGTTAATCCTGTTACGTCTAATCCTACAGTAGCGGTACCTGATGAATAAGCTACCGATAATCCATCTAAAGTCAGAGCTGCAGAAGCATTTACATTACCTATACCTACTTCAGTTAAACTAGCTAAATCAATATTGTTCTGTACAGTAGTCCAATCAGTAAGTGCTGTTGGCGTATCCGATTCTGCAATAAGCACATCACCAGCGCGAACCTGCTCTGTAAAGAACGATCCCGGGTCAGTAACAGTGTATGTCCAACCTTTTTTAATTGGGTTAGGATTTGGGCTAGCGTCCAAGTTAGGCGTGTTAGTGTTTGCATTATATCCGCCTTGATATATTAATCCGCCTACAACGGCATCGTCAATGTATTCTTTAACTAATGTTAATGCAGCCATTGGTATTGTTGCAAAAGTAGTTTTAACTACTGTATTGGCGGTGGTGGCGTCCGCATCATTGAAAGCTATAGTATCTGCCGATGCAGCTATGGCAACACTTCGTCCCATTATATAGTTATCAGTGTCGTCTAGTTTCAACCCTATAGTACCTGTAGTTGTAATCGTACCCCCTGTTAAACCATTATTAGTAGATACCTCAGTAACTGTTCCAGTTCCACCTGATGCCGCAATAGTAAGTTGAACGTTGCTATTTCTAGTTACCGTAACCCCCGTGCCCCCTACAATTTTTACATTGTCATTAGCGCCGGTGCTAGGATCTAATGTTATATTTGGATTATCATCATCTCCATCAGTTTGGCTTACTAAAAGATCATAAGTAGTATCTGTAGCACCTACAGCCACCCAACCTGGAGAACCCGAACCGGCATCATCTACATATTGTTTTAAAGTGTCGTCTTGCGTGTTAAATATTATCTGACCAACTACATTGTTAGATGTAGGATCATTAGCCACATTTTGTATGCGTACGTTTAAAAGTTGTTGACGATTTAAGTCTATCGAATCGTAAAATTGTATTGCCATGTTTTTTGTTTATTAGTTCATATAAGCTTTGCCTGAAAACGCCGCGAAAAATGTTAGTCTTAAGTTATTATTATCTATATATTCTACTTCCGTATATATTTGAGAACCAGCGGTATCTACTATTGATACCGAGGGATTTTTGTTTAAATTATGTTGTATGTTCCAAACAGCAGAGGGATTTGACTGCGTATAAGTGAAATGCTTATCTCCTTCTAATCCACCGCTTACAAATTCACTAAATATATAGTAGTTATCTAAGATTATCGTTCCATTGCTTACAGAAGGAGTCAAGCTAACCTCAAAAAAGTTAGCATCAGGCAAATAATTAGTTATATTAGTCACTTTATAAGTGCCGTAACTGTTTCTATCGCCTATTTGTGACAGTATTATGTCTTTGCCGTCAAATAAATTAGCGTAACTGGAAACCGATTGGCCTCCAGGCAAGGTTTTACTAATTAATAAGCTGGTTATTGAAGAAAATAGCGTTTCATTCCCACCTCCTGCAGCAAAACTAATGGTTCCAGGCAATCTACCTTGCGATATATCCCATTGAAACTCATAAATCATTTGATCTGCGACCGCAGTACTGTTAGTTATGTTCAATAACTCAACAATATCTTCAAATGAATAGTTCTTAGTTAAGAAAAGCCCGTTATTTTCAGTACCAATTACCTTATCTCCTAATGAGGGTTTTGCATCTATTGCATAAGTACTTATTCTAGCCATTCTTAATTTTTATTTAATGGGCAACCTGTGAGCCCTACCGCTAAGGCAGAGCACCGCGACCACCCGCTAGGGCTGGCCACTTAGGTTCCCGCTGTTTTACTTTAATATAAAGGTTAGTCTTTTTTCTTGTCCCGTGGGCATCTCAACATTATTAATAGCCCTAAGAGTAAACGTTTTTAACACAGGGGAAACCTCTGTTATATTATCTTTTTCTTTTGAAATTCGCAAAGCAAAGTGTACATCCGAGTATCTAACTACACTTTGAGCACGTTTTTTACCTGCGGGGTTAGGAAATCCATTGTCCCTAAAGAACAAATCCCACCTAAAATCAAATTTATTGCCGGTTGTAGCTGTGAATTCTATTTCGCTCAACCTATTACTGTAGGGCGGGAGCATCCCGTTACCTGTTTGTCTTTTGTACCCGGCTTTTCTAAAGTTATTAACGCTTCTCACGCTTGCGCTCCTCTTTCTTTCTAAAATTAGTTTGTATGTATAACCAGTCTCTAATACAATATTTTCAAAATCTACCCCAAGCTTTGAGTATTTTAGACCTTGGACATGCGTACTATTTACTAAATAAGCCGGATCTCTGGTAGACCATGATAAATTTAAACCTATTAAAGCAAATTCATCAGCGGGATCCCCTTGAATTCCTTGTTCTCCTTGCTCCCCTTGCTGTCCTTGCTGTCCTTGCTGTCCTTGTTCACCCTGCTGTCCTTGCTGTCCTTGCTGCCCTTGCTGTCCTTGCTGCCCTTGTGAGCCATCAGCTCCGTTTGTTCCATTAGTACCATCCGTACCGTTAGTTCCATTCTGGCCGGGTTGACCTTGTATTCCTTGCGGCCCTCTTAATGGCCCAATGTTTAACCAAGTATTGGTAGCTGTCCATACATAACCGTCTCCTGCAGTACCCGCTCCATAAGAACAACCACTGTCATCAGAATCTAATATATATAAGTCACCAGAAGTATTGCCAGTTGTTGGTAAATTTGCGCAGCTAGCAACAGTGCCAAGTATATTGATAGAAGTACCGTCCGCTCCTGGAGCTCCTTGTTCTCCATCTTGACCATCTTGTCCGTTCGTTCCATTCTCGCCTGGATCACCTGGAGGACCCGGCGGACCCTGTTGCCCTACTATAGATTCTCCTATGTAATCTACTAAGTCCGATACCCTGAAATTTTTAGTTAAACTATTATCCTGACTGTCTGATCCTAGAAGCTTATCATCGGGGTCTACAATTATATCGTTGGGATACGTTTTAATTCTAGCCATTCTGTTTAATTCGTGTTATAATTATTACCGCTTTCTGATTGAGTTCCCATACCTTCATTACCTCTATTAGACTTAATAGAAACAAACTGCTGTCTTTTATGATCATAATCCCGTCCATCGATATTTCTACCCTCACGCTTAGCCTTATTCCTTTCTCTCTGAGAGTGAGCTTTTTTAGCTTTCCTCGCAGGACTCATTGCATAGGCTTTATCCCTAGCGGCCTTAGCTCTTCTAGCAGCCGGCGAAAGTTGTTGTCTCATACTCTGTATGATTACACTGTTTTTTAATTACTTAAAACGCGACAATAGCCCCTTACTATTATTATATAACAGGCTAATGTCACATTAGTGACCAAAAAAAAATTGAAAAAATTTTTTATTCCACATAGGGAACCATTGGGTTACGCTACGCTATACATTTTTTTTTTCCCGGGGGGGAAGTCCACTATTTTTTACCAGCCCCCCTTTAATTTTTATTTATTTACCTGGTCGTTCTGCAACCCTGGTACGTGGTTATTAGCTTAACTAGTTTTATTATTATATATTTTATTATTTATTTTATTATTATATAATTTTTTATATATATATTTACCTTTTTGCAGATCTACTACGTTGATCTAAAGATAATATAGTTGAATATAAAATAATAATAATATAAACTTTAAATTAATTAACTATGCTTTTAAAAATTAAATCACCTCAACCTAAATTAATCTTATCACAAATCTTAAACAAACACATCAACACTTACCCAGTCACTCTATCAAAAGATTCTATAAT
>VMHT01046771.1_pt1 | contig 13297 bp, 15 predicted proteins | sample 4693611 | NCBI WGS metagenome assembly VMHT01 (sample SAMN12280063, study PRJNA550983) | marine metagenome | isolation source: seawater sampled from same location over 5 years 0.02-0.2 micron viral filtrate | place: USA: collected off the coast of southern California halfway between the port... ... | reverse complement strand
TTATTATTATTATTATTATTATTATTATTATTATTAAAGAAAATACAAAAATACAAAAATACAAAAATACAAAAACTCAAAATCTACAGATCCCAAAAAGTAAAAAAAAAAAGATGAAAAAAAATTACTAGAAAGTTTGAAAACTTTTTGAAAAATAGCGATCTTCGAATTTTGGATTTTTGTATTTTTGTATTTTTTCATTTTATGAAGGGGGCTTCTTTATCATTTTATTTAGTACAAAAAAAACCTTATAAAACTAACAGATTTTCATTTCTTGTATTTATTCCAAAAAACAATAATAAGAAAAAAAAAGATATTTAAAAATATAACATTCTTGTATTTTATTATAATTATGAGTTTTGCTAATATTAAAGAAAAGAATAATACAGTTTGGGAAGAAAGAATTGAAAGAGCCGAAGAGCAAATTGAAAAAATTTATTTAAAAATGGCTGAAGATGAAAAGGAAATTGAAGATGAAATGAATAGACTCAAAAAAAAGCATGATAATTGGGTAGATAAAAATCTTGAAAGGTATGTTAAAAGTACTATTGAAAAAACAAGAAATAAACAACAAGATAGATTTGATGCAGAAGTAGGGAAAAGATATGATAAACTTAATGAAAATTTAGATAATCTACAAGATAATTTAACATTGTTGGTGGAAAAGAAACAAAAACAACTAAAAAAGCATGAGGATGATATTGAAAGATATAAAAATCATATTAACTATACAGACGGATCAAGAGTATGTAAGGATTGTGATTTTACCTATTATAATGATTTTCAAAAGAAAAAACACGAAGAAGGATTAGTTCATAAATTAAATGCTGGGATAATACCTCCAATCCCCAATGGTCTAACATGTCTTTGTGGGACACAATTCACCCAATATCACGGAATCAAAGAGAAGAATGATGAGTTTATGGATTGCTATATAAATTGTTCTCAAAACCAGTCATTTATTAAAAAATCAACAGAGGAAGAGTTATTCGATAAATTGGATTATAAATTAGAGCCTATACAAATTTTAAGAAGAAATCAGAGGCAAATTTTTCAATATCTTGGAATTTTGAATGATAGAAACACATTAACACAAATGGTAAGTAGATTGGAAGAGGCTTGGGAATATGAGTTTGGTGAAGCTAGATCAGTAACTCCAAATGAAGATATAAGAAAAATGTACCTATTAAATGAAGAAAGAAACAATATTTACAGTATAGATTTACAGGGAAATCAAACTGATTTATGTACTATTATTCCAATAATGGAAGAAGAAGATATAAATATGTTTGGTGAGGGATTAACTTTAAAATTAGCCTACAGAAAGAGAGTTCCATTAGATTTAAGAGACAGAAATCCAAGTATAAAAATGGCTAAATCAAAACTTTTAAAAGATAGACCACTATCAAAAGAAGAGTATAATAATTTGAGAATTGGAAAGGCTCTTGAAAAAGGTGAAAGAAATATATATGATTTGCAAAATGAAACTATAGAAGAAAGAAAGGTATTACAACATGTTCTAAAAGAAACACCTGAAAATAAGAAAGTAACACGCACTACAACAACAATTAAAACTTAAACCTTTTTGTAGAATGTTTCGACCGTTTCTATACTGTGGTCATTTAGTTTGGCTGATTTTATATATTGCTTTCCAGTCATATTTATTTTTCTATTATCATATGCTTTTCTTATTAATCCTATTGTTGTATGTGTTGAAATATCACTAAATATAACTTTCAACAATTTACTCAAAGCGGTTTTATTTAGTGGAATATTTTGATTAAATGTTGAATGAGTGGAAGTGAATAATGGACTACCATTTTGAATTTGAAAGGCTTCCGCATAAATTTTTACCATATCAATAATTTTTTTATTGAATATTTTAAATTTTTTAAATGTAGGTTGTATTTTTGAGCCGTGTATTAACCCACCTGTAGTCTTATTATGTTGTAAATAAATTACTTTGTCTTGCACCGAAAAATAATTTTTGCCATCAAGTGGTGGTTTTTTTGTTTTTGTCCATAGAATCAAATCAGTATATTCAACCAACCTCAATATTGAATGTAGTATAACTCCATCCACTTTTGTTTTATTTAATAAAATCAGACTAACAAGTATTATATTACGAAATTTTAACTTTGGAAGAAAGGTTCTAACACCCTCATTAAAGTCTTCCAACTCTTTTGCATTTTTTATTCCTACAATATATTGATCATATAATTTTTCAGCAACTTCTACATATTCTTTGAAAGGTCTCATATGCTCTTCCTCAAAATCTGTTTTAGTGTTTCTGCTCTTTTTTTCAACGATTTCGTCTCTCAAGTTGATAGACCTTTTTCGTATATGTTCCTCCATAACTTTTAATTTATCACTAATATCAATTGTATTGGAAGCCAGTCTGATAAGTTTTCCTATTGCGTTCAAAAGTGTATTGAGATTATTGAGATTAGCGTCAATCTCAATATTTTCCAAAACTGGATTATCAAGATCATATGTTTCTTCCAAAGTATTTAACATAAGTTTTATATCTACTTTTTCTGCTGTTGGTGGTAATAAATGCACAGCAACAAGACTAACACTTCGTGAGTAGAGTTTAATTGAACTTTGAGATAGACCACCTGAATTATCACCAAACCATTTATTAAAATATAACTTGTAGTCTTTTACGCGTTGTCTGTCGTTTTCATTTAGATCTTTTTCTTTCATTATATTTTTAACGGATAATTTATTCTTAACCTTTGAACGAATTAAATCAAATTATTTTATTTACTATATTTTTTTTATGTTAGAAAAATTAAATAATTATAGAAGCTTTATTATATGACCAAAGAGTTTGAAGAACTTGTTTCTAAATATGCCAAAAGAGTTGGTTTATATTTAAATGAAAACAAATTCTATGAGAAAGAAGCCCAAGTATATGGTTTTTGGGCTGCCTACATTAAATTTTGTTTGGACACTCATTATGCTACTTTAACAAGCGAAGTATTTAAACAACTTGTTAGAGATAAAATTTTAATCTTTGAAAATAATGTATATAGAAAAAAGTGGCATCACCACGAATATAAAAAGGAAAGAACTGAAAAACTATCAAAACTACAATGGAACTGATTAAATAGTTTTCTGTGGTGATCCTCTTATAATTTCGAGGAAAATCGTATTCCTATCTCCCAACTCACTTAAATCAGGTTTAGTAAGGTTGGGCAATAAAATTCTTGTTTCAATTTCTGATAGGATTAAAGGTGTATCACTTTCATGTTCGTAAGTAATAGAACTTTCTGCACCTGCTTGAGTAAAATTACCATTTGAATAATATGAACCTACAATTGCTTGAATTGACCTGCTGTCTTGAGAAGGTAGATTACCTTCAAAATTACTTTCAATTGAACCTCTCATATCTTGGCTGATTCCTCCTATACTTATCAAAAAGAAACCGTCTTGGGCAAAACCAGTATTAAATATTTTATCAAAGAAAAGTGTTGAACTTACATCTGTTGCTACATTACCGGTTCTCAAAGGTTGCATAAAAGACTTATCAGTTTTTAGAGACAAATCCAAACCTTCAAACGCCCCTGTAGTGGTTATGCCTTCTTTTACTTGACTACAAGATTTAACATTAACTTGTGTGCCTGTAGTAAGACCTGCACCCATGGGATCACCTGCTTGTTCCATAAGTAGTTTTGTTGTTTCGTCTTGAAAGACTCCAATAATTTCATTACTAACACCAAGTTGGTCAAACCAAAATTGTTTTGGTTCTAATGATTGAATCAAAAAACCTGAATATTGTAAGGCACTCACTCCAGTAGTGCCAATAAATTGAGCACCGGGAACTCCGTCAGATGCAGTATCACTAGTTTGACCAACAAAGATTGGAGTATGTAGAGCTTTAAATCTCATTTTGTTTGTATCAGTATCAAACTCCAATATAGTTTCACTTGCTCCACAATAAGCATCTTCACCATTAGGAATATCAAGTGATTTGTTTGCCCCACCACCTCCTACATTATAAGCCATTATTAAAGTTCCGTCTTCACTTACAAATTTAGTATTAGTGTTATTTAAATTATCGTCATTTGCAATTTGACCTATTGTTCCCAAGAAAGCAGAATTTACTGGGAACAAAGCATTAGCATTACCAATTAATGGATTATTACCAATTGAACCCGCACTATCTGCTCTACTCATTTCGTCAGTAAGTAATTGTGCTATTTCGCCGGGTGCATAGAGTCCTTCCGGAAGAGTATAAGTAAATGTTCTTGTTTTTGGGATTAGATAAGCCTCACCATTTGTGGGCGGAATATCTCCATATTTGATAGTTATGCTTGAAAATTCAATTCCATTCTTATGACAATCCTTTTTAGTTGGTTGAACTATTTCAAAAGAAGTTCCACGACAAGATATTCCTCTACTTTCATGTTTTGAATTAAAAGGGACAACTCTTTCTCCTTTAAAACTAAAAGGCTCGTGATAACTACAGTGCTGGGTATTACCAGCAATATCTACATATTTAAATTTAAAATCAACTGCCTTCATTCTTATAGCGTTTGAAGACAATTTATATGAAAATGAAATAGCATGTTCGTCTCCATTACCAGCAGTAGCGGTTATGCTTTCAAAATATTTTTTACCGTCTCCATTACCAGCACCAGTATAGTCAGAGACTGGTTCATAAAATTTTACACCCCCAGCCGCGTCCTTAAACCTATTGATAAGATTATCTTCTTTAGTATTTGTTATATATCTAGTACCACTTATTGAAATATCAATTGGACTATCTACCTTAATAATATCAGTTGAAGTATCTAAAAAGCAGTTCTTAAATTGAACTACATCACCCTTATTAATAGTTAATGGATTATTTAATGTTGTTTTAAATGAACCATTTTGTTCTACAAATGAAGCATCCTTTTGTCTTAACTTAATAATAGTGGAAGAAGAACTCATTCTTTAAAATAATAAAAGATAATAATTATAAATAGACTACATTATATTTACCCCCACTAACTTGGAGTGCCTTTTTAACTTCGGCAAAAATATGAACTCTTAACTGATCTGTGGTTGGTCTAACAGAAGCGTTTGTGTCTTGAAGTCCAGTTCTTGAGTATCTAACTTGCAAATCGTCAATTTTTTCACCGAGATAGAGACCAAAGTATGAGTGAGCACCTCTGTAGTCGTCAGAAGCAGAGACTTCGTTGGCTTGACTTATAACATTAGTCATTGCAGTTGAAACATCTGTGGTGTTGGCTTGTGGATAGAGAACTTGTTCGCCCCAAGTATCTACAAGGTATGAAAGCATTTCATTAGGTTTGGTAAGACCTTCACGGGGAAGCACATTCTTTCCATTTAGTCTAATCTGAAGTTTTTCTTGGAATCCAGCATAAGATCCTAAAGATCCATAAGCAGGTCTAATTATATTTGTAGCGAGGAAGCCCCCACCGTCTTGAACACTAGATATTTCTTTTGCAATAACAATTCTTTCTACATGTTTGTTTTGGAAACCGTTTGATTTCTCATTAGAGCTTTGAACCGCAAGTTGAGTTCCGGCGGCTGTGGCATCAACATTTGCTACATGGAATGAATCTTCTTCAATTTCAAGCCAATTAATAGTCTTAAGGCTTGGTTCGAGTTTCTTAACAATCATGGGATTATCTAAATAATCAACGGCGAGAACTGGTCTTTGAACTGACGCGTCCTGATTAGCATCAACAAAAACATTTAAACAGGGAGTTGCCAATTTATCAAACTCAATTTCTACACGAAGATTCTTAAACAAATCGGTTGGTAAATGTGAGACTTTGGTGAGAATTGGGAATAAATCTCTTAAATCAATAGAAAAAGTTCCCGAATTATCTTTTGTATCTGACGCTCCCGGGGGAACATAGCCATTATATGCAAGTTTGCGGATTCCTCCTTGATATTCAAACCCTAATTGTGATCCAATCATTTCGTTTCTTACAGCCATAGAAAAACCGTGATTCTGATTTTGATTTTTAAATCCAATATATCTATTAGCCTCACGAAGTGCAGATAATTCAGTTGCTCCGTCAAGTAGTCTTGCGTTCTTAACAATTCCATAAACTCCGGCTAATCTGTGTAATTGAGAATTTCTCGCACTTCTTGTTAGTGCTAAATCAGTTATTCTCATATTAGGTAAATATGCTAAATGGTGTCCTTTCAATTCAAAGATAATTCTGTTTTTATCTATGAAAATTTGTGGGTCAAAATAATCAGTCTTGAGGTTGCCATCGCTATAAAGAGACATGTTATAAAATATATAGATAAAAAAAATTATAAAGAATGTAATGAATGGAAGTACATATAGACATTATATGGATTTGCTGTATCAATATCACTAACTAACTGAACATTAAAACGCTGATTTGATAAATCTACAAAACCATTAAATGGAAGTCCAGTAATAAAATTGTTGTTTCTTTCTAACTTCCCTGCTGAAAAAACACCATTATGTCCAGTAGCAACTAATGACTCAATTCCCTTTTCAAGTGCTTCGTGTTTATCTTCTATAACATATGAAATATATTGATTAGTACTATCATTAAACATATATTGAATTGACTTAAAATTCCTTGGTTCTTCTAAATTATAATTACTCAAAACATTTACATTTTCTCTATCTTGACGCTGGACACAGATAGAAACTGCGTCGCAAACGGCTGGGACTCTTGCACTAATGTTGGCAGTTGAGGAAAGAACACTACTCTTAAAGTTATAGGCAGTTCTCATTACTGATTGACTTGCTCCACTTGGAGCAGCCATAGAATTGTATGCGAGTCTTACATCACTAATATTGTAGTTCGCTGCACTACCGGCAAGACCTCCTTCAAGTGCTGATAGATTTTTTGCGAGATTGATTGAAACTCTTATTGCTCCAGTTTTACTAAATGGAAGATTATCTCCATCCATTTTGTTTAGGCATATGTTTAATTTACAGGCAAAGTCTCTATCAGTAGTTTGGTTTGCACCAGTTGCTTGAACAGTAGCACCCGCGATTTGAACCGCTTCACCAAGATTTGCACTAGGTGCTCTTAATTCCATAAGATTTGACGCATTCATATAGTCATTATTATCTTCAGTTCCAGTTGCGAGAACACGAACTAAACGACCATAATTTTGTAAATTTTCAACAACTCCCTGTTTAGCACCAGCGTCAAAAGTGACTTGAGAACTATCAATTAGAGCATGAACACCAATATTATTGTTTAATCTTATATCAGCAGTAGCACAAGTTGTGCCTGTGCGATTTAATCTTAATGTTCCTAAAAGTCTTACGGAGTTTTTAACCAAACTTCGTGCATCACCTACATTTATAACAAAATCAAGAGTATCAAACTCTTCATAACTACTTTTCTTTGCTTCGGGTTCAACTTGAGCATAAACTAGTCCTCCTAAATCCATGTTATAATATAGAATAATAAAATAAAATGAAAAAAATATAAAAATTTAAATAGACTTAACCAATTCTTTGTAGAGTGTAATATCTGCCATAGCACCAGCACCAACGATTTCAAGCTCTACTAACTTTCTTTCTTCAGTAAGTGGAAGGGTTTCAACAATAGAACTCATTTGTAAAACACCAGCATTTGCAGTATTTTGATTAGTTGCTTTTAAAACAACAGCCATTCTTCTGTCCTTAAATGGAACATCCCTATTATTGTATGCTCTTTCAATTCTTTCTCTGTGTAAAGCACTACCAATCTTTACATCTCTGTTTCCAGTTTGATCAACTCCATTAACAGATATTCTGTAAGAACTAAATGCTTGAGTTGGTAGTGGGACATCTTGATTGGCGTTTGTTCCTAAAACATAGAGAGTCTGTGCATTTCCTTCAACCTGATAAGTTTTTCTGTGAGTAGTCTGTCCATTTGCATTATCTTCTTCAACTGAAAAGGAAGTATATTCTATTTCTTTTGGTGGATTACTGACATCATTTCTTCTGACTAACTCGAGTTCGGCAAAATTTACATCATAATTATGTCTGTCTGTTCTAGTTGGGGCACAGGTAATAGTTCCAGCATTTCCACCCGCCGCGACTACAACATTTCTATTAAAGAAAAGAGTAATCTTTTTTGAGTTAGTTGGTGGGGCTTGATTTACTCCACCGTGATCAAATGATATTTGAGTAATAATTCCAGTAAGATTTTCAACACCACCGTCAGCACTTTTTGTAAATCTAACAGTGCATTGTTCTCCAACAAAGAATGGACACTCTTGTTCGGGGTCTAATATTTCTTGTGTAAGCACTACAAAGTTATTGGCTGGGTTTCCGTTTTGGTCATCACACGCACCGATAGGATTCGCACCGTCAAATCCATTTTGAGCTCTAATGTCTGTATCAAACAGTAAATCTTGTTCAACGAGTTTATCCATAGCAAGTTCCATATGTATTTTGGTTTCACCGTAGTGTCCTGAATCATATTCACTTATTTTGCAAAAGTCTAACATAGAATGGAGTGGAATTCTTAATTCAGTATCAGGTTTGGCTTTACTTCCATTAGCATCAACATCTTGATTTACATTTGTGTTTAAAACAACTAAATTTGAGGATCTTGAGCCAAAGTTATTATTTACCTGTTGTCCGTCCTGCATAGACTGATTAAAAGCATATGGATCGTCATATTTTTCTCTTGGGGCTTTCTCTAAATTATATCTTACATTTCTTAAAAGATTTTGTCTTCTAACTGATTCAATCATTCCCTTTTGCTGACTATACATTTGAACATTCTTAACCAAAGCAGAATATGGGACAACTGCTCTACCACCAGTATTACCTGCGGCGGCTGTTCCGTCGTGGTCATAGGAAAGAGCAACAGCAAATGCCTTATCTCCATTAATGGCTGTAGCGTCAGCGGTTTGAGGATCACTATTAATGGTAGTATTAATCACCATATATGAGTTGCTTAAATCATAAACACCACTATTGGCTGGAATTGAAAAGTCCAAAATTTTCTGATTCATAGGGAAGTGGGCAGTTCCCGCACCCTGATTATTAGTATTTTTACTTATGTTTGCATCACTAAAAGCATTCATAGACCTTATTTTCACAATATTCTCCATTTGCGTGTTATAATATCTAAACAGAAAATAATTTTAAATTTAATTATTTATTCTACTCCTGCTTGGGGAGCAATATGTATATTATCAGACGGAGCAGGGGCTTTGACATGGTGTAATGCTCCATAAAGAGTAGCACCAACTCCGGCGATAAGTCCAATTACCTCTGCGCCGGGAATTCCGTCTAACACTGACGCAACTGCTTCAGTTCCTTCTACTGCTCCACTTGCTTCTGTTGCTGCACCAGTAGAGGCTTTAACCATATCACCAGTTTTTCCAACAGCACTTCCAATAGTTTGTCTCGCAACACTTCCAAAAGAAGTTTCAGCCAATCCTTCATTTAAACTATCACTTACTTCAGTCAAAGGTTTTGATATAGCACCTTCACCTCCAACTCCTGCTGTTCTTGACATAGAACTTACAGCGGGAACAGAAGAAGATATTCTAGCTGCTCCAAAGTTTAAAATATCTTCAGGGTCAGCGTCGCCTATAATATCTTGTGCGGTTTGTCTAACTGGTGCTGATTTACCAAAAACATTTGAGACTGATTCAGTAGCACTACTTAACATATTTTGTGCTTCAGTTCCTGCGGCTCGTAGTCCTGCTGAATAATTTGCACCTAACTCTTCAGTATTAACACCTAACTTACCAAGGTCTTCTGATTTTGTTTTTGCTAAATTATTTAAAACTTTTTGTAAAACTGGCTTACCTGATAGGTAGGTTTTTACTTCACCAAACTGTTTTACATTTTCTAATGCTGTTCTCTTATCGTCAGCCTCTTGTAGTTTTTCAGGATCTACTGCTCCAATTGCCCCAGCCTTTTCGGCTAAAAGGTTTTGATAATCAGAAAAACTCGACATTATATAATATATTCTTATATTATAATATATTGCTATGCCACATATTTTAAAAATGAAAGATTTGTCGGATGATTTTACTATCAATAAAGGTTTATTACCAAATTTAAGTTTCAGAGGTATTATAGTTGGAAGGACTGGAAGTGGAAAAACAAGTGCTTTGGGTTCTTTACTTCTATTACCAGAATTTTATCTTAATGATTTCAAAGGGGAGAATATCTACATATTTTCACCTCTTAAGAATGACTTCAAAATGCAAACTATAATAGACAGCAAAGACATTCCGGACAGCAATATTACTACAGATTTTGACGACGAAGTGCTGGGAATGATTTATGATAAGGTGGTTAGTGATTTTGAGAGATCAATTAAGTTAGACGCACAACCCGAACATGTTTTAATAGTACTTGACGACCTATCCTTTTCAGGTGCATTAAAATCAGGAACATATAATAATATAGCAAGAGTGTTTATGAACGGACGAAAACAAATGGTTTCAATCATTTTAACTACTCAATTTTATCACCATATTCTTAACAGCGTTAGACAAAATGCTTCATTTGTAATGTTGTATAACACTAGTTTAAGGCAACTTGATAGTATTATGGAAGAACATAATTTTCTACCAACAAAGAAAATGTTTATCTCCATGTTTAGGGAAGAAGTCAAAAAAAAAACTGATTTTATGGTCATAAATCACGATAATGAACCTGAAAATATGTATTTAGATAAAAACTTTGAACCAATTTTACCTAGACTTGAATTTAAGTAAATATAAGAAAATAATTTTCTTGTTCTATATTATAAATGACTGATAATCCAACTGAAGAGTTATTTGAAAAGCCTAAAGAGTTGAAAACAATAGAGGAAGAGCCTGAACCAAAAGAACCTATCAAGGTGGAAGACAAAGTTTTACTAAATAAAAAGGGAAAACCTCGTGCAAAAAACAAAGACGGCACATATAGAAAGGTGAAAGAAAAGACACCTGAACAGAGAGCCAAAATGTTAGAAGCATTAGCAAAAGGGAGAGAAAAGGCAAGAAAGGTAAGGGCTATGAAGGGTGCAATTACACAAGCAAAGAAGCGTGAAAAGAACAAGGCATTAGAGGAAGAATATTTAAAAACAATTGAAAAAAAGAAAGAAGTAGCCCAAGACGGAACAAAAGAAGAATTGAAAGAATTGAAAAAAGAACTATCAGAATTAAAGAAGTTGTTTAAGGAGTTGGGTAGTAAGCCACCAACCGCCGTAAAGGAAACAAATGTTGAGGAAAGTGTTAGTGAAGTTGTTGAACCAGTATTTGAGAGTATCCCTATCAAAGCCGTCCAAGAGACCGCCCCTGTAGTTGTCGAAGAACCTCCTCAAACTCTCACGATCCCACCAGTTGTTAGAAAGACTTCCTTGAGAGCCAAGTCCATTTGGAGTCAGTTTGTCTAATGGCATTATTGTGATTTCACAAGATCTTTTTTTTTTTGACTACGAGTTTGAATTGGGGCTTCTGCATCCTCTTGGTCTTTTTTCACAATTTCAATTTTATTTTTTATTTGTTTTCTATTGCGAATGCAAGTAGTTCTTAATATTTCTAAAACTTCTTCTTTTCCATAAACTTTGGTAATTCTCGACATTTCGCTACAAGAATTACAAAAATAACCAGTCCAACTCTCTCTATGTCCTCCGCAGAAATAACAACTCATGCTATATTATATATGGACAAAATAAAAAAAGCAGTAGATAAAGTTTTGAAAAACCCTGATTATTTGCCGAAACAACCTAAAGCTTCAATAAAGAAAAGTGATATATTTGATTTAAAAAAAACTACCAAAAAGAAAAAAAAAAGATAGTTGTACTATTTTATATGGAATATTTTACTGGAGATTGGGAAACAGACACGGGGATTATGTATGCGTTTTTGGATGCGGTAGAGTTTTATTGCGGAACAGAGAGTTGTAAGTTAAACAATCGTTCTAATCGTAATGCAGGGAGAATGAAATATGGAACTACTTGGAGAACATTTTTGAGATATAATCCTATTACTGGTGAAAAGGAATTTTTACCAAAAGCAAAAGAAAATCCTAATCTTGGTTACACAAAGGTAAAGTGTTGTAATCCGGTATTAGACTATGTTTTTAAAGAGTTTCAATTACTCTACTTTTCAGATTTTGAATATTCTTCAGTCCAACTAACTAAAAATTTTGAAATAAAACGACATATTGATAGTAAAAATATGGGTGAAAGTGTATTAGTTGCATTTGGAGATTATAAGGGAGGTGAAACAGTAGTTGAAATTGGAAAGGGTGGTGATTGGATAATAGACGCACGAGAAAAGCCTTATAAATTTAATGGGTCTAAATATTACCATTATGTAAAACCTTTTACTGACGGAGATAGATTTTCTTTGGTTTATTATAAACTTGATAAGGAAATGGTAAAATAAAATAAAATAATTTGAAAAATATTTTTTTATAATTAGTAAAAAAACAAAGCATTATGGAGATAGAAAACGAAGAAGAACTTAAGTGTTTGGGTTTTAGACCACAACACAGAATAGGTGAATGTGCTGGTTGTGAAATGGTATGTGAAGAATGTGAACTTCTAATGATAGTGGAAGAAATAGAAGATTATACTATAAATCTAATAATGAAAAATGATAATAAAAAATGTTTAGTTAAAATTTGCAGAGACAAAGGTATTGTGAAAAGTAGGTGGTGTCGTTATAAAAATCTTGAAGGACAACCTGAAAGTAAAGTAGTAAATAAAAACACACTCAAATTGAATATATTTAGGTGGTATGTAGGTAGAGAACCTTCTATAGACGAACAAATAAGAATGAATATGACTGGTTTAGGTGCAGTAGATTATTTTATAAAAAAATAAAATAATTTGAATTTTATTTTTACGGAGAAAGAATATAAAAACAATATGTCGGGTTCTATGCAATCCCCATTTGCAGGAAGACTCTACAATGTTCATGATCCTGAAGTGGAAGAATATAAATTGGCTATGACAACATTCAAAAGTGGAAAATATAAGGGATTGACCTATGAATTGGTAAGACAAGAACACCCCGAATATTTTGGTTATCTATTTTCTCAACCAGTTTATCAGGTCTACAATGATTTTAACTTTATTAAATATTGTTTGGATTTCATGTCTATGGAAAGTATTTGGGACAAAGACTTTCTCGTGGAAATGATAGAAAAATAAATAAAATAATTTGAAAAATAAAATTACATATATTTTTTTTTAAAAAAATAAGAATTAATTTTGCTAAAAAATTTAAATTTAAATACTATCCAACAATCTTTGTACCTGAAATTTTACCAATTTTACTTAATCAAGACATAATAAAAAAAGAATTACAACAAGCTCTCGCT